>OBEQ010239197.1_pt1 | contig 21611 bp, 26 predicted proteins | sample 1670901 | NCBI WGS metagenome assembly OBEQ01 (sample SAMEA104232315, study PRJEB22302) | groundwater metagenome | biome: forest; feature: aquifer; material: groundwater | place: USA | collected 2011-08-07 | depth 5.4 m
ACTCCGCAGTATTGGGTGAGACCAGATGGTTCACCGTGGGATGGCCCGTTTGTTTTTAATGGGCCAAAAATCCGATTTTTTGCGGGAGCAACTGAACAAGAAGGAATTAATGCGGACAAGACTGTGAATCCAGGGGAAACTGTCCAAGGGGTAAATTCGGAATATGGGGCGGAATGGAAACCACAAGGTTCTTTTTCTTTAACGAGGATGGAATTTTTTAGCTCGGATCCGGGAGCGGGGAAGATTCGAGTTTGGGATGAAACACCAGGACCAGATAATATCCTACCTAATAATATTTTGGCAGAATGTACGGTGGAAACAAACCAACCAGCAGTGACTCTGACTCCAAATGCAGGCGGGCCATATTTGGGAACTGAGGGGACACCGGTTTCCTTGGATGCTTCTGGGTCGACTGTTTCTAGTGGATCGATTGTCAGCTATAAATGGGATTTAACCAATAGCGGAAGTTTTAATGACGCTTCCGTAGCCCAAACTCAATATACTTGGCATGATGAATTTAATGGACCAGTTAAGGTGCAAATCACCGATGGCCTGGGGAATATTGCCACCGCTTCTGCCAGCATTAATATTGCCAACGTGGCGCCGACAGCCCAGGCGGGAGCTGATGTGACAGTTTTTTCGGGACAGGCGGTTGCGTTTGCGGGCACGTATAACGACCCGAGCAGTCTAGACACGTTTACGTTTAACTGGGATTTTGGTGATGGAAATTCGACGCCGGGGACTCTAAACATCACCCATACCTATTTCCCACCCGGGACATATACGGCGATCTTGACAGTGACCGATGATGATGGTGGAGTAGGACAGAGTCAACGATTGGTGAAAGTGAACCCAATTGTCGCCTCGGTAGATTTTCATCCGGGAACCCTCAATTTAAAAAGCAAGGGGAAAAAGGTGACGGTGTTTATCGCTCTGCCAGCAGGATTTGATATCAACAATATCGATGTGGGGTCGATCAGACTAAACGGCGTGGTACCAGTCAAGGCAAAACCAGTAGACCAACGCTGTCACGATGACGAAGACCAAAATGACGACTCTGACAATAAAGAATGTAAAAAAGATAGTGACCAACGCCAGTGGTTGAAAGTAAAGTTTGATCGCCAACTAGTCATCCCGACGCTGTCACCAGGGTCGTCGGTAGAGGTTAAAGTCACAGGAAATCTAGTCAATGGGGTGGCGTTTGCGGGCAGCGATTTTATTAAAGTCAAGGCGAAATAGGCTGAATCAACTCCGGGGGACCCTGTTCTAAAACCTTACGAGCGAGGATTTTTCGCAGTTCTGAAGTGTTATATCGGGCGCTTTTATGGTGCAAAATGGGAAGAACCCCGACGGCGGTATCTAAAATATCGGAGTGGAGAAAATTGGCGATCTGGTCGAGATTTTTTCCCGAATCAAACCGACTGATTACCCGGATGGGGTCAACCTCGACAATGGCCACTGCATTGTCATCGTTGCCCACCTGCTTTTCGGCATCAATGACCACTTTTAATGTCCTGGCGGTGTGACTATTGTCGTCAACTAAAAGAATCACCCGATCAGCCAGATTAAAACGCTGTATATAATGGACAAATTGGTCGGCGATGGGAACTCCCTGGTTTTGGGTGCGATGAGAATAGATCGATAGCGGAACCATAATTAACTCTGGAGAAAATCCCTGGAGCAGTTCATAACCAAGCTGGATAGCGATCCCCACCTGGGTAGAACCACGGGGGAGGGCCAAAATAGTATCGACTTCTTGATTTTTACTCACGGCCCGAGAAGCACTTAACATAATTTTTAGGGGGTGGTCAATCTCGGGTAATTTAAAATTGCTGACAGAGTTTAGATTGGTTTGGATATAACTTTTGATTTGATCGATAGTATTTGTCGTGGCAGCGACAGAAACGTGGGTATCATAGTGGCGACCAAGACAAGCTTGATAGTACATACGGGTAAATTGCCGAGCGAGCTGAAATGACTCCCCTTTTAACTTGTCCCAATCGGCGGGAAGATTATCAATTTGACCCTCTTTTTCGGGTTGGATCATGACATGATAAAGAGCCAGAGTGTCTTGCTTGAGATAATCCAAGACCCCTAGATAATAAGGTAGACAATCGGGAGTGAGATCCTGGCGATCGACGCTGACAACAATCGCTAAGGCGTCGGCCATGTCCTTTCGAAGAACAGACAATTTGGTCTCGACACCACCCAATGCCGGGTCGGTAACGAGATAATAGCGTGCCCCACGATCCATCAGGTTTTGCCCCCAAACGCTAGCTCGCCCGGCGAGAGAAAAAAAAGATTGAAGAGGAGAACTTTCGGCCAGTTTGGGGAGCTTGATTGCCCCGGTCCAGGGCTCAAACTGGGCAGAAAAATTGGGAATGTCCTTGAGGGAAATAAAATCTTTGGACCAAGCAGTGGATTTCAGGCCGATTTCTATTGCCCGGTCGACTTTTTCGGGCAAGACAATTTGCAACTGTTTAAGGAGTTGATAGACATTAGTAGAAGCGGGCAAAAAATAGTCTGGGCTGTTGGGCAGTAAAACTCCTTGGTCGGGAACAGAATGGGAAATGCGGAAAGATTCGTTATTCATGTGCTCAATTATAGCACAATTTTGGCCTTTTTACAACTTCTATGGGATATTCTTATGAGGTGGTGATGAGGACGTTGATCAGTTCACTGATGCTAGTTAATCTGGTTACCTCTTTGGGCACATCTTCTTTATAAACCGACCAATATTCTGGCCGTTTTATCCAAAAAACGTTTTGTGGTGGAACCCCAGCCCGAAGTGCTGGATTGATATCGGTCCGCGGACTGTCACCGGCGATGATTGCCTCAGTGGGAAGGACGGAGAAACGTTTTATCCCTTGTGCCCACTCTATGTCGGTTTTGTGGCCATTTTCATCAACAATTACCATCGCTTCTGGGGGAAGATATCGGTCTAAGTCGAGCCAAGAATATTTTCTCCAGGTCCAAGATGCGTTTGCATGGGTAACAATACTGATAGGTGCTTGGGCATCATGGAAAGTAGATAATGTCTCTTGGGCTCCAGGGAGAAATGTCGAGGGAGTAGAATAGATTTCATTAAGTATGGCCAACGATTGGGTCAGGGCGGCCGGACTGATCGTGGGGTAGATTTCGGCAATACTCGAGAGAACCCGAAGCCATTTTTTAGGACTAACTCCAATAACTTCGTGGGATTTATTGTTAAGCTGTTGAAATTGTTCGTTCAGTTGCTGCCGAGGAACCTCGGGGAGCTGGGAGGCAAGCAGATCAAGACACTTTTTCTCATAGAAGACAAAGATTTCTCTATTGGGAATAATTGTATCATCGAGGTCGAAAAACAACCTGATTACTCCCCGACTTTTTAATCCGGCAGCAACGAGTTCTAAGGTCTTCTGATAGTCAATAGTTTCAATCAAGGTGGACATTATATAGCAAATGGAGTATATATTGGCTAAATGACCGACCTGGAAGAAATTAAACAGAAGGTAGATATTGTAACCCTTTTGTCGGAATATGTAGTGCTTAAAAAAATGGGCACTAATTTTAAAGGTTTATGTCCGTTCCACAGCGAAAAAACCCCCAGCTTTGTGGTTTCACCCGAGAGGCAAATCTGGCACTGTTTTGGCGGCTGCCAAGAGGGCGGTGACATTTTCAAGTTTTTACAAAAGATGGAAAATATCGAATTTCCAGAGGCGCTACGAATTTTAGCCAAGCGAGCGGGAGTAACCCTGACTTCTTACCAACCAACACAAAATCAAGAACTGCGAGACCGAATTTATAGCATTAATCATTTGGCGGCAGAGTTTTACAACTACATCCTCTCGTCTCATCCGCTAGGGAAAACGGCCAGAGAATATCTTTTAGAACGGAAAATAACCAGTGATTCGATAAAACTTTTTGGGTTGGGCTATGCCCCTAACTCTTGGGACTCACTGCTTAAATTTTTAACCAAAAAAGGGTATACAACTTCCGATTTAGACGCGGCCGGGCTAGTATCCAAATCGGGAATTGGTCATTTTTTCGATCGATTTCGGGGGCGGCTAATATTTACTTTGAAAGATCACCGAGGTAACGTGGTAGGATTTGCCGGCCGACTGTTAGACCCGGCGGCTAAGGAAGCAAAATATATTAATACGGCGGAGACTACGGTGTATGTTAAAGGTAATGTTTTGTATGGACTGGAGGTGACTCGGGAAGAGATCAAAAAGGCGGGATTTGCGGTCGTTACTGAGGGGGAGATTGATACAATCCAATCGTACCAAGCCGGGGTGAAAAATGTAGTCGCGATCAAAGGATCGGCTTTAACCGGTGGACAAGTCGGCTTATTAAAACGCTACACCGAAAATGTTTATTTATCGCTGGATGCAGATTTTGCGGGCGATGCGGCGGCCCATCGGGGAATTGAGATGGCAGATAGCGCGGGGTTAAACATTAAAGTAGTAATTTTAGGAGATCCCTCGACAAGCTCGGGATTTGCAAAAGACCCCGACGAGCTGATTAAAAAAAATCCGGGGTTATGGCATAAAGCGGTAGTTAATGCGGTGAGTTTTTATGACTACATCATAGATTCAGCTTTAGAAAAACACGACCCGACAATGGCAGAAGATGCCAAAATGATCGTGGTGGAAGTTGCCAAATTCATCGAGCCAATAGAAAACCTGGTAGTGAAGAACCATTATCTGAAAAAGTTGGCGGTCAAACTGAATATCGACGAGGACACCTTAGAAACACAACTAGGCAAAGAGTTTAAAAAACTGCAACTTCCCCACCCACAATCAACCAATCAAACCAAAAGTCAATTTCCAATTACTAATAAGTCGCGGATTGAGCTTTTGGAAGAATATTTACTCTCGATTCTTCTTCAAGCTCGAAGTCCAGCGGATTATTTAGTGCTGATCTCGGGAAGGCTAGAAGCCACAGATTTTATAACTATTCACTTGGGAAAAATCTACCAACTGATGGTGTCATTTGTTGGTAACCCCAAATCTGACGTCGAAGTTGTCAAATTTGATATCAAAACTTTTGCCAAACTAGTTCCCCCAGAACTGGTTGAAACGGTGGATCGCTTATATTTGCAAGATACGAAAATTGATTTTACAGATGATCAGACAATTTTAGCCGAGATCCAAACGAAAGTTTGGGAGATCAAAGAATTGTCATTGCGAGAAAAGTTAAAAAAAATCAGTGAGGAAATTAGGAAAAATACCGAGTCGGCTCAGCTAGAACAGGACTTTACTAAGACCGCGGCGGCGCTACAAAAACTTACAGAAGAGAAGGGGTTGATTTCAAGCGCTGTTTAGATTAGAATAGAGGGCACGGATTGAGAGGCGGATCCTTCGGCAGGCTCAGGACGAGTCCCCGGGGAAATTTACCTCGAGATAACGTTGAATTTATGGCTAAATCTTTGCCGAAAAAATCTCCCAGAGTCTCCAAAACAAACAAAGCGAAAAAAGTGCTGGTATCTGCAAAGCTAGAATTGCCGGCTGGTGCGCTGGAGCTTTTTAAAAAGGGTCGGGCGACAGGGTTTGTGACTCAGGAAGAGATTCTCAATGTTTTTCCGAAAGCGGAAGACCATATTGCCGCACTAGATGAACTCTATGATCGACTAATTAATGCCAATGTTGATATCTTTGAAACCACTTCAGAAGAACTAGCTGAAGGGCAAAAATCAGCATCAGATTTGGAAAAGGAGCTTGAGGCCATAGCGGCGCTGGAATCTGGCGGAGTGACCGATCCGGTGCGGATGTATCTCAAAGAAATTGGGCGGATTCCCCTGTTGAATGCCAAAGAAGAGGTAGAGTTGGCAAAAAAAGCAGAAAAAGGGCATAAACACTCTAAAGATAAATTAATTTCTTCCAACCTTCGCCTGGTAGTCTCGATTGCCAAAAAATATTTAGGGCGCGGGATGACCATGTTGGATTTGATTCAAGAAGGCAACCAGGGGCTAATCCGGGCCACCGAAAAATATGACTGGCGCCGCGGCTTTAAATTTTCGACCTATGCCACCTGGTGGATTCGCCAAGCGATCACTCGAGCCATTGCCGACCAGGCCAGAACCATTCGGATTCCCGTGCACATGGTCGAGACCATCAATCGCTATGTGCGCACCAGAAATCGATTAACTGCGGAATTGGGGCGAGATCCCCTCCCAGAAGAAATTGCCAAGATCATGGAGATTGACGTGTCGAAAATAAACGAAATTAAAAAAATCTCTCAAGAGCCAACAAGTTTGCAAACAAAAATCGGTGATGAAGAAGATTCGCAACTTGGTGATTTTATTGCCGACGAACACGCTCCTTCTCCGGAAGATCAGACCAGTAAAGCGCTGTTAAAAGAGCACTTAGAGGAGGTATTATCGACTTTAAATGACCGCGAAAAAAAGGTGCTGATTATGCGGTTTGGTTTAGAAGACGGCCGACCAAGAACCTTGGAGGAAGTGGGCAAGGCCTTTGGCGTCACTCGAGAACGGATTCGCCAAATTGAAGCCAAGGCCATTAGGAAACTCAAACATCCCTCCCGCTCCAAAAAACTCAGGGATTACTTGGATTAAAAAACCCCGGCGATTTTTCGCCAGGGTTTAGAAGTGGATATTTGAGCCACTACTACAATTTTTTAGATTGCCAATAGACCAAAGCGCCTGCCAAACCAAAAATGATCACCCCAGGCAATATATAAACGATAGCAAGAGCGCAAACTAAAGCTCCAACAAAAATTGCTACCGCGGCCGAGATATTTTTAGTCTCGGTGTATTTTTTCCACAACTCGCGAAGTTTATCGTGAGTTTGTTGTTCCCCTATTTTTTGGCGCATGGCAATGTAGCCAATTATCACCACCAAAACCAATGAGGCCAACGACTGGCCGATTAGTTCCATTTCCCCTCCTATGAAGTTAAAGTGCTATCTCATAGTGTAGCAGAGGTCGAATGGACTGTCAATTTTACGGCGGCGACATATTTCCAGGGATTAGAATCGGCCAATTTTTTGTAGAGAGAAATTGCCTAGACCAAGAAAGATAAGTTAATTTGTTCAGCTTCTAGTTTTTTCTTGACACTAGACAGTTCGTCAAGAGGAACATTTTTGACAATGGTAACATGAGGATGAAAATTTTCTGAATTATCAGATAAGAGGGTCGCAGCGGCAGTAAAAATCTCTAAAAGATATTCCGATGATTTTTGGTCGGGTTGTAAATAAACGACATTGTTGTCTCCACTAAAATATCCAATTGAGTCAAAATTCACTCGCCCGGGTTTGGTCAAAGTAAAAGCATCACGCAAACTAACAACTAACTCGGTTTCAGTCGAATATCGATTGTAAAACGGGGGGTAGATGGTAATGTGGGGTGGGAGGGCATGATGGCGTCGGCCAGAATATTTTTCTTTGTATATACCTACAAAATCGCCGATGTCTTGAGGTGGTAAGACAGCAAGAATATACCGTTCCATAGCGGCATTTTACTCTAAAAAATAAATAGAAGTCTAAGATGAACTAATATTTGATTACGAACTACCAATAGTATACTTACTCAATTGCCAATTATTATTTCGTATTGTACACTATTATCATGGGTTACTTTGGAAAACTCGAAGAAAAACTTATTGCCCAGAAACTAAGAAAAAGGGGACTTTCTTATAGGGAAATTATTAAAAAAGTTTCCGTCTCTAAAGATACGATTAGTCGTTGGTGCAAAGACATAGAGTTGACTGAAAAACAAAAAAATCGACTTCTAAAAAATAGAGTGTTTGGCCAGAAAAAAGGGTCAATAATCGCCGCAGCGAATAAAAGGAACTTTAGAATTGCAAGGACAGAGGAAATCTTTCGGCAGTCTCAGAAAGAAATTGGAAAACTTAGTAAAAGAGACCGACTGATAGCGGGAATTATGTTGTATGCAGCCGAGGGGGATAAGGCCGATGGGAGAGGAGGATTTGCTAATTCAGATCCCAAACTGATCAAATTTATGAACAGCTGGTTTAGGGAATTTCTCAAAATGCCACCAGAAAAGATGAGGGGAGCGATTTGGCTACACGAAGGATTAAGTGAAAGTGCAGCTAAAACATTTTGGTCAAAATTGACAAATATTCCTCTGGACCAATTTCACAAAACTTACATCGCCAAAATAAAGTACGGTAGTAAGAAGGTTAGAAAAAATATTCATCAATATGGGGTGTTTTCCTTGAGATTCAGCGACGTACAAAAACAACGAAGGATCCTAGGCTGGATTTCGGCTGTCACGAATGCTAAAATCAGCTAGAAAAGTAAATATTCCGGTGTAGCTCAGTGGTAGAGCGGCTCCCTGTCAATTTGGCAGCCCTATGCAGAAATGTATGGGTGAAAATCGGGCTAATTCGGTGGACCCCGACAATAAATGTCGGGTAATGCCGAGCTAAAGCCCAATATGAAAATATTGGGTAAATGTGTAGAGACTATATACCCGACCACGTTCAGTTTAAATGAACGTGGATGAGATAGTCCAAGCCTTTTGGTAACAGAGGGGCACTTGTAAGGAGATGGTCGCAGGTCCGAGTCCTGCCGCCGGAGCAAAACAAATTCAGAATGTTAGAGCGGTCCCCTTGCTATGTATCTGTTGGTCTTATGAATATGAATGACAAAACAGAAAAGCACTGGCATTTAGATAGATTTCAAAAAGCAGCTCTTTATTGGAATAACTTGGCTAATCAACAAATTTTTGAAGTAAATAAACAATTACTAGCTTTAGCGACAATAATTCTTCCTTTAACAGCATCGATTGTGACAGTACAATTTATTACGCTTCGAGAATATCAAAAAGTCTTGTTGATCCTAAGTTGGGTATCCCTGTTCGCTTCGATTTTTTCAGGTCTAATTCAAATCAGGATTGACGCTTTGTACTTTCAATATTTATCAAACGACTCTAGTAGTAGAGAGAAGTTTTGGGCAGAAAATGATAATGAAAGGGCAAGAGAGAAAGTAAATGCATTAGGAGAAACTAAATCGGGCTCTTCATTTACGCCGACATATTTTCAGGTTTTCTTTGTATCAGTTGGGCTACTGTTCATTATGATTGTTGCCGTATCAATACTATTGGCAAGATAAGTTCTTAATTTCTAGTCACCTTTATTCCAATTTGTATCCAAAACTTTTCATCAATGAGCCTATCTTACTCTAAACCGTTTTCGTGCAAACATCCTTTATATACTTCATTGTATGAGACAGTATTACCATTAGCTGTCCAGACCCTGGCCTCAACGCCACATCTGCTGCGAATATTTGAGGGACGAATTTGAAACCACCAGAACAAAACGGCAAGGACAAAGAGAAAGAAAGGATACCAAAAATATTTACTCTTCATTACGAATTATTTTACCATCTCTTGGCTCATGTATGATATTCGGACATTTGGTAGAATCAGGTTATGAAAATTGCAGTTTTAGGCACTGGTTCGATGGGGAAAACTCATGCTTCTATTTATAAGACCTTTAAGGAGATAGACTCTGTGATCATTGTGGGCCGAGACCAATCAAAAACTAAGGAAATAGCCAAAACACTGGGTGTCCAAGCAGGTTTGGAAATGTCAGGAGTTTTGCAGGACGAATCATTTACTGCAGTAGACGTTTGTTTACCGACCGAGATCCATAAAGAGTTTGTGACATCTGCTCTAGAAAAGAACAAACACGTTTTCTGTGAGATTCCTGTTTCTTATGATTTGGTGGACGCTTTAGAAATGGTGCAAAAGTCTAAAGCAGCCAAAAAGGTTTTTCAAGTTGCCCAACTAATGCGATCACTAGCTGAAGTTGAATATGTAGCCAAAAAAATAAAGTCAGGAGAACTTGGTAAAGTGCTTTCTGTACATCTTCATCGGTACCAACGATACAAAGTGCCCGAGCCAATCATTGACCTTATGGGTTTTGAAATTGACATCGCTAACTTCCTTCTCGGCGTGCCAACAAGCGTGCGAACTACCAGGGCGAGAAAAGATACAGAGGAATTCTTTGGACTACTTAATTATCCTGACTTATCATGTCTGGTTGAGTTTAAAACGATCATGTCTAAAGAATTTCCATTAAGCCATGGTGTGCGAGTCGTTGGTTCTGAAGGAATAATCGAGACAAACACAGTTTTTACCAGTAGTAAGCCATCAATACCAGAAACTTCGGTAGTTTTTTACCCCAAAGGAGGAAAGAAACAACAGGTTCCTATTAAAGGCTATGACCCCTATGAACATGAGTGTCGATATTTTATCGACACAATTTTAGGTAAAGTCGATGGAGATATACTAGATGCCAACAACGCTGTTAATACTCTCAAAATTGCAACCACAGTCAAAAAATCTTTGGCAACCAACAAGGAAGTTAGTTTATAAAATCCTCCACCCTAGTGAGCCCAACTTTTTATCCTTGAATATTAGGATATTGGTGATATAATAAAATAGGATTATGCAATTAGAACAAAAGCCAGAGGAAGACAAAAAACTGCTCCGTACTAATGTTCCTAGTATTCCAGAAAAAAAGGTTTATCCACCAGAGTGGGAAAAGCTCTACGACTCAATATTTACTAGGCAGTATATCTGGCTAAGTAACATGTTGGGGGGAAGATACAATAAACAAAAGGACAAAGATTTGACAAGACTAGCAGGAAGGATTGGGAACAGAGCAGAAAGAAGCAAACTTATCGGATTAGTCCAATAATTCCTAACTTCCTCTACTGTCCGGGGCCTATTGATTTAGCTGCCACGACAACCTATAATCCGGACATGTGTCCTGCAAAAGTTGAGTTTGGCCGAAAAAGTTTTATTCTTAGACAAGGTGTAACTTTATCTAAACTTCTTGAATTCTCTAAGTTGCCACCAGAAGCGAAAAAAGAGATAGAGGATTTATTCATTGTGGGAGTGAAAGGTGGCTTTAGGGTAGATGCGTTTAGTGATATGCAGGGTGGTGGAACATCTTTCTTTTTCTTTTCAGATCATGTTGAAGATGAATATGGAAACCCCGAAGGTGTTAACCATCTACTTGTCTTGGGGAGAGGCAAGGAGAGGTCAACATTAGTTTTGCCAGGTCGAGTAAAGATCACTCCCATTGACGAACGACCAGCTTCCACGAGCCAACGATCACACATAAGATATATGCGTCTATGGACTGCTGACCAAGAAAAATTAAAGTCTCTACTTCGTGAAGACAGACTCAAGCGAAGACGCATACTCCGTCAGCAAAAAAAGAAATAATTCCTGACCTGTTCACTCCCAGCTAACCAAAACAAATAAATATTCCCTCAATGTCCTAGTAGCAACTGTACGGAGGGAACTCAACTTTTTTAGCCTCATTTTTTTACATACTCCTAATGGACAGTTTGAACTTGGTATAATCCAAAAGTAGAATGAATCATAAAGTGCCAACGGATCTTCGCAAAGCCCTTGCGGCTACTCCCTTGGTAGAGACAACCTGGAGGAGTCTCACACCGATCGCACAAAAGGATTTTATTATTTGGATAAACTCAGCCAAACAATCAGAGACACGTAAACGCCGGATTGAGAGAGCCTGCGCGATGCTTGTGGCCGGAAAACGGCGCCCTTGCTGTTTTACAATAGTGCCAATGGATCTTTATAAAGCTCTCGCGGCAACACCTGGGGCGAAGACAAAGTGGGGGGATCTCACGCCGAGTGCGCGCAGGGATTTTGTTAGTTGGATTGACTCAGCTAAACAACCGGAGATAAATAAAAACCGGATTGAGAAAGCCTGCGTGCTGCTTGTGGCCGGAAAGCAACATCCCTGATGTTTTTCAATATCTTTTCCCTTGGGTTTTTAAAAAGAGAACTTTTTTTGCAATTTATAAAAACTACTTGTCTTCTGGCCATGCAGCGAAGTCTTTCTGAAACTTTTCCATCCACTGTTTAACTGCTTCTGGGGTCATGCTCATGTGCTGTTTTTTCATAGCTTCCATGGCATCAATATGCACTTTATCTCCCTTGGCAACAATTTCCATTGCGTGTTTCTGACTGTTGGCCATCATTTCTTCAGCAGTTGCACCATGGATAAGCGCATCACATGGTCCATATAATTGCTTGCATGTCATTGTTTTCATTAGTATCACCTCTATCTTTGTTTATTATACCAAAGGATTTTGTCTACAAAGCGGGGACAGTGGTGGTCACTGGAGGGGGAGATTCGGGAGCAGGAGCAGATGGTGCTGGGGGAGCCGTCACTTCTGGTGTTGGAGCTGGAGCTGGTGGGGTCACCGTCGGGGCTGATGGTTGAGTTTGTTCGACAGTATTGACCACCGTTTGAACGATGGTCTGATCTACTTGGGGGATGGAATTGGTAGATTGTTGCACCTGTTGAATTTCCTGCTGAATAACCGGTGGTAAAACTTCTTCGACCGGCGACACTCCCCCTGCCGGGGCCGAAAAGATTTCTTCTGTCAGCTCTTCCACTCTTTGCTCGACCTGTTGGACAGTGGGTGCAGGGTCCAATGCATCAGCTTGTGAAATAACTTCGTCAATCGGAGCTGAAACATTTTGGGTTTCGATCGCGATAACCGGATTTTGCTCAAGTTCACTGACTAAATTGTTTATGATGCTAGCTGTTTCTGGAACCTGGAGACTATCCAGGGTGGTTTCTGCGGTTATAGCAGCCGAGACTTCATTTTGGCTGACACCCGGGACAAATGACTTTATTTCCAATAATAGACTGGCGGTTTCTGGCGAAGCACTAACAACGACGCCGGAAAGACTCGGGGGGAGGTTGGCGGCGAATTTACCAACAACCTGTTTTTCTAAATTTTTAACGAAATCGCTCTTATCAAGAACCTTACTAAGGTCAACAGATATTTTTATATCTAGGACATCGGGATATAGAGTGGCGCTTTTGTAAAAAAGGGTGTCTTTGAGTTTCTCGGGATTATTGCCATAGGATTTAGCAAGTTGATCATAACCCAGGGTTTTCAAATTTTTAATTATGCCGGTGAGTTTTGGGTCGGTGCTCTTTTGGCCACCGGCGCGAAGTTCTAGAGCTTCTAAGATTCTTAAGTCGGCGGGGTCTTCTACCCAATTGGCAACAAATTGATTTTGAAGATTAGAGGTCGATAAACCAAGCACTCTGCTTTCAAAATGCTCTAAAATTTTGGCTTTATATAGATCGGCATAGACGATTAGTTCTTGGGATTTAAACACCCGTCTCACTCGACTAAAAGTTTTAAACTCCCGCATCGGGTTGCCAGGAATTTCGCTTACTAATGTATCTAGAAGGGCTTGCCTCTTGGAGGTTGACATTGCGAGAACTCTCTTTTCAAATCGCTCGATAAGAATATATTGGGAAAGCCGCAAGGGAACTTTTTGTGACTCTTCTGGGCTGGCGTCTTCCAATTCCTGCAAAAGTTCGGCGGTTTTAAGTTCTTTATAATTACTGCCGGTTTCGAAAGAAAGACTGTTGGCAAGCTCCTTGGCCAGAATTTGCGGATCAGGGTGATATCTGGTCAGTATTTTGGCAAAAACACCCAGTCCTTTTGACCTGGCATCTTCAATTTTTACCAACGAGAAATCATCAAACTTTTCTTCTAATCCTTGCAAAATCAACTCCTGCCGGAGGTATTTTTCGGCGTAGTTAAAAGCGACGGCGTCAATTGCTTTGGCTTTATCTTTGTCGGTTTGGGTTGTCTTTTCGGAAAGGGATAGAATCTGATTAAATTTGCCTTCCACTGCCGATATTTCACCGGCAGCGATATTAATGGTCAAGCCATTAAGAAGCTGGTTATTTTGTTTCAGATTTTTCTGCAAAAGCGAAATGGTTTCGATGGTTTCCCAGGAATTGTGTTTTAAAATGAGTTGAGTCTTGGCCAGAGAGTCAAAGACAAAAAATTCTTGAATTCTTCGGCCCATTTTTTTGAAGAAATACAACGGACTGCCGGGAAGAATTTCTGACTCAGCAATTTTTATATCCTGGGGGTCAACTTCGGCGGCGACATCGGTGTGTTTATAATCATAGCCCTGGGTAAGTTCTTTTATTGCCTCGGTGGTGATGGCTTTTTGGATGTCAGCCGGGAGAACAGTCTTGGTTTTTGGCCTGAAATCCTTAAAACCGTTAAAAAATGCCTCGGCTGTTTCTGGAGAGAAAGTGAAGAGTAAAACAAGAAGTAGGGGGAGACTCAAAAGTATCCAAAAAAATTTTCTCTTTTTTCTCGATGCTGATATTTTTCGGGCAGCCATTTGTCTTTCATTAAGTATTATTCTTTTGACAGAGGTTATCAAGTGACTAAAACTAGATTGCCCCGAGCAATAAGTGCTACAATATGGAAAATAGGAAGGAGGTTGAGAAAAATTATGCAAGGTACAATTAAAACAAAAAACCCTCGAGGATTCGGATTTATTGCCCGGGAAGGAGAAACAAAAGATCTTTTCTTTCACTCAAATGACTTAGTCGGCGTTACTTTTGACGAACTGAAAGAAGGAGCGGCCGTAACGTTTGACATCGTCGAAAGTGAAAAAGGCCCAGCGGCAAAAAACGTAAAACTGGCTTAATAACATTTTAAGTAGATGAAACTACTTTTTTTGCTATTTGTTATCGCGGTTATTGCAACCGTGGTATATTATTTTGCCCTTCGGATAACGAATCGAAATAAAAAAAACCAAGGGACTAAAAGATATGCCATTGGAGCGGCGGTGGTCACCGCGACTCTTCTTTTGGAACTTCTTTTTCTTGGCATGTACCGATCGGATACGGCGCCAGACAAGCAGTGCATCACTTTCCATGCGACGACATCATACCCACCGGCCACTACCACCAGCGCGATGGATTATTTTCTCTTGGGTAACTATGACTATGACACGGGAAATTGTGCCAAGGCAGTGGTCGACTATACGACCTCGATCAAGTTGAATCCTAATTATTCCCAGGCATATAATAATCGGGCTTATACCTATATGCGCATGCAAGATTATAAAGATGCGCTACCCGATTTAGATAAGGCACTGGTTTTGAATCCTAATTATATAAATGCCTTGATGAACCGAGGAGATATTCATAATTATTACTTTGAAATTGATAGGCAAAGGGCGATTGCTGATTACGAAAAAGTTATTTCCTTAGGTGGCAGTCAAGGAACCAGTGTCTGCGGGCATCTATTTTTGGCCAGACATAATGGGTGGAACTTAGGAACCTTCTTGGGCATCCCAGAACAATTAATGAGGGGTTGTTAATATGAATGTTGATGAATATATTGCCAAAGCCCCGAAAGATTTACAGGGGAAACTAAAGATACTTCGGAAAATTATTAAAGACTGCGCTCCGGAAGCGGTTGAAAAAATTAGTTACGGCATGCCGTATTATGGGTACAAAGGTCGGCTAGCCTACTTTAGTTATTTTAAAAACCATATTGGGCTTTATTTAACTCCGCCGATTGTCGCAGAGTTTAAAAAAGAGTTAAAAGACTACGCCACTTCAACGGCAACGATTCGTTTTCCCAATAAAGAAAAACTTCCAATAGCCCTTATTAAGAAGCTTATCAAAGCTAGAATTAAAAAGAACCAGGAGATTAAATAAGTCTAAATTTAAGTAGACTTTATGGGGTTCGCTTCAAAGTATTTTTTCAGAGCAGCGGAATATGGCTTTCTTTCTTCTGGCGTAGAAACCCTAGCTTTTTGCATTTGCTCCTGAATATGGTCGTTTTCAAATCTAGGAAAAACATGTAGATGATAGTGGAAAGCGTGTTGACCAGACGCTGGCTCGTTATTTTGGTGCAACATGACTCCGTCACAATTTCTGACAGTCTTTAAAGCGATTGCAACTTCGTGAGCTAGTAATGCAATTCTATTTGCCTGTACTTGTGGAAGATCGTAAATGTTTTCAATATGATCTACCGGAAAGATAATTACGTGCCCAGGATTATTACCAACAAACTTTGAGTTGATAGCGACAAGTATTAATGAATCACGATAAACAATATCTTCTTGTTTCATCATTGTCTCCTCGTTTTCAATCCCCTGCACCGCCAAACATAACGGACAAACATAATTTTCTGGGGCGTGATTATACATATGGCGATTATACTAGAATGACTGGGGTATAATATTTCTTATGCAGGTAAAGTTTTTGGGGGCAGCAGGGACGGTAACGGGATCGTGTTATCTTTTAACTTCACAGTCTGGGCAATCGATTCTTATTGACTGTGGGCTTTTTCAAGGAACCCAAGATTTAGAAAAATTAAACCATCTTCCTTTTGATTGTGATTGTTCAGCCATTTCTGCAGTAGTTTTGACCCACGCCCACCTGGATCATTGTGGACGATTGCCGATGTTATTATCCCACGGATTTAAAGGTGAAATGTGGATGACGCCACCAACTAGAGATATTACCCAACTTTCTCTTTTTGACAGCGCAAAGATTGGTAAGGAAGACAACCGACCACTTTATGACAAAAGGCAGGTGGAAAAGACAGTGGCACTATTTCGCGTCGTGGACTACGAAAAAAGTTTTTCTTTAGGAAATTTTGAGATTATAATGCGCGATGCGGGACATATATTGGGTTCCGCCAGTTTGGAGATTGTCGATCAAAGTGCGACAAATAATATTAAGAAAATTGTTTTTAGTGGTGATTTGGGAAACTCGCCAGAAGATTTGATTCGACCAACAGAACTAATTAATTCTTCTGATGTTGTGGTTTTGGAATCGACCTATGGAGACCGTTCTCATCCAGCAGATAATCCCTCAGACATAATTGCCGCCGAGATTAATGCGATTGAAGCTTCTGGTGGAACACTACTTATTCCGGCTTTTTCTATTGAAAGATCTCAGGAACTTCTCCATAAGATTTCGCTTTTAAAAAAATCGGGAAAAGTCAAAGGCGAAACACCAGTTTTTTTTGATAGTCCGATGGCCGAAAAGGTCACGGCAGTTTTTAAAAAATATCGTCAGTATTACAACTTGGAATTGGAACAAGAATTTAAAGACTCTGATCCGTTTGTTTTTCCGGGACTTTTGACAGTCGCAAACAGAAATGATAGTTTGGAAATTATCCAAACAACCGGTCCAAAAGTGATTGTTGCCGGCAGTGGGATGATGACCGGGGGAAGAATCATGGGACACGCGCTACGGTTTTTACCAGAGAGTTCGACAAGATTACTTATTGTTGGCTATCAGGGGGAAGGAACATTGGGAAGAATTATTCTTGACGGACAAAGAAATATTTCTATCCAGGGAAACTCAATTATAATTAGAGCCAATATCAACCAAACCCAAGCCATGAGTTCTCATGCCGATCAACCGCGGCTCTTGAGTTGGTTAAAAAATATCCTGGGAGTAAAAAAAATCTTTTTAACCCACGGTGAAGATGGCCCCAGGACCGCTCTGGCAGAAAAAATTAAAACAGACTTAGGGACTTCTGATATATCTCTACCGATTTTCAACCAACAAGTGGGATTTTAAAGAAACCGATCAACCAAAAGTTACCTTGTTATTTTTCTCTTGTTGTGCTTCACTTAGGATAATGCCCAAATCATCACATAAGGGATTTGCCCTCGTTTTTGTTCTTATTCCAGTAGCTATATTGGTTGCAATTGTGGCTGTTTTTATTTTTAAACATAGGTCCACTTCCGGCTCCCCTTTCCAACAATCCAACAATCAAGGTTCAATTTTTGGTCATGGACAATGCCAAGGAAATGGTACTAAGGAGTTTGGATCTCCACCAATGAATTTGTCAGACATTGGATCAATTATTCCGATGGGAATGATGGTAGATGGTCATGTGACCCCGATTGATCATGCCTACTTTAATCCAAAAATATTTGACTCCCCTAGAGATAAATACCCAGTACTGGCCATTGCCGATGGCAATATAGTTGATATTCAACACAGAACCAGCGACATGGCCAATGCTCATCACGGGCAGCTGACAAATGAATATAGAATAGTAATCGAGTATACCTGTAGTTTTTATAGTTATTTTGATTTGATTACCAGCCTTTCGCCGGATATTCTTTCAAAAGCTGGAAATATTGACGATAGACAAAATAACCAGGGACCGCTTCGAATTCCGATTAAAGAAGGTCAGGAAATTGGTAGGATTGGGGGGCAAACGTTGGATTTTGCGGTCTGGAATACTGGTGTGATTTTAAAAGGATTTATTGTGCCAGAACATTATCAAGGTGAACCTTGGAAAATCCATACTGACGACCCGTTTAAATATTTTAAAGAACCGCTTAAAGATCAACTTCTAGCCTTAGACCAACGAACGGCGGAACCAAGGCAGGGAAAAATTGATTATGACATTGATGGGAAATTAGTAGGCACCTGGTTTAAGGAAGGAACTGAAGGATATGATTACGCCAAGACTCATCGGGAGAGTTTTTGGACAACTCAGCTTTCCATGGTCTATGATCATTTAGACCCGACACAAATAAGAATTTCGATTGGAGATTTTAATGGGAAACCGGTTCAATTTGGAGTGAAAGGTAATGCTCCCGACCCCGCAAGTTTAGATAAAAACAGTGGACTAATTAAATACGAACTGGTTTCATACAGCTATTACCGGCCGGATGGAACCCCTTGGTATAACGATCCGGTTAAAAATATCCAAGGAAAAAATCAAACCCAAGTTATAGGAGTGGCGTTAATACAAATGCTGGACGATAGAAAAATAAAATTTGAAACATTTCCTGGAAAAACAGCTGCGGAAATTAGTGGTTTTGATAATAATGCAATCGTTTACGAAAGATAAAAATTCTTAGCTTCATCCGTTGCCCGGATCTGGTGGCGGAGGGGGCAAGAATTCTTCGCCGTTACTTTCATTTTTATCTATCTGTTGTCCGGCTTTTAACCATTGTACGTAAGTGCATCCGGTGGCTTTTCGGGCCTGCGGATCCCAACCGCTGGTAGAGCATTTCTTCAATTTTTTGCCGGCAGCCGTAGTAAATAAAACCAATTTACTGCCACACTCTGGACAATCTTCATCTAGGGCTTCTGTGGTGCCGTTGATCCATTCAATATAATCACAGCCTTCGGCCTTTTTTGTTTCCTTATTCCAAACATTGGTAGAACATTTCTTAAATTTTTTGCCAAAGCGGGTTTCGCTCAAAATAACTGGGGAGCCACATTTGGGACATTTTTCATCTAGGGTTTGGGCTTCGGCGGCAATCCATTTAACATAGTCACAGCCTTCGGATTTCTTGGTATCTTTATTCCAGCTGCCCGTTGAGCATCTCTGCAGTTTTTTTCCGGTACTAGTGGTAGTTATCTCGGAAAGTGGGGAACCACACTTAGGACACATTTCTTGCATGGCACCACTATAACAAAATTGTTGAAGAAGTTACTAGGGCTGTTCGTAGGCTTGCTGTAGTTTTGCGATGTCGATTTTTTTCATTTTAAGCATGGCTTGCATGACTCTTCCCGATTTATCTTTACTCATCAACTCACTTAACTGCTTGGGAATAATTTGCCAGGAAAGTCCAAATTTATCTTTTAGCCAGCCACACTGCTCTGCCTTTGGATCGCTAGACAGCTTTTCCCACAAATAATCGACTTCTTTTTGATCTTCACAATTGACAAAAAATGAGATTGCTTCCGTGAATTTAAATTGTGGGCCCCCGTTTAAGGCCATATATTCTTGTCCTTCAAGTTCAAAACTGACCCACATCGCTTGATTATTTGGGCCGGGAGTAACATGGGTGATCTTCGATTTCTTGAAGATTGAGACGTAGTAATTGGCCGCCTCTTCGCCCTGGTTATCAAACCACAAGAATGGGGTGATCTTTTGCATATAATATGACTAGTATATATGGCTGCAGCTGCAAAACAACATACTGTCTACCACAAAGATGGTAGTATTTGGGCAAAAGGAAAGATGGTTAATGGAGCTTGTGAGGGATACTGGGAATGGTTTCGCAAAGATGGGACAAAATTGCGTTCTGGGCATTTTAAAAAAGGCAAACAAATCGGCGAGTGGATTACTTATGATAAAAAGGGTAAGAAATACAAAGTAACAAGTTTCTGATAAACTGGTGAGGAAAAGGGGGTGAGAATATATGAGTCTTTCTTTTGCAAATTTGAGCCCATTCGCGTCGTTGATGTTTGGGATATTAATCCTTATTTTTCCTAAGTTTCTAAACTATCTAATCGCTGGTTACCTGATTATTGTCGGGATTATTGGATTAGGTTTAATTCGTTAATAGTCGGTTTTGGGGCCTTCGTAGGTTTTTTGCCTTTTCGATTAGATAAAGTTGACTGGTGGGAATTATAGGAAGATTTTCAAACGAGAAGAAACCGTGTTCGGTCACCTCAAGGCTTGGGGAAAAATGACCGCCGATAAATTTGCCAACGTAGCATATGTCCAATCTGGCAGAACCTCTATCAGTGCGGGTTTTGAGCTGCTCATCAGCACTTACCACCAGTCCCGATTCTTCACTTATCTCCCTTTCCAAACCTTCTCCTGGATGTTCTTTGGATTTAAGATAGCCTCCAGGCAAGCTCCAAGGTGTTTGTCGATAGGAATGTTTAAACATTAGAACCTCTTCTTTGTCATTAAAAATGATGCCGGTCACACCAATAAGGAATTGGTCTTGGATGACGCGCATAATAAAGAGTTGTAAATTTTTAGGAAGATGGAGAAAGCGCCAGAGTTTAGCAAAGATTGGTTTCACAAAGATTTGTCGTCGAAATTTGCTGAGGGGCTGTCTTTTTTCAGGGATTCATTTTCTAGCTCAAGTTGGTGAGTCTTTTTAGTTAGCGATGTTAGGTCATTTTCCGATTCTTTAATTTTGTTATCTTTACCATGCATGGTTAGGGCAGTAGAGATTGAATTTGCCAGATATATTATGTAAGCCAGAAGAACTCCAATGAGCATTGATCCTAGAATTACCGAAAATAAGGGCGCGTCAGGAAACGTGTAGTTCAAAAGAGTTACGGTTACGGCAGCAGTATTTTGAAGGGCAAGATAAGCCAACCCTGAACCCAAAATGAGAAGAAGAATTAGGCTTAACATATCTCTACCATCGTAAGCATATATCATTGATGATATGAAATATATAGCTAAGACCAAAGAGATGGTTGTAAAATCGATGGGGATGGCATTAAATCTTTAAAAATGGAAAAACTTCCACCACTAAGAATTGACCAAATAGCAGCCGCTTTAGAACGGCAGAGAATAAAGAATCAACGGGGAGCCAAAGAAAGACACGAGAAGCGGAAGAAAATGAAGGAAAAGCGCAAGGAAAAGTCTTCTTAGGGTGTTTGTATTGGGACTGGGTTGTCAGTTCGCTCTTGAGCCATAATTACACGCTGAGAAACGATGACGTCTTGTTTGGTCTCAGAGCTAAATGGCAACTTAGTGGTCTGTTTGAAAGTAAACCAGGATAAGGTGCTCTTAGAAAATTTTGGTAAAGAATGGTGCTTGCCGATTTCGGCATAAAAGACGTGGTGAGTTTTATGCAGAGTCTTATGAAAATAGTCATAAACGGGAAAAATTTTGTTTGGTTCCAGTTTAATATTTAGCCACTCGTGAATTATTCTTTGGAATGTCTTTTGGACCGTTTCGCCTTGGCGACTGGCCCCACCGATCATCCCCCACAAGTCGGAAGATTTGTTTTTTGAGTCGGATTGATGCAAGAGAATTTGTTGGCTGTCTTGATGGTAGAGAAATCCGCTTGCATAAAAA
>OBEQ013012990.1_pt1 | contig 21608 bp, 13 predicted proteins | sample 1670901 | NCBI WGS metagenome assembly OBEQ01 (sample SAMEA104232315, study PRJEB22302) | groundwater metagenome | biome: forest; feature: aquifer; material: groundwater | place: USA | collected 2011-08-07 | depth 5.4 m
CGCAGGTCAGCGGCCTGCGGTTAAGATCCTTCCCTTATATAGCCTCGGATTAGGAAACCGATGCTCTATCCCCTGAGCTACGAGGGCGACGGGCACCAGGCTACCTGCCAGCGGTTACCAACGGGCGCCAGGGAGCGCCGACGGGCGCCGACCGTCCCAACGCCGACCGGGGAGCACACGCCGATCACACGGACGCCCACGCGATCTGGGCCGACGCGGACCGTCGCGCACTGCCGCCGACCGTCGCCAACGTCCGCCAACTCGCACTGATCGCTATTGCTGACACATCGAGCACACCATCAAGGTCATCTACTAGGTCGAGCTCTACCTGCTGCGCGCCAACACGGGCGCCGTGCTGTCGGCCGCCCCGCACGACTGCGGAGTACCTCAACCAGCAGCCACCCGGCTGGCGACATCGCGATGCACCGCCACGGCCCGCCAGCCACCGAAAGCGGCTCGACCGCGATAGTCACCATCACCTGGGGGCAAAACCAATGGCGCGGCGAGGTGGAGATTTCTCCCTGGCGCTATTCACCGCGGCCAAGGAGGCACCCTGCTCGGCCCGATCCTTCTCAAGGCGCCGTTTCGCGCGCGGCCAAGGGCCGTCCGGCCTGCCAGGATTGGTGTCCATGAGATTCCTGCCAGGCATCACGCTGGCCGACGCGGATGAGATGCTCTCCATGGCGGAAAGTGCCGTGGGCGAACGTCCGCGGCGGGAGCCGCGGCTACTTCGACGCAGTCGCTTCTGCCTATCCGCGGCTCCAGCGAGTCTTCGCTGGCCCAGACCTCGCCGGCGGTAGCTGTCTACGTCGAAGGCTTACTTGAGCGGGATCTCCGCAGCCCGGATCGGCGAGCAGCCCGGACTGTCGTAAAAGTCACGAACTACTACTCGCCTCCAGACTTCGGCGTTTAGTTCGCGTGCCTCCTGGAGCCACTCCGGTTGATCGTGTGGATACGGGGTAGGGAGCCGTTCTCCCCAGAACAATCCGACCAGCGTTCTTCCTGCCGCGTAGCTGCGGAGGATGTCCTCACGGAGGTATAGCAGGTCGCCCTCGAAGCGGCTAGGAGCGCTGAAGGTCATCGCCGCGATGGTTCCGTCGGGTGCGCGTTGGTCAAACGTTTGCGGTTCGGCCTTGAGTTGCATTGCCGTGGACAGGTTGCGCGAGGGGACGAGCAGGTGTCCGGCGTCGTTGAGGGAGGAGTGATATCCCTCCCAGCCGAATCGATGCATCAGGATTTCGACCGGAACCAGGGTCCGGTCTTCAAGCCGAAGGGACCCGAGATACGGATCATCCTGCGGGGCGTCTTCGTGAACGTGGGCGAAGTGCGGATGCCAGGGAATCTCTCCGGCGAACGTGTAGTGATCTTCGGGTGCCTCGGGAATCCAGTCGCGGCCCGGGTACGGGCGTGACTGGAGCGCTTCGCAAACGGCGTTGACGTGCTCGGGTGCGACCAGTGCAGTCGCAAGCAGCCCCCAGACGCTTCGGCCAGGGGTCTGTCCCCTGGTGGAGAGGTGTCCTCCGACTGCGACCCAGGGTCCGGGGTGCCCGTTGAGTTCGGCCGGGTACAGCAGTTCGTCGGGGACGTCCACCTCACCGAGGATGACCCAGTCTTCGAGGCTGGCGGGCGTCGGCGTAGCCCAGTCTCCGAAGGCGATGGGTAGCGGTGCCGGCCTCTCAGGGAAAGATGGGTCGACTCCGAGATCGGATAGCCGCTCGGAGCGAGGCTTAAGTTCTCCCCGGTCATCGAGTGCACCGGCCTGCCCGTAGAAGGCGATCCAGCTGTATTTCTTGCCGTATCTCTCGGGGTTGCCTTCCCTGTCGGCGTCTCGATGGGAGCGTTCGGCGATCGTGGAGTCGATCGCCATGAACCGGTCGCGTGACCAACCCAACTCCGAAACCGCGCTGCGCACGTTGGCCATGATCTGTTGGTAGGCCGGGTCGTCGAAGTCGTAGTTACGGCGAGCGGGTAGTAGCCGTCCAAGGGTGTAGTTCTCAAAGTCCATACGCATGGCGCCACGGGCGTCCTCGGCGCGTGGATCAGAGTCGGCGAGGACGGTGATGGCGGGACCAGCGCCGAAAGCGATCCGCCGATCGCCGTCCAGAACTGCGGTGTCTGATTCGGGGTAGTACGTGGCTGCGAAGGTGAAGATGCCGTGGACGTGTAGGCGGGTCAGCCAGTGGTTGGTTGGGCGACGAGCGGCGGGCCCGCTGAGCGTTTCGGCGAGGGCCGCCAGGAACGGGGGAAGCGCCTGAGCGATCGTCGCGTCATGTATCTGGTGGGCCATGACGACGCCGTAGCTCGCCGCGGCCATCCGCTCGGAGATGTACTCGTCGTTGATGTCGAATGACTCCATCGTCATCGTGAAGAGCGCCTCGGGATCGTGTCGCCCGAACCAGTACAGCGACCTGGTGGCCTGATCCCGTAGCGCTCGAACGGTGCTTGTCAAGATCCACATCGTCCAGCATGCACGAAGCCGGTCACGAGATGTCCGGACGGGTGATGCGCGCCATCCAGCTTCCAGGTCCCGGAGGTCGCGTGCCATTGCACGCCAGTTCTCGCGCGTCCATTCGGTCCAGCGCAGGTCGCGTTCGTGGACCGACATCGCTTCGAGCGTCGCGTGGAGGAAGTCGGCGTTTAGCGGATGGTTGAGGGAGGCCCGGGTCTCCCGCAACCGGCTTAGCACCATCGCGGATGAGCTAGGTGACGCGGTCTGGACGTGTGCGGTCAGCGCCTCGACGGTTGGCATGTCGAGGTACGTGGACTCCAGTCCTGCCGCCAGGGTCAGCGCTCGGATGTGCATGTCGTCGGGCACCATGGCCCACAATTGCCGACGGTGGAGACGCGGCAGCAGGCCGGCCAGCGCTACGAAGATGTCCTCGGCGAGAGGATGCCGATCGCCTCGGTCGCCAACGAAGGCGGTGGCGGTGGCGGGGTCTTTGAGCCACGCGTCCATCTGATCTCGACTACGGGTGGCGATGATCGCCTGGGCGATGATGTGTCCGGCGAGGGCGTCGTAGCTGATACTCACCCCGACCTCGCCGGTTTCGCCAATCGGGTCCCGGAGCAGGATGCTCTCCTGCTCCAGCATCCTCGTCAGGCTGCCCTCCCAGCTGGCGCCGTTGTCGATGAGCCCTCGGAGACTGGAGACTCGGAAGCCATCGGCGTTGTGCTGCCACAGGCACAGGCCGATCTTCTCCAGGGCTTCGCGGACATCAGTCTCGAAGAAGCGGTGCCCGATGGGTGACAGCTCCGCCACCCGTGCGGCGACCTGGTCGAGATAGCTGACGAACACCGCGGTCAATGAGTGCGGAATCGACTCGACACCCACAACGTGTTCCCGGTCGCGGTTAGCCACCTCGCAGAAAAGCCGGAGCGTCAGCGGATGATCAAGCAGGCCCTCCGGCAGTTCGGCGTCGCCGGGGTCGATCTTGTAGTACTCCATGTACCGAGCGACCGCCGCCTTCTGGTCAGCGGCGAACCCGTCGATGGTGATCTGAAGCGTGTCGGGTGGCAGGCACTCCTCTACGAACGTTGACCTCAGTGTGCACACCAGTAGGACGTGCGGATACTCCGACAGAACGCCCTTGACGCCGGCGATCAGCGTCTTCCAGACGCGGGGGTCTTCGGACTCATTCAGCCCGTCGATGATGATCGGCAGTCGGCGATGGGCGCGTTCGCCTGCGGCGTCGACGGCGGCGATCAGCGCGTCCATGCTCGGACACGGCTGCCCGTTCACCGTGACCTGGCGGGCGAGGTCGTCGAGTGTTCCCCGGGCGGACAGCCCGTGTCCGCGGAGGAACACGCCAGCCGGGCGTGCGTCCTCTGCTGCCGATACCTGGGCGGACAGGTGGGTCTTGCCGTTTCCGGCTGCGGCGGTGACCGCGACGATCTCCACCTGGGTGTCGCGATTGGTCACCTGGAGGAGCTCATACGCCTGGTCCAGGTCGTCCAGCGCGTTGGTCACGGACATAGAAGGCTGTCGCCGTGCGCGAAGGTGGCGAGGAAGCTGACGTACGTCCTTGGGGACCGTTGGTACATTCAAAGCGAGGCCCCGCAGCGACTCCCAGTCGCCAGCGACGAGGGCGTTACTCACCCCGGACAGGTGATCGGCTGCCGCTTCAAGGTGTACGAGAATCGAGTCAACGGACTCCACCAAGTCCCCGGGTAGTCCGGCGCGGTCGACGTTGATCGCTGCTTGAGCCTCCCGAAGTCGAGTCACGGCCTCGTGGAGTTCCTCCCGAGCATGCTCCCCACCAAGCATCCGCCGTAGGGCGCGTTCGGCATCAACCGGCTGATGCGCCTCAGGCAGCCACCGGAATAGGACCGGCGCGACCGCCCGGGTATGCAGGGAACGAAGCGCGTCTTCGGCGAGAATCAACTCCCCGAAATATGTGCTTCGGTAGATCTCGCCTGGCCCAGCGAGAAGCTCTTCGATGTTGTGGCCCGTCCATAAGGTCAACGTCATGCCGTGACTGTCGAGCCCGTAGAACCAATCCTGGTCGGCCCTAGTGAGCGGGTGCTTGGTCCACAAGACCCAATCCGTGACGCCGGGGACGTGGGCGGCGGTCTTCTTGATCCCGTCCTCGATGACCGTCTTCCGGGTATTGCCAATCGCTCTGCCGGGCGGGAGGTCGTACCACTTGCACTGCCAGCCGTACCAACGCCCAGCATCGCCCAGCGGACCGGCGTCCCGCAGCTTGAGGTGGAACTCCACGCCGGGCTGGTTCGCCAGCGCCTTGAAGTCTCCGAAGCGCCCATAGTGGCGGTGGATCAGGTGCCGAGCGAGGTTCTCGAAATTGTTCTGCCGACTGCCCGTGAGCGCGGCGAAGACGTCCCAGTTCACGCCAGGCATACTGGCCAAATCCGGTTCATCACAGTGACTTCGCTCGCTCCGGGAAGTCGTGCCCCGAGAAGACCTCGATCCGAGCACCCTTGTCGAGCAGCAGCTTGAGGTACGCCGACACGTCGGACTCATCAGTCCTGAGGATCACCGCATTGTCGTCCAGCTTCGTCGTGACGTAGTAGCAGAACTGCTCCAACTCGATGGCACTGAGAGAGTAGAGGTGCAGCGCCCGGATGACGTTCGACAAGGCCTCGGGGAAGCGCCTGGCTGGTTCACCGACGGTCAGACGGCCCGCCTCCACCTCGAGGTTCGCCACCGTCTTCATCTCGTCGATGGCCTGCTTGACTGCCTCCGCGTCACCGGCGGTCGCGAAGTGGCCGATCATCACGAGGTTCATTGAGTGCTCCGACCCATACCCCGCCCAGATCTTCACGCCGCGCCCCCGCTCTCACGGAGAACGTGCAGTGCCGCCATGAGCCCGTCATCATCCACGGCGACACCTTCCAGGTCATAGGACGACCACTTCAGGACACCCTGCGCGTCCACGTGAGCATAGGCTTCCGAAGGCAACTCTCCGGTCAGCGGCACGCACACGGGCAGCTCATCGGCTCCTGCGGAACTGACTGTCAGGCGCAATGCTGGATCGTTGTCACAGACCCATTCGCGCAGCCGCGTGGCCGTGTCCTCGTCTATGCCCGCCCGCTGCGCGGTCGGCTGTTCCGGCAACAAAAGGAACTCCGACGCTCCCGCCTTCACCGCGAGCTCAACGGCGCTGTCGAGATCGCCGATCGTCTCGGCGTTCACAACGAAGTTGATCCCGAACGGCGCGACCCGGCGGACATCAGCCAGGCGCTCCAACAGAGAGGCGAACGGACGCCCTCTGAGCCGCTCGTACGTGGCGCCCACCCCATCCATGCTGACCCTGACGAAATGCACGGACCCACGCAATTCGTCACACAGCCCAGCGGTGAGCCGGTGCCCATGCGTCGTGAACGTGACCGCAAGCCCGGTCTGCCTCGCCACCGCCGAACACAACCTCACAAAGCCCGGAAACAGCGTCGGCTCTCCGCCCCCGAAGCCCACGCCAAGACACCCGTTGTCATCGAGTTCTCGCAACCAGCCCACAACGCGCGTCGCGTCCAACCGGGCCTTCAGCTTGGGTGCGTAGCAGTATGGGCAAGCCAGATCGCAGGTATTGGTGAGGGCGATGGACACCTGCCGGGGTGCCTGATCCCATTCCCGCGGGTCCACCGACACCTCGTCGAGGAGAACGTTGAGCCCGGTAGCCACATCGAAAAGGTGCACGCCAACCCGTGTGCGACGAACTTTCACCCCAGATGGAAAGCGCGAAGCGTGAGCGCGGCCCGATTCGATCGAGGGTTGCACCGAACCTCCAAAGAACTGCGCCCAGGGAAGACGTAGCCTAGCTGCGCCCGTTCGGATCGACCTGCGCATCCGCGAGGCGCTGGAGATCCTCGATGCCGAGCAGGAGGTCGTCGGGAGTCCGCGGCCGCGGCGTCCCTCGGCCTTGATCCTGGCATGCTCGGCCAGCATCCTCTGGTAGATCGCAGCCCTGCGGCTGTGTGAGTTGCCGCCACCTCATCGTTGCGCCGCCCCGCCGCGGTCGATGGAAACAAACACCCACTCCGGAGACCTACCGGCGCTGCTCGCCGGCGGGGGCGTCAACCTCCTGCCCGCTGGAGTTCGGCGCCTTGCCTACACGTCCTCCTCTTCGATGGAGGCTGTGACGCCGGGCAGGGATTCCGCCTTGGCGAACAGTTGGGATGTATCGGCAGCCCGCGCTGTTACGGTGATGTCCAGTCCGATCATCTGGATGTCGGCGCTGATCTTCGCGGGATCAACCAGCGAAGCAAGCTCACGGATGAGGGCCCACACCCCCTCACGTTTGCGGTCGTCGGTGAGCGAGGACAGTGGCATTCGGACCTTGGTCACCTCGTACGTCGCATCCTCGCCTGGGCCGCGTCCGGTCCCGGGCCCGGACGGGATGGGCGTGCCCCCGGCCGGAGTCTGCGGCGAGCCGCCGGTCGGGGCGCCTGACCCGCCGAGGTCACCGTCCGGGATAGTTCCCGCACCAGGCGCGGTGGTGGGCGCAGGTTCCAATCTTGGCCGGGGGCGCAGCAGTTGCTGCATCGACGCCGGCTGGATCTGTCGAGCGTCAGCGGGACGGACTTCAGTGCCATCACTGTCAGTTATCATCCACTCGCTGCTGGTCGCCAAGAAGAAAAGAGCCTGGCGTAGGTCATCGACGGTGGCGATCATCGGCCACGTCGGGTTGCTATACGGCAGCGCGAATAGTTCCTTCGGCGTGAGATCGCGACCGAATCCACCCGTGGTGATGAGCTGGCCGACGTACTCGGGAGCGAAGGAGCCGTGGGCGACCGCGCGGCCGACCGTGACGAGGTCGTTCCACACGTCCTGCCCAGCGAGCGCAGTCTTGCCGGCTGGAACCTCCTTTCCAGCAGGGCCGGCCTTGGCCTCGGGCATAGTCTTGTATTGCACGACAAGGCCGCTTGCAGTGCGCAGCAGGTACGCGTAGTGCTGGTAGGCCCATTTGACGTCGGCATCGAGCTTGGCGCGGGCGTCGTCTCGACGGATGCATGCCTCGACGTATTCCTCGTCCGCGGGGTCGAGATGGCTGACGACGATTTCCCAGGCGCGCACATCCCTTGCGCGATCTCGGGCACGGGTACGCCGCTGGGTGTTGACCAGAGCGACGACCATCGACGCCGGGTAGGTGCTGGTGAGCCCGGGCGTGACCCCGAAAGCGACGTCGAGGTCAGCACGGGTGGCTGCATCTTTGCCGTTGAGCAGAGTCCATCGGCGTGGGTCCACCACGACCAGGCGGTTTTCCTGTCCGTCGACTCCGGCGAAGCAGGCGACCGCCGCCGTCTTACCCCCGACGGCCTTCTCGACGAAGAGCAGGCTGCTGAAGGCGCCCTTGCTGGCCAACTGCTGTGCACGCTTCCATACGCGGTCCAGGGCGAGGTCGTGGCTGACCATCGTCATCGCGTTGGCGTGATACATGTTCAATGTCTGCTTGATCGACAAGTGAAAGCGCTCGGCGCCCTTGCCGCTCGCGGGCCGAGTACGCTCCAGTGCGCCGAGGCCGCCTTGGATCGGCCCAGCGACAAGGGCGTTGAAGACCTCCTCGGCGGCGGCATACGGCACGGCCGGACCAGCGAGGGCTGCGATTAGTTCGGGCTTGGTGGCGCCGCGCGCGGCCTGGGCGCGCGGCACGAGGCTGTAGGCGAAGCAGGCAGTCGCCATCCTCAGCGCCGGCGCGGGCTGGCCTACAACCACGCCGTTGGCGGCAAGGGCGGCATCGAGGATGAAAGCCGTGCCGCTTCCACCGCCGGACCGAACGATGTCGGTGTTGGCCACAGCCCGGAAGCCCTGAATGGCGCGGTCGTTGCCGGCCAGAACACCGGAGGACAGCAGCGCCTCCAGGGCTTCAGTCTGCAATGGAATGTCGCCCGGGCCGATGAGGTCGGGCGCCCACCGGCCTGCCTCGCACTGGGTCACCCAGTGCAGCACCGTTCGGGCGAAGATGGCGACGGTAGACCGGACCCTCTGGAACGCTTGGACAATGGACCACTCCTTGGAGACCAACTCGAACAGGTCCGGGTGGAAGGGGTAGGTCTCGATGATCCGGTCGGTGAGTCGGGCCAGGGTGCGGCCGGAGCCGAGTTTGCCGTAGACCTGCGTCGCCCATGCGTCGTCCACGGCCGCGACGTAGGCGTGTGCGACCGCGCGCCCAGCGGTATCGACGTCGGCGCGGGCGAAGAGCCGGCGACGAATGATCTGGGCAAAGTCGGCCGGCTCGGTGACGGTCACCGTCTCGCCGTTGCGCTGTAGCCGGGCGCCGAGATATTCGCGCATATCCTCCGCGGCGGGGTGATAGCCGGCCTGGTCCTCGTCGCTGCGGATCATTACTACGACCAGAGCTACCTGTGGCTGGTCGTCCACCGCATCGGCGAGGGCGTTGAGGAACGCCTGCTCTCCAGGCAGGCCGCCGATGGCAGTCTGATCGGTGAGCGCCATCGCGTAGTCCATCAGCTCGTCAATCACGACGAGCACGGGGCGAGCGACTTCGGCGAATACGGCCTGCAGGGTGGCCTTATTCGCGCCGAGGTCAACGTAGTGCTGCCAACGACCGATGCGGTCGGCGTGGCCGTCGAACAGCAGCCACAGGAGCCGTCCGAACAGATCCCTGGCTGGACCGAATCTCGGGTCGGTCTTGCCCGGAGACATGGAGTCGCCGATCAGCATCACCGGAACGACCGGGCTCAGGTCGAGGGTGTGCCCGCCGGCTGTCGCCTCGGCGGCGACGGCGTGACCGAGGTCGGAGGCAAAGAACGCGTCAGCGCTGTTGATCATATGCCAGATGCCGACGAGGGCGTGGCTCTTGCCGCCACCCATCCCCTGGTCGAGGTGGAAACATGCCTGCGCCTCTACGCCCTCTACTCCCAGCCGGCGGGCGACCCGGCCGAGGAAGCCGACCAGCAGCGGGGTGGGTTGGGTGATGTCGGTGTAGTACGCACATTTGGCATAGGGAACAGGCACTGTCTGGTAGACGGCCTTGGCCAGGCTCATCTGTAGCTCACCGACCGAACCATCGGTGAGGCGGACTTCGTCGCGCAGGGTCAGGACGTCCGTCCAATGGGCGCCGTAGGCGGGCACGGTCACAGGGTCTCCTCGAACAGGCTGGGCTGAGTAGCCACAGCGACAGCCGTTTGCGTGGCAGCGGTGGCCTGGACGGACCCGCGGTTGCGCTTGATCGCGGCCAACGCGACGGCGATGGAGTCGGATGACGGCAGCTTGGTGGTGAGCCAGTCGACGATGGCCCACACGTGCGCGTCGGTGGGCGCCCGCTCCGCTGCGGCCAGGCAGGCGGCGACGGTATCGGTGCCGGCCGGCCAGGAGGCCGCCATGCCTCGGACGACCTCGTACGCGCTGGAGGCCGGGGTGAGCCGGCCAGGGGCGTCGTGCCGGAGGCGGAAGCCGGCCTTGGTCTCGATCAGAATGGGGCCGCGCAGGTCTTCGAGGCGGAGGCCGTCGGACTGCGCGAAGAACCTGGCCTCGCCCTTCGGGACATCAATGCGGCCATGAACCTCGTGCCAGAAGATCGCCAAGCGGGTATGGGCGTCGAAGGTATCTAGCGGGAGTTCGTCCAACCGCAGCGCGACAGCATCGCGGACCGCACGCCGAGCAAGTGTCATGTGGTGGTCCAAGGGCACATGGTTGCCATCGGGAGTGATGACTTTGCTGTACCGACCAGTCACCTGCAAGGCGGCGCCGTAGGAGGCCATGAGCTGGTCGTCGAGCGCGAGTCCGTCGGTGTCCCAACCTCGGCAGCGGCCCTTGACCTCGGCGATCACCTCGGCATCGACCTGGGCTGCTAGGCCGACCGGCCGGTGCGCGGGGGCGACGCGGGCTCCGATTGAGACGGTGACGGAGATGGTCGCGACACCGGTGACGGCTGTCTCGGTGCGGGACGGCCACGAGGACGTTACTACGAATCCGGCATCGGTCAGCCCGGCCAGCAGCCGCTTCCATGCTTCTGGATCGGAGTGGCCGAAGATGACGGTCAGGTGCCCGTGAGTCTTGAGCACCCGCCGTGCCTCGGCGAACGACTGCGCGAGGAGTCTCTCGTAGCGGGCCGTGTCGCTACGATGGTCACCAGCGCCCTTGGCGCCTCGGCCCTTGACGATGATCTCATCAGCGTTGTCCTGCAGCCCATCCTCGCCGTCGACCGCACCGTCGAACAGGTCCGGCATCGCCGAGCGGAGGGCGCGTTTGAACCAAACGTGGAAGATGTCGGACGAGTCCGCGTATGTGATCATATCGTAGTACGGGGGATCGGTGACGAGGACGTCAACGGTGTTGTCGCGAAAAGGCAGCGCGACGGCCGACTCTCGCCGGAACCGCCCCGGTCGACCCCCGGCGTGGTTCTCTTCAAGCACTTTCTTGAGGGCATTGACAAGGCTGGTCGAAACCGAGGTCCATGTTCCGGGACCGATGCCGGGGCCCGCCTCCAGATAATCGAACTGGTGCTTTATGACAGATTGGGAGGCGAACACGTCGCCGACCTGGCAACGATTCTGTTCGGTTCCATTGGCGTTTCCGTGGGCACGAAGGTTGGCGCCCCGAGTGGCATAGCGCAGAATCCGGGGCAGATTGGCGGCGGCATAGGATGTGAGTACACGGGCGTATTCTGCTCCGACGATGCCGGACAACTCCTGAAGCAACTCGTCGATAACCCGCGCGGCGGTGGCGAATAGAACAGCCTGCCGAGTATTCATCAATGAGCCATAAGTCATGTAGCCATAGAACCGGGCCTGGATTGTGTTCGAGTTGCTGGCCGCGATAACCTCGTCCGGGATAGCCGTCAATGGTCCGGCGGGCTGCACATCCCCTGAGTCTGCAGCGACAGCCGCCGCAGTTTCATCGAGTCGGGGGACCCGAAAAATCTTCTGGTTGGTTTCCGGGTCGATCTCGGCGACCGCGAGCATCGCATCAGCATATTGCCTTGCGAACCCCTTCGCTTTCACCACGTCCAAGTTGTGGGTGTTGCCGCAGCCAGGAAACGGGCATCGCGCCGACTTTCCCCGCTTGCCTGACGGAGCTGTGAAGGTCGGCTCCTGCCGAGGGGCTCCGTCGTGCACCTGTGTATGCCATGCGTCACCCTCAAACACGAGCTTGAGTGATTGGCCGTCGTCTGCGGTGCGCTTGTAGGGGTGCCGGAGCACCATCGACCCGATAAGGGGAAAGCGTCGCTTGCAGTCGTCACAGGGGATCGTGACCGCCCACAGATACGCCCACGGCACCTGCCCGCCCCGGACCGGATTGCCCGGATACAGGTGCGCGACCTCGGCAACGATGCGCCGGCCCACCTCGGCCAGCACGATGCGAACGTCAGCAAGCAGGCGCGGCTCGGCTGAAAGCCCGTCCAGACCCTCGAACGTAGGGTCGGCCGACACCGGCTTGCGTTTGCCGCTCCGCGCCTTCGCGGGCGCCGTGTCCTCGTCGTCGTCGCAAGGGCCGTGCGGTGGGGCGTACGGCAGTGGCGGCTCGGCCGACCAGTCCCGCATCGGATAGTCGCCCAGCAATCGGCCGGCGAGGGTAGCAACCGGTGACAGGTCGGTGCCGACGGCAGAGGCGCCAGCCCGGGCAGCCTCCAGGGGGATGATCCCTCTGCCGGAAAACATATCGAGTACGACCGGAGGCTTCGTCCCGTACTGCTCGGCGATACGCGCCCGCAGTCGCTTCATCGCCGCCTCATCGCCGGTCAGGACTGCGGCCTTGATGTCGGCGCGGTTGTCGGGCATGTCCTGCAGCAGGGAGCACAGGACTGCGGCGCGAGCCTGGGCGATGGGCCGGGAGGCGAACCACGTGAAAAGGGCCTTCTCGCTCCGGCCTGACCCTGCGGGAGTGCCAACCGCAGTGTCCACTTCCGGGCAAGGGAACCAGTTGTCGATCAAGCGTGCTGCCTGATCTGGCTGCGTGCTCGCCAGGCCAGCCTCCGCGTTCAGCTCGGCGGTGGTGGCGTCGAGCTGGGTGGTCATGCCTGGGCTCCGATCAGCCGTTTGAGTTCCGACACCGGGATCTGGAATCGCTCGATGCGGCGGGGGCCGCCAAGAACAGCGGCAGGGTCCTGCTGGCGCAGCCGAACCACCGGCGTAGTGGCGCAGGAGTCGACGACGTACAGCCAGTACTCGGAGCCGCGTTGCTGAGCCTGCGCCCACTCGTTCTGTTCCAGCCATACCGCGCGCAGCGACCTCTGCACGCCTTTCACCTCGATCAGTCGTTGCTCTCGGGTGATTCGGTGTCGGGCATACAGGTCGTAGCCGAGGCCGGCGGTCTGCCGATCGTCGACGTCGTACCCGAGCTTCTCCAACTCTGTGACCACAGTTCCGATGGCGATCTTCTCAGAATCAGGGTCGTAGCCGAGCTGGTCAGCACGAGCCGCGCCGGTGACGGCTACCCAGCCCACCAGCCTGACCGCGCTGGCGTTGACCTGCGCGATGTCATCGAGAACGGCCAGCCGCTGTGCCTTCGACGTTGTGAACTGACTGAGGAGTTCGGCGCGCTCGGCGACGGGTCGCTCAGCAATAGACTCCTCGAACCGGTACTGGGTAGCGTCCAACTGCACTTTGGCGGCCTTGATCCATGCCCGCCGTTCGGCAGTCAAGGTTGTGACCTGGGCGCGCAACTGGGATTTGGCCGCCTCCGTCGCGTCGTGCCTGGTAGCGGGGGCCAATGAGGTAGGCCCAATTGGGCCCGGATCGCCAGATGCGGGGGCGCGCAGTGTCATGAGCGATTCCCATGCCACGGGCAGCGCCTGTCCGGCGGAGCACCGGATGAGTATCGGGGCCTTACGGGTGGCGCGTGTGGTGCCGTCGTGCAACTGAATGTCGGCGTCGAACAGTGCCAGCACATAGGAGGTGAGGGAGGCGCCATCGACAAGCGCCGCGCCACGAACCAGATCCTCCTCGCCCACGGCAAGAGCATCGGCGACGAGCTGCTGGAAGGCTTCCTCCGTCGGGCCGAGGACGACAACGTCATCCAGCCCGGTGGCTCCGTCGTTGATGGCCTGGCGGACCGAGGATCCGGCGGCGGCGACGTAGCTCTGGCCCTTGCCGCCGAGTGCCTCCGGCAGGCTGCCTCCAACCCCTGCGCTGAGCAGGCGTATTCCCTTGGCCGGACCTGGGCCGACGGTCCAGCCACCACTGCGTGCGAGTTGGTCGACCATGGCATCGACGATGACGGGGTTTATGGCCTCAAGCCGGTCCGTGGCGAACCTCTCAAGGGCGTCGGTGATGTTCGCCGGAGTGCTCAACGAGCGCTCGTCGGCGACCAGGGCGCGCGCGGTCTCGATCAGGGCGGAAGGCTCAGGGATGGTGACCGGTCGGCCAGCCTGGGCATCCACCATCGCCTTCCCCCAGTCGAAGCCTGCCCGGGCGGCCGTAGCATCGAGCAGGTCATACACCTTGCCCTCCAACGCCTCCGCGGCGCTTTCAAGGTTTCTCAGCATGACCTCCTGGACGCGGCCCTCACGGGTATGCGGGGCTACCAAATGGTAAACGTGCACGGGGTTGCGCTGGCCGACCCGATGTAGGCGGCCCATGCGCTGTTCCAGACGCACCATCGACCAGGGCAGGTCCCAGTCGACCATGACATTCGCCGACTGCAGGTCGATTCCTTCGCCGCCCGCGTCAGTTGACACCAGAACCTGGAACGCGCCAGCCAGGAACCGCTCCTGAAGGGAGTCGCGGGTGCTGTAGTCGACGGAGCCCTCAAGTAGGTCGGTGCTGAATCCCGCGTCGTCGAAGAGGTTGCGCAGCCAGCGAGCGGTATCGGCGAACTCGGTGAACACCAGCAGTTGGCCGTGCCCGGGATGGATGTCATGCTGCTTGAGGAGCTTCAGCAACGCGGTCCATTTGGCTGGGGTGGCGGCATCCTCGGCTTGACGGAGCGCTTCCAGCACCGTCGCGACGCGGGCGAGTTCAGCGCTTTTGTCTCGGGTGCGTGCCGCGACGAGGGCGTTCTCGGCGCGGGCCCACGCCTCATCGTCATCGGCTGCCGCGCCAAGGCCATCAGAGGTGAGGAGATCGTCCGGCACGACAAGGGTTCCGCGTTCGTGTGCGGCGCCCTTGAGGGCGGCCTCGCGGCGGCTGATCGTCGCAGCAGCGGCGTGCAGGCTGGAGGCGGCGCGCTTGCCATAGATGGACCGTGCCAAGGTGGCGTTGTCGGCGTAGAAGGCGTCGACGTAGTCCATGACGGCGTCGTACGCAGCCGCCTCGTACGGATTCAGTTGGACGGGGACGGTCTCGGAGAACCGGGGCGGGAAAAGCTCGTTGCCGTCGTGGTCGACGAGGTTCTCCTTCATTCGCCGTACAAACGACAACTTGCTCGGCACCAGAGCGTTCTCATAGTCGGTCTGACGCGGATCCCAGGGGTACAACGTCGCGTCCAGTAGGTTCATCAGCCCCCGGAATAAGTGCTCCTTGCCGCGATGCGGGGTGGCGGTGAGCAGCAGCAGGTGGTGGGCGCGCCCGGCCGCCTGTCGCGCGGCGGCAAGGTATTGGCTGGGAGGGGGCAGCCGATGGGCCTCGTCGAAGATCGCCAGTGACCACGAGGCACGCTGGCCGGCGATCTTGCGGCGCACATCGGGGTTGTGGGTAAAGAGGTCGACCGAGACGATCCAAACGTCGTAGCGGGGGTCGAGGTCGGCTGGGTCGGCGGCGACCTCGTTTGTAATGCGTCGGGCCTCTACACCGAAGAGACGACGTAGGTCCCTCTCCCATTTGGTGACCAGGTGTGCGGGGACGATGATCACAGACCGGCCTTGGATCAGACCTTGTCGGCGCCCCTCAGTGAGGTACATGCCTGCCATGATCGTTTTTCCCGTACCGGGCTCATCGCCCAGTAGAAACCGCAGTCGGGGCTGGTGGAGCATGTGGCCGTGGACGGCGTCGTCCTGATGGGCGTACGGGCGAAGCGGGCGAGTGGCGAGTACTGCTGATCGAATGCGGGGCACGGCGTGCTGCATCCACCGCCCCCACAGCCCGGTAAGTGCGCGCTCGGGGTCACCACCACGATCGTTGACTGGCACCAGCCCCGCAGCCAACTGCTGCTCGGAAAGCAGAATTCGCCGCGGGTGGCCGCCAGCATCCAGGACGAAGAGTTCGATTGCGCCATCACCGGCCCAATCGGCATCTCTTACGGTCACCAGAGCGCCGTCAACGCGGATCTGCCGGCCCTTGGTCGGCAACTCGATCACCATCCGCCCCCCGGGTCCAGCTCCTAATTAGTGATGCATCCTGCGCTCGGCGAGTGGCAGGGTGACCACGTGTGATGGTCGCCGCCGGTCGCCGGTGCATTCTCCCACCTGCCCGAGGCGAGGCAAGGAAGACAGGCAACCAAGCGGCACCGAGAGATCAGGAGGGCCCTTACGATTGGGTGACTCGCAAGCGCCAGCCGGCGACGGCGTGCTCAGTCTGGCGGACTACGACACCTATCGGGACGCCGCCACCTCGAACAGCTGGCGACCGTTGCCGCAACGGTGCCGCTGGAGACCACCTCGCCGCTGGTGCACTTGGCCGACCTCGCCCAGGCGGCCGCGACACTGGACACCCGCTCCCCGCGCCCGGACGGTGCCGGAGCGTCAAGCTCAATGCCAAGACGGGCGCCAGTTGGTGCAGCGCCAGGAGCAGCCGGGCGCCGGCCTTGCCGGCCAGGCCGACCGCCACGGCGTTGAATATCTGTCGCAGTGCCGGGGTCCGGCGCTGGTAGCGCACGGTGAGCCCGCCGACCTGCGCGACGAAGGTCCTCTTTGGACACTGCGGGTTTCGCAGTACAGGCGACGAACCGACAGGTCGATCACTACCGGGCGGCCACCCGCGGCCTCATCGGCCACATGCCGCACGTACCGGCTGTGCTCCCAGTCCGAGAACTCACCGTGGACCGGGCACGCGACCGCGACGCCCGCGCGGGTGCGCGCCACGATCCTGATCAGCTCCCCGCCGGCCTGAACCTCGTCGACCTGCACCGCGACCAACTGCGGCAGCAGGATCTCGATCTCGACGTCACAGTACCCAGCCTGCACCGAAACGGACGCAACGTCACCGGCCACATCCGGACCGGATCACAGACTACGAAAATCTTGTAAGAGCCGAAAACCTGACACTCCCGTTCAGGCGCCCCCGTCCAGGTCCGGACCTGGACTGGGCCCTTCCTGTTCGCGGGTACGGATACAGGGTGCGCCTGCCTGGACGGCAGTCACGCGCTCTTGCGGCGCCGTCCGGTGATCTTTTTGGCGACCGCATCGGCCGCGTTGTGGTGCAGTTGCTTGACGACGCTTTGGTAGGTGTCGCGGGTGAGGGTGGAGGTGGAGTGGCCGAGCTGTTCCTGGACGACCTTGATGTCGACGCCGGCGTCGAGGGCGAGGGTGGCGGCGCCGTGGCGCAGGTCGTGCAGCCGGATCGGCGGCAGCCCGGTTTGGCGGACGAGTTTGCGGAAGCGTTGGGTGACGGCGTTGGGGTGCCACGGGTGGCCGTCGGGGCGGACGAAGAACAGGCCGGTGTCGGGCCAGGCCTCGCCGGTGGCGAGGCGTTGGGTGGCGCGGCGGGCTTTGTACGCGGTGAGCGCCTTGGCGGTGTCGTCGTCGAAGGTGAGGTCGCGGTTGCCGGCCTTGCTCTTGGGGGACTTCTGCTTCGTGGCGTAGCCGTGGGTGGCGATCTGGTTGTTGATGGTCGCCTCGCGCTTGGCGAGGCGGACTTCGGAGTCGCGCAGCCCGCACGCCTCGCCTCGGCGGGGGCCGCGGTAGGCCATGAAGTGGTACATCGGGTGCAGGTCCGGGTCGTGCTCGTCGGTGTAGTCGAGGAATGCTGCGAGTTGGTCGTCGGTCCAGACCATGACTGGTCCGGGGACCTCGCCGGTGGCCTGCCACCGGGCGACGCGCTCGTCCTCCCACACAATCGGCAGGGCCCGGTCGCCGGGGGTCTTCACCAGCGTGGCGGGGTTGGAACCGACGATGAGTTCTTCGGCGAGGGCGTCGTTGATGGCTTTGCGCAGGGTCGCGCGGATGCGTTGGCAGGTGTTCGGTCCCGTGGGACGCACTCCCCTCACACTGGCGCGGACATGCTCGTCGGCGCTTGCCTTGGCGGCGAGGATCTCGGCGTTGCGGGCCTCGATCGCAGCGAACATGGCCTTGATGTGGCGGGGCCTGAGCTTGTCGAGGCATAGCTGGCCCAGGTGCGGGATCAGGTGTACCCGCACGTGCGACTCGTAGCCACGTACCGTGTTTTCGTCGATCTTCAAGTCGGCTAACCAGTCGGTGAGGTAGGCGGCCACGGTCGGTGCTTCGGTCAGGCGGCCATCGGCGCGCAGCTTGTGGCGGATGCTGTCGGGCTCGGGTAAGGACTGCCCGGCTCGCGCCGCCGCTTGCAGCAGGTCGGCGATCTCGGCGCGACGGGCGCGGTCGCGGCCGACGATGGCGAGCAGGTCGCGGGCCTGGTCCAGCTCGGCGGCGGTGTCACGGTGACTGGCGAACCCGCCTCGACGCAACTGCCGGCGCCGCCCTTCGGTGGTCAGCGGCAGTTCGAGCTGGTAGTTCCATTGGCCGTGCTCGGCGCTCCAGGAGCCGTTGGGCCGGCGCAGTTTCGGGCAGGCGTTGCCGAGTGGCTTGCCGGTCTGTGGGTGCCGGCAGCCGCAACGTTTGAAGATGGATCCTTCCGACATCGGGTCTCCTTGGTCGTGGTGGTGGGGATGCTGGTGCTCAGGTGGGCAGCGGATTTGTCGATCGACATCCACGCGTGTTGTCCGGGGACCGTCAAGTCGCACCTCGCTGGTGCGCCGGCAGCGGTACGAGTGCGAAGGGCGCCGGCACTACCGACTCTTCCGGTGCTTTATGGTCGGCCCACGGCGCTGTCGACTCGCTTGCCAACCGCGCATGCGAATGGCGAGCCCTCAGGGGGGCTCACAGACCGCTCGCGCGGGTACCGTTCGCGCGATTCGGGTAGGCCCGGTGTCGAGGTCTGCGATTCTGTCCCGTTCGCTTCTAAACGACTGGCCCTCCGCGAGGGCCCGATCTCCAAGGACTACTCATGCAGACCTGCCGAAGGCCCACGGTACGAGCGGCGCTGGCGGCACTTGTGGCGGCAGCGCTCGATGAGCTTGCCGACCGCGACGGCACCCCGATCGTCGACGCAATGCCCGATCACCGTCGCTGGTGGCGGTATGGCCAGGAGTCGTTCGTCGCGCTACGGCCGTCCGCTTGGCACATGCCGGCGCGGGTTCCCATACTCGGTTGGCTGGATCAATTTCCGCAGATGACGGCCGTACTGGCCGCGATCAACGCCGACCCCGTCATGGGTGCGCGGGTGGACACGAGCGTCGGTGTGGAGTTCAGCCTCCACCCCCGCCCACTCGCCTGGCTGCTGATCGAGCACCTGCTTGAACCGATGGTGGTCGCCGTCGGCGCGTACCGCTTCGACGAAGCGGTCTTCAACGATTTCTACCAACTGGTCGAGGCGGGGCTGCTGGCCGAGCAGGTGCGCCTGGTCGAGTTCGTGCCTCTGCTCGCATTCACGGTCGCGGCCTCCGTCGAGGTAGTGCCAGTGGCGGACGGGCTGGTGCTGCGTCCGATGACCGATCTGCAAGTCAGCGCCGCAATTCAGCACCATGCGGTGCCGGCCGAGTTCGCCGGTGGCCCGAACAGCGTTCGGGTCTCCCGCTTCCATCAGTGGGCGCTGACCTCAGAGCGGACCTTCGCGGTGTGCTCGTACAAGCTCGGCATGCCCAAACAGCCGAAACCGGCGCCATTCCCGTCACTGCGTGACGCCGCAGGCCGGCTCGCCACCGCGTTGCGGATCATCTGTGGCGGCTCGGCCATCGCCAGCCGCCCGTTGTGGGCCCAGCACGACGACGAATTCCCGCTGGTGTCGGGCACGGGCGCCACACTGTCCACGGTGGACGCGGCCGACTTCAGCCGGCCAACCCTCCTGCTCACCGGCGATGCCATCGCGGCGGTGCGCGAGACGTACGAGATGCTGGGTGCCTCGGCCGTAGTGAGCGACGGGGCGTTGCAGACGGCGTTGCGTCGACTGGTCTTCGCTGGTTCGAGCCGTCGCGCCGGAGACCGGCTCGTGGATCTGATGATCTGCGCGGAGGCCTTGTTCATCAAACGGGCCGGTACCGGCGGCAACAGCAAGCGCACCCCTCTCGCGGACGCAGCCGGGCGGCTCCTGGCCGGCGACCTCGTGATCGCCGCCAGCACAGCTCAAATCACCGCGTTCTTGGCGGACGCGTATCAGCTGCGCAACGACGAGATGCACGGCGACGACCCGACCTAGCGAGAATTGCAACTCCTCGACGGGACTCCGACCAACACCCTCGACGCGGTGGTCGACGACGTGGAGCGGGTGATGCGGCGGGCCGTGCAGGTGGTCCTCGCTGAAGTCGCGACGCCCCGGCCGATGGCGCACCCGGTGCTGGCCTGACCACGTTTGAGTCACGCCAGGCCGCGGCGGTCCTCATGCGGGCCGGGGCCTGGCGGTAGTAGGTCACGGCGGCGGATCTGGATCCGGGTCGACGCGCAGCGCGGCCAGGATCGGAGCGACCGGGACCCGGTACTGGGTTCCGGCGCGGATGACCGGGACAGGAAACTGGCCGCGTTTGACGAGTTGGTAGGCGGTACTCATCGCCAGGCCAAAGATCTGCGCTGCGGTGCGCAAGTCGGTGGCGGCACCGAGGGCGCGGATCGACTCCGGTGTCCACGCCGCGCAGCCCGCAGCGGGATTTGCGGTGGTGTTGGTGTTGCGGCTTCGTCGGCTGTTACTCATGAATGGACTCCTTCGTCATCGGTGGGTGGTAGCGCACGGACGGCGACCACCGCACAGGCTTAGGACAGCCGGCACAGACGCGCACTGTCCGATGCGGACCCGCATGCCGTAGGCGCGGATCAGCGCGGCGAAGGCTGGTCAGCTGTGCACATCGGCCGACTGGGCGTGGAAGCACTTCGCTGTGTCGGGTCGACGGCGCAGCCGGCGCCACACGGCGCGCCCGAGGGCGTAGAGAACGGCGGTGATGATCACCGTTTCGGCCTTGCCGAGCATCTGGCCGGGCACGGTCACCGGGATGAATCCGGCGAGCAGCCAGACGTAGACGACGGTGTCGACCAGCGAGGTCAGGCACAGTGCGGCGAGCACCAGCGCGTTGTTGGCGCCCAACTCGTCCAGGCGCCGCCAGGTGAACGATCCGACGACCCCGGCGATCAGGTAGGCGATGCCCCACGCCAGGCCGACAGGTCCGGCCGTAGCGCAGGACAGCAGGGTCGCCACGGCGACGAGCCATCGGCTGTTGAGATCACGCAGCCAGTCAGCACACGACGCGATCAGGCCCACGCCGAGGGTGCCGGCGGTGGCGGACAGTCCAAAGCCGACCGGGACGAGTCCCAGCCAGAAGGTGGCGGCGTTGGCCATCGCGACCACGACGGCGAAGCAGACCAACGCGGCGGTGCGCTGGCCGCGGCGACGCCGGTACACCAGGACAGACAACAGATCTGTCCCGCCAGGTCCGACAGGCGGTTCGAGCATGAAGGTATTGGTAGAGGTACTCATGGTGTGGTGTCTCCCAGACGAGGATGGTTTCTCGGTAGGCAGCGGCGTTGGCGCCCCGCGGTGACGAGACGTCGACCGGCGCGAACTTGCTCCAGTCGAAGGGGCGAATGTCGCCGAGGACGGCCTCGACGACGAGGTCGAGTCCGCCGTAGCCGGTGCACCGTGAGCCGATGCGCGGTTGGGCGGCTGGGTGGCCGTGGTTCACGCCAAGCCCCGCGGGTGTTCGCCCGGTGCGTGGGCCGGCCCGTCGTCGGGGCCGTTGCGCGGCCCGCAGCCGTTGCTGTCCCCCGAGCTAGCGGCGGTCGGTTCCCGCCCGGTGTCGGCGAGCTTCGCCGCGTCAGGGCGCGGGAGCCGGCCGCCGCAGGCCAGCAGCATTACGGTCGAGGATTGTGTCCCGGTGCCGAGGAACAGCAGACGGTACGTTGGGCGGCTCATTGGTGGGCCCGCCCACCGGCGTGCGGCGGCCGTCCCGGCCGTGATCGTCCGGCCGGTTTGGCCAGGACAATGACGTCCTCATGCGTGATCAAGTGCATGGGCACCCCGGCGGCGCGGGCCTTGCGGACCTGCTGGAGCTGGAAGAACGACGGCCGGGCCACCAGATGCCCGTCGCGCACCCCGGC
>OBEQ010701037.1_pt1 | contig 21607 bp, 21 predicted proteins | sample 1670901 | NCBI WGS metagenome assembly OBEQ01 (sample SAMEA104232315, study PRJEB22302) | groundwater metagenome | biome: forest; feature: aquifer; material: groundwater | place: USA | collected 2011-08-07 | depth 5.4 m
AGCCCTCAGAAAGCTCCGCAACAAAGGTCGTATGGTCAAACTCCTAGTAGCTGACGACGAGCAGAAAATCTGCCGGTTGCTGGAGAGCTTTTTTGCCGATCGGGGGTATCAAGTGTTTGTCGCCCACAACGGCCAAGAAGCGCTCTCCTGCATCCGGAACGAACGTCCCCACCTGGTGTTCCTCGATCTGCGCATGCCGGGCCTCAACGGCCTGGATATCCTCAGAGAAGCCAAATCCATCGACGCCATGATTAAGATCATCATCATTACCGCCATTGAAGATGAGGACACCATCCAACGGGCGCGGGACTTGGGTGCGACCGACTACGTGATCAAACCCTTCAGTTTGGAATACTTAAAAGAAGAGGTGCTGATGAAAGTCAGCACTTCGTTGTATGAGGACCTGCGCAAGGTCAATGAAGAGTTGAAAGATTCAGTGGACCGCCTGCGGGATGTCGTGCGGGGGATCGTGGCGGCCTTCTCGGCGGTGGTGTCCAAGATCGATCCGCACTACACGCAGGAGCACGTGGTTCGCAGCGTCGAGTACGCCTCGCAGATCATCGGCAAGCTGCGCCAGCGCGGCGTGAACTTCGACCAGGCCTCCGAAGAGCTCTTGCTCGCGGGGATCCTCTTGCATGACATCGGCAAGATCTTCACCCCCAAGGAAATTCTCTACAAGCCCGGGCCGCTGACCGATGAGGAATGGAAAGTGATGCGCCGGCATCCGGTGGACGGCGCCGAGGTCTTGGAGCAAATCGCGAACCTCAAAGAAATGGCCTTCAACGTCCGCTACCACCATGAGCGCTATGACGGGGATGGCTATCCGGAGGGTCTGAAAGGGGAGGCGATTCCCCTGGGCGCGCGGATTGCGGCGGTCGTCGATGCGTTTGATGCCATGATCAGCGACCGGCCCTACCGAAAATCCATGCCGGTGGCTCAGGCGATTGACGAGTTGCAGCGATGTAAAGGCACCCAGTTTGACCCCGAGGTGGTGGATGCGGTGGTTGAGCTCTATAAGGAAGGCACGCTGAAGCCGGAACATCTGCCACGGCTGGACCCGGCCAGCGCTAAGGACCCCAACGGCCATCACCACGACGGACACGACAAATCCCCGGAAGACCCCCACGATCACGAGTATGATAACCCCCATGGGCAGCACCAGCACTCCTAAAGTTGTTGTGACGAAGAACACGCTTGCGCCGGTTGATCCCCTTCGGTATAATTCAGCCCTAGTTCCCACACGCTAATCGAACATCACGAATTCATCTAAAGATGGAACTTGCTAACCAAGTCGCGATTATCACCGGGGGTGCCCGGGGCATCGGCCGGGACATCGCCCTGGCCTTTGCGAAGGCCGGTTGTGACCTGGCGCTCTTTGATGTGAACCCCCAAACGCTGGAGCAGACCACCGCCGAGCTGCGGGGGATGGGCCGGCGGGCGGAGGGGTTGGTCGTCGACGTGACCAACGCCACCGTCGTGGATGAAGCGGTTTTGAAAGTCCTTGACAAACTTGGGCGAATCGATATACTCGTCAACAACGCTGGGATCACTCAGGATGGCTTGCTCATCCGCATGGATGAATCCCAGTGGGACCGGGTGCTAGATATCAATTTGAAAGGCACCTACCTCTGCACCCGGGCGGCCGCCAAAGTCATGTTGAAGGCGCGCCGCGGCAGAATCATCAGTATCGCATCCATTGTTGGGCTCATTGGCAATCCCGGTCAGGCCAATTACGCCGCCTCAAAAGCCGGCATTATCGGCTTTACGAAGGCGGTCGCCAAAGAGCTGGCCTCGCGCAGCATCACTGCCAACGCCATCGCCCCTGGATTCATCAAGACGGAGATGACCGACAAGCTCTCCGAGGAGGTTAAACAGCGGCTGATGGCGAACATTCCGATGGGATCCCTGGGGGAGCCCGCGGATGTGGCGCAAGCGGCGCTGTTTTTGGCGAGCGAGTCGGCCCGCTACATCACCGGTCAGGTGATTGTGGTCGACGGTGGCCTGGCGATGTGACGGGATTGACGGGACGCAGGGCACGCATTCTTTTGAGCATATAAGGAGGAGCACGTATGGCGGAAGCAGTCCACGATCGGGTTCGGGCGATTATTGCCGAGCAGTTGGGCGTGAAGTTGGAGGAAGTCACCGACAGCGCCTCGTTCATCGAAGATTTAGGCGCGGATTCGCTCGATACGGTCGAGCTCGTGATGGCGCTTGAGGAAGAGTTTGGCGTAGAAATTCCCGATGAAGACGCCGAGAAAATGGTGACCGTCGGTGACTCCATCAAGTACATCGAGCAGAAAGCCGCTGGCTCGAAGTAAGTGCTCCACCTAATTGGGTAACAATCCAGACGTCCGCAAGTTTCTTGCGGACGTCGCTTTTTATGACGCCGTCGGGAGTCGGAGAGCGCGAGCACGATATGGTTGAGCGACGAGTGGTGGTCACAGGGTTAGGCGCCATCACGCCGGTGGGGCTGAGCGTGTCCGCAATGTGGGACAGTCTCATGCAGGGCACCAATGGCGTGGGACCTATTACCTGTTTTGACGCCGCCCCATACGGATCGCGGATTGCCGCTGAGGTCAAAGGCTTCGACGTTGCCCAGTACATGACGCCCAAAGAGATGAAGCGGGCGGAGAAATTTGTGCAGTTTGCGGTGGGCGCCTCGAAGCAGGCGATGGCCGATTCAGGATTGGAGCTGGCCAAGGAAGACGTGTTTCGCATCGGGGTCATCGTGGGTTCCGGCATGGGCAGTTTGGGGTTGATTGAGCAGGAGCATGAGATTTTGGTGCAGCGGGGCCCCCGGAAATTAAGCCCGTTTCTCATTCCGATGATCATCACGAACATGGCGCCGGGGCAGGTGGCGATCAGTCTGGGCGTGAAAGGCCCGAATTTGTGCACGACCAGCGCGTGCGCGTCAGGGGCGCACGGCGTCGGGGAAGCGTTTCGCATTGTGCAGCGAGGCGACGCGGATGTGATGTTCGCCGGCGGGACCGAAAGCTGCATTACACCGCTGTCGATCGGCGGGTTCTGCGCGTTGATGGCGCTCTCCCGCCGCAATGACGCCCCGCAGAAGGCCAGCCGGCCGTTTGACAAAGAGCGCGACGGCTTCGTGATGGGCGAAGGGGCTGGCATCATGGCGTTGGAAGAGTTGGAGCACGCCAAACGACGCGGGGCGAAGATCTACGCCGAGATGGTCGGCTATGGCCGCACCGGGGATGCGTTTCACATGACCGCACCCGATCCGGAGGGCGCGGGCGCGGTCAAAGGCATGGCCAACGCGCTGGACGACGCCAAGCTCAATCCGCAGGACATTACCTACATCAACGCGCATGGCACCTCAACTGAACTCAACGACAAAATTGAAACGCTGGCCATCAAGCGTGTCTTCAAAGATCGTGCCAAGACGGTCGCCATTTCTTCGACCAAATCCATGATGGGGCATCTCATCGGCGCGGCCGGGGCGGTGGAGGCGATCATCAGCGTCCTGGCGATCCAGCACAACGCGATGCCGCCGACCATCAACTACGAGCATCCGGATCCGGAATGCGATTTGGATTACATCCCCAATCACGCCCGCCAGGCGCCCGTCCAGACCGCGCTGTCTAATTCCCTCGGTTTCGGCGGCCACAACGCGACCGTGATCTTTAAGCGCTTCCGCGGCTAAACCTTCCCGTCTGCTTTTTTCTTGCCAGTCCTCTTGACATGTTCTGCGTTCATCAGGTTAACTAGAGAGTACGACAAGGCAAACCTCGGGAAACCGGGGGGCGCAAAGCTAATGGATCTAAGGCTCGGAAAGAGCGAGCGATGATCGCCAAGCTGCCGAAGAGGATGCTTGGCGTTTTTGCTGGCGTGGATTGTGGACGAGTTGATAATTGAGTGGGAGACTCGACAAAGGCAACTCCGCTGGAAGGCGGAGACGCAAAGTCACGGGCCCTACCCCTCCATCAGGGAAGCCGGGCTGCCGAAGGTATGAGCAGCTTCGGCTTTTTTATTTGTCCTGTTGCTTGACCATTTTAAAAAGTTACGAGAAAAGAAGGAGGAGGAAATGGCATCCGCGAGCATGATAATCAAACCCAAAAACTGCGCTCCGGTATGGACACTCGTTGTCCTGTCCATGTTCCTCCTTCCTCTTTTCACGGTGACGACCCCAGCCGCCGCGGCCGTCAACATGGTGGGAATCCTTCCCAATTTGAATTATTCGGTGTCGTACTCAGCGAGTCCGCCGAATGTCGTGGTGACGATCACCGAGGAAGGATTCAAGAACGGCTACTCACAGGAAGCGATCAAAGATTGTGAATACGGTGTACGTTCCCGGCAAAGAACCCAAACGACCGTAGGTTCGTAAATAAAGGAGGTTGAAGATGCGGGGATCATTTGAACGATGGATGCAACGGCCGTGGATTCGAGGGTTGCACCTGGTGGTCGCCATGACAACCGCAATGATTCAAGCGCCGGTGTGGGCTGGCGGAGAATCCGCGCCAGGAAAAGGCGGCTTGGATAATGAGATCCAAGGCCTTCGTGCAGATCTTCACATCAATCAAATCATGACATTGGCCTTGGCCATTCAGCAGCAGTATGACACGACAGGACAAATCTCTCCTGCGCTCGTGACCGCTCTGCAAGATGCCATGAGCAAGGAGATCGGATTGCCGGTGCAGATTCAGGCCAACGGAGGCCAGATGAGCATTGGCGTCGGATTTTCCGATCAGACCGAAGCTCAGGGGACGATGGCCGGCCTCCAAACTAGTCTCGCGGGCGATACATCCGTCAACAGCGTCGGCCTGGATACGTGCTCGGATGGCCATGAGTATCACTGCAAAAATCCAGACACCGGCGAGATCGACCCCCACTGTCCTGGACATAATCATTGGTGGCAATATTGTCCCACGACCAGCGATAAGTGGTGGCTGGTCGTCTCATTTGTCGTCGGCGGAATAGTTGGGGTGGTGATTCAGGTGGTGAGGCAGTCAAACGCGCACCACCATCCAGACCCGCAGGGATGAACTGGCGTTTTCACGGGTGAAATGCGCGTTGTCATACGAGAAACGCGAAAGCGAGGAGGAAGACGCACCCATGTCGATAGCTGAGAGGGTCATGAATGCTCGTGTGAGATATCTGGTACATGTGGGGATTGTAACGGCGATCCTCTCGGCTACCAGCTCACTGTCGGCTGCTCCGTATGTGGCTGAGCGCGTCTTCAACCCTCCGATCAAAATCGACAAAAACAATCCCACCCATGAAGAAGCATTCGCGCTGCCGGCTTCCTATGACGGCAAAGCCATGCGCGGCTGGTACACAATCCGCGCGAAAGGCCCCAGTCTGACCGTCACCGTGAACGGCGCCAAGTTTGGGATCGACGCAGACAAAACGATCCAAACGATCGTCATCAGCAATCAGGTGCTGACTGCCGACGCGCTGACGCTCGCGTTTGCAGGTCAAGGAAAAGAGAAACAAGGGACCATCTACGGCGTGAGTCTGTACGCATATGAGGATGACAAGCGGCGTATTTTCACCACGGATTCCGACTTGGGCGATGCGCCCGATGGTAAGAAACACAAGGAAATTCTGCGCGCGCTGGGGATTGACGCGGTTGGCTCCACCGACGAAGACAAGGAAGACAACATTAAAAAGACGAAATGGTCCGATAACGGCATGCTGTTGATTCCAGGCAAGGGCATCAAGAGCGTCAAGACCACCTGCACATCATCCGGCGGTGGCGGGGGCGGGGGTGGGTGGAGTTTTGGGTGGAATCCCATTATTGGGATTACGGTCAGCTCAGGTGGTGGCGGCGGAGGCGGCGGGTCGACCAGTTGCAATACGGACGAGCTGTTTGAGGCCGTGTACGTGGGTCCGAAGGCCGATAATGCGCCCGTCCCTGAGAAATTCGAAGACTTGCGGCAATATGCCAAAGAGCATGACGGGATGGCCTGGTTGCCAGCCCCCGCAAATAATACGCAGGAAGAACAGACGAAGAAAGGCGCCAATGAATTTGGCGTGGGCGCGCAAGTCGATATTAAAAAAGCCAAGCTCGATGGCACGCTGCGGGACATGCTCAAGACACGCTATCTCACCTTGATCGGCTCAATGGGCATGAGCGAGATCACGAAGAAGAATTTCAATCTGAAAGCCACGCAAGTGTTCGTGACGGGAGGGTGGGACCCGAAAGCGGAAGATCCGAAGGCCTCCGCCACGTCTGCGATGCGAAGCGTGTTTCGCGCGTTGACGCTCAACCAGAACAACTTTGCGCTCTGGGGAACCGCCATTCGTCCCTCCCTGTGGTATTCCTTTGGTCTGGGACCGGATAGCAAGCCGAATGGACGGGCGGTCGTCCAGGTGGATAACACCGGCCAAGACAAAACCAAGGTGGTGTGGATCAACGGCGCCAATAACAAGCAGTTGAAATCGGACATTCAGGAAGGACCTGGGGCGTTTACTTCCGAACTGGATATCGGGACGCTGGAGAAAATTCCCGCATTCATTATCGCGAAAGTGGAAGTGATCTACGGCCAGCCAGGAGAGAAGGCCTTGAAGGCCTACGCCCTCAGCTCGCCCATCTATCCCAAAACCCAGTATCCGGTCCGGTCTCGTGCACCTCGTCAGATCACCGTGGTTGGACCCGTCGTGACCGGCAGTCCGGAGCGGTTGCTGGATGATCCTCGGAAGGATGAGGTAGTGACCGTGACGACTGTCGATGAGTATCCGCAACTTACCCAACAAACCACGCTCATTGCGGACATGGGGGCTGATACGCCAGTGAGGGATTGCTCACCGACGGCGGATGTGCAGGTCTCACTGATTGACGGTGTGTCGCCAACCGACTCGGTTGGTCCGTATGAGGTTTTGGTGGGCCACAGTCCGGTGGTGGAGGAGATGCAGTCGTTGGGGGTGTTTACCGGAGATGCGCTGGCGAATGTGTCGGGTGGAGCAGGAACAGCTTTTCAGTATCTCGCGATCAGCTCGCCAGCGTACGGTGTGCGCATTGGGGCCATCCAGCGGTTGTGCGGGACGGTTGTTGAGGGGTTGGGCCAAAAGGGCCCCCGGACGGCCTACGTATCGTCGGGGGATAACCACGACCATTTCGTGTGGCTCAAGCCGCAAAACGACAGCAATGAGGATGAGAGCTCCGAAACCACTTCAGACGAATCGTCTGAGGATGAGACTAACCAGATTCCTGAGCCGGAACCCTGGGTGTTGAAGGGGAAGAAAGACGGCAACACCTCTTCGTACCTGCATCGTTTGCCGGAACCCAAGGGCGCCTACCGGCTCAGTGTGAAAGCCAAAGGCAAGGACATCGACAGCGGCGGCAAATATGGGTTGGGGTTCTTGCAGACGTTTAACTCGCACAAGCTACGGATGTGGGTGGGGAAAGACGGGTCCACCAAGCGAGCGATTGTGAAAATCGAAGGGACCAGCACTCAAGACGATCAGGTCCTGGCGAACAAGAAGTTGGACAGTGTCTTTGATTTGACCAAATACCATCTGCTGACGCTGCACGTCGTGCCACAAGGTGAGAAAGACGCGCACGTGGTCGCGATGCTCGACGGAAACACGCTGGTGAATGGCGTCTTCAGTGACGTCCCGCGCGCGGAAACCGCCGGCGTGTTCTACAAGGATTGCGCTGCCTACTTCAAGAAATTTTCAGTTGATCAGGTCAACGAGTAAATCTCTAAAAAAATCGCGTAGACCCTTGACGCAAGGTTCCACGATCAGGCATGCTTATGTGGTTAGAGGGAGTTGAGAACCTGGTCGTCAAAAGCTAGCATCCGCGAAGAGGCACACCGCCGCACGGCGGCTCCGCCCAAGGGGATGATGGGGGCGGACGGCGAAAGCCGGGGACGCGAAGCCACGGGTCCTATTCCTCCACAAGGAAAGCCGAGCTGCCGAACGATGCGAACGGCAGTTCGGCCTTTTATTTTCACTTGTGATTAAGGAAATTTAAAAAGCAGATATAAAGAGACAAAGATGGTGGATCGAACAGGGGAGGGAGACCGAATGAAGAATCTCACGAGCGTCCTCATCATCAGTATGGGAATGAGTCTCTCCGCGATGAGTGCCGTATGCCACGCGGAAACTCGCGCGGCCCGACCTGCCACACCGCCCGCCACTACGCAACCAGTGTCACTGACGGATATCATCCAGCGGCTTCATCCTTCTGAGTCGGCCGAACCAACATTGCTGCAGAGCCTCCAATCTGCTCAGCAAAAAGATGGAGGCCAGCAATGAATCGCCATGCCTGGGTGCGGGGATGTCTCGGGAGCGTGGTGGGGTTGTTGGTTGGTGTGACGGCAGTCTGCGCCGATGAGGTGGTCGCTGTTGTGAGTGTGCACAACGATGGCACCGCGCCGCTGTATAATCCGGCGGTCCGCGCGGTGGTTCCCTTCAAAAAAGGTTTCTATCATTCATTAGGAGATTTGCGGCTGGTCGCGCTGGGCATTGCTCCGTTGGCCGCCACAGAATCCTACATTCAAACACAGAAAGTAACCACGTGGGATGACGGGTCGCTGCACTCTGTGGAAGTGATTTTCCAGCCGGCCGTGGTTCTTGGATCGCTATCAGCCACGGCTGCGGTGATTTCACAATTCCAGATTGTACAAAAAACCTCGGCACCGGCCAAACCGGCGTTTACCTTGACGCCGGAAGTGACCAAACTCGTCGGGGATTCTAATGGTCTCTACGCGGTGCTCGTGGACGCGCTGGATAACATCTATTTCGCGCCCCTGACCCACGCGGCGGATATCACTAAGGCCGGGCCGCTGTTGACGGAAGCGATCGTCAACGCAGATCTGACGCCGATTCCAGTGGAGGGGATCACGCCTGCCGGGCCAGCCCTCTATCACGCGGGCATGGTGCGGCTGTACGTGAACGTGAAGAAGGACACCAACTATCTAGATGGATGGTTGGAGTTTATGAACGGCTATGTGGATGAACACCCGAACGACAAATTGTACTTTAAGCGGTTCGGCGTGTGTTCCCGGTACGGGTTCATTCCGTTTATCAAAAATAAAGAAGAGACAGCCGCGAAAGAGCCGTTCTTGGCGGAGAGCAATCCGTCCCACGGCGACGTCTGGTGCCAGGAGCTGATTCCGCAGCCGGCCGATGGGACGGTCAATCTCTTGCGTGACAACGGGGTGGTGATCTTCAAGATCAGCTTCGCGCATGAGAAAGTGTCAACGCAAGCGCTGAACTTTCTGACCCACGAACCGCTGGGAATCGCGTCGAAGGGTGGGGTATCGAGCTGGCAGACGGTCGGCTATGGGCCGGTTCGCGCACACTTGCCGATGCTCCCGTCGAACTATACCTTCAGCGATGCCGTCAATAATCTCAACGGGTACTACACGAATTTCCTCAACGATACCACCGGGTATCCCCAAGAAGGGTATCTCAAGATGTCCGATAGCAAGTACGGCGGCATGACGGGAACTGCCGGCCTATCGCCGATCCAGGATCCGACGATATTCGCCGTCATGACGGCCTATCATCCGATGATTGATATGCTGATGCGGGTCAACGTCCGGAAGATGCAGCGGATGTTTTCGCAGTTCTATCATCCGGATGGGAAACAGTGGAACTATAACGAGCAAACCCAGACGGATAGCAGTGGCAAGAAATACAATCTGGTGAAGATGACGCTCGGTTCTCTGCCGAATTTTTATGATCCGTACGCACCGGATTTCAACCGGAAGCATCTGGACAGCGCCGTGACTGCCCAAGAGGCGTATGTGGCGGCCCACGGGCTGACGCCAACCAATGAAGCCAGTTATTTAGGATGGAATACGTATGACTATCAGCATCTGTTTCGGATGTCAGGCATCAATGATGCGGCAGAGTTATGGAACGAAACGATCTTCAAAGACGAAGCGTGTCAAATCTCGACGATGGCGCGGGCCTTGGTGACGGAATTGCCGAAAAAAGCCAATGCGAATCCTGCGCATCCCAGTGACGGCTACTACAACTCGCTGTGGATGATTTCACTCGCCGATGTGGCGGCGTATGGACCTCATACGGGGGTGAAAGATTCCGGCCGCGGCATGTCGGAAAGTTTGTTCTGGGTTGCCGCCTGCCATGAATACACGCGTGACCCGGTTCAAAAAGCCGACCTGGAACAGTATGCCCATGTCGCCATCGCAGCGATGGGACAGTCACAAATCAACGTGGGCGATAACGGCAGCTTGTTCATTGCGCCTGCGTATGATAAACATCTCAACGGAGACTATCCCTACGTCCAGACGTGGGAAGATGCCATCGGGTCGTGGATGCTCGCGGCGTTTTACGGAAGTTTTGGGAATGCGGCAGATCCCGCGGATGCCTCTCTCAAAACCTCCATCATGAACATCATGGTGAGGACGGCGGCATCAGCCAACACGCCCATGTTCTTTGACTTTAACACGTACGATCCCCCTCGTCCGTGGGGGGCGACGGCGCTTGCTCCGTTAGAGAATATGTACGCGCCGTTTAGTGCGCTCGTGGAAACAGAGACCGGTAAAAACGAAGGGCAGTATCATCGCTTGCCCTTCCAGATGTATACGCTGGTGACCGGCAACTCGTGGTATGTGGATACGATCATGAAACTGACCGATTTCACCATGCCTGTCACCAAGTTCTTCAGCTACTGGAGCGGGCCATCCGTGGGTTGGACGTTTTCAGACTGGAGCAAACAACAGGGATTGCCAGTCATTGATTATTGAGACGGGTTGAATCTTGTGCGGCATGGCGTCCGTGCTATACTCATGAGTGAAGAGCCATGCCGCGCTTCGCCTACACCGCCAAAGACGCCAGCCTGAAGCTCGTTGAAGGCACCATCGACGCCGACAACGAAACCGCCGCCATCACCCGCCTGGGCGGCATGGGGATTTATCCGCTGTCGCTGACCGAAGCCACCGCGATTACCCAGAGCCGCCGATTAACGCCGTCGGTGACGCAGCGGAAAGTGCCCAGCAGCACCTTGGCCTATTTCAACCGTCAGCTCGCGGATTTGCTGGGTGGCGGTCTGTCGTTGTTTAATGCGCTCAAACTCGTGGCCCAGCAAACCGAGCATCCGCTCTTGCGCGCCGTCGTGGCAGATGTTGGAGACGCGGTGCGCGATGGCCAGGCCTTCAGCGAAGCGATGAGTCGGCATCCCCAGGTTTTTTCCCCGCTCTACATTAATATGGTCCGGGCAGGGGAGACCGGCGGCAGTTTGGATGCGGTGCTCACGCGTCTGGCCGACTTGGGCGAAAGCGAAGCCGAACTCAAAAACCGCGTGGTCACGGCGCTGGTCTATCCTGCCTTCGTCTTATTGGTGGGGATCGCCATGACGATTTTTTTGCTCACCTATGTGATTCCGCGTCTAGCCGTGGTGTTTACCGAAAGCGACCAGGTCCTGCCATTGCCCACGCAAATTCTGCTGGCGATCAGCAACGGATTAAGCCAATGGTGGTGGGTGTGGACGGTCGGCGTGCTGGCGGCGGGTTGGGGATTTCAACAATTCCGCTTCTCGCCGGCCGGCCGCGTGGTCGTGGACCGGTTCGTGTTGCGGCTGCCGTTATTTGGGATGCTGATCCGCAAGTTGGACACCGCGCGCTTCACGCGCAGTCTCGGTGTGATGGTGGGGCAGGGCGTGCCGTTGTTGCAGGCCTTGGATGTGACCTCATCGACCGTGACCAACACCGTGCTCTCGGCCGCCGTGGAGGGGATTCGCGATGCGGTGCGCGATGGGGCGAATCTGGCCATGGCCTTGTCCGGGAGTGGACAGTTTCCCGTGTTTGTCAGTAATATGGTAGCCGTGGGGGAGGAATCCGGGACTCTGGAAACCGCCCTGCTGAAAGTCGCCAGCGCGTATGATCGCGAGACGGATCGCGCGCTGCGGGTGCTGACGACGATTTTGGAACCGTTGCTGATTGTGTTGGTGGGACTCGTGGTCATGTTCATTGTGATTTCCATGTTGTTGCCGATTTTCCAACTGGGATTGGTGGCCCAATGACCTCGCAGCGGCGCGGATTTACGCTGATTGAAATCATGCTGGTGGTCATCATCATCGGGGTGCTGGCTGCGATGGTGGTGCCGCGGTTTGCCGGCCGGACCGAACAGGCGAAGATGGCGCGGGCGCGGTCCGACGTCGCCTCCATCGGACTGGCGCTAGACCTCTATGAATTGGATATGGGCAAATATCCCGCCGCCCTCGTCGATTTGACCGCGAAAGATGCGCCCAGCGGGTTGACGACCCAGGAAGAAAAAGCCCAATGGAACGGGCCGTATCTGAAAAAAGGCCTGCCCAAAGATCCGTGGGGCCGCGAATACCAGTTTGCCTCCCAGTCCCAGCATAATCAGGACTATGATTTGTATTCTCTGGGTCCGGACGGTCAGCCTGGGAACGACGATATCACCAACTGGGAATAACCAGACACAAGGCACAAGGTGCAAGGTGCAAGGAAAACGAAAAACCTTCCTTGAACCTTGTCCCTTGAACCTTGAACCTCTCCGCGGGTTTACCTTCATTGAATTGGTGTTTATCACGCTTATTCTGGGCATCCTGATGCTGGCCGCCTTGCCCCGGATGCAACACGGATGGTCGCATCTGCAAACCGAGCGCACCGCCTTTCAGCTGGCGCAAAGTTTGCGGGCCGCCCGCGTGCTGGCCATTGCGCAGGGCGTGCCGGTCCAATGGAAGTGGGACGCGGACGCGCGGACCGTGCAGCTCTTCACGCAACAAGCGGATGGCTCGCTCGTCGAAATCCCCGGTCACCTGGGTCATCTCAGCATTCCGGCGAAGGGTGTGCCGGTGAGCGTGCTCCAAGACGGCCAACCCGTCGAGACGGTGATGTTCTTGGCTGACGGAACTACCCACACGACGACGGTGCTGTTGGGTGCGTCTGCCGCGCCGTCGTTTACGATTGCCCTGGATGGCTCAACCAGCCAAGTCGCGGTCCACTAACGCTCGTTTGCGCCGGCGCGTGCGCTACCGCCGCGCGTTTCTTCTCATCGAAGCCACGATTACCGCGGCCGTCATTGGGATCGGATTGGTGGTGGTCAGCCGTGGCATCGGCGGCAGCCTGAAGGCGCTGGCCGTCCTGCAACAGTACGATCGCTTGGTGCGCTTGGCAGATTCTCAATTGACGTATCTTGAGGCGCAAGCCCAGCATGCGCCGTTGATGCTGCCCGCCGGCGGCACATTCGAGGCGCCGGAGACCGCGTATCAATGGTCCCTCACTCGCCAGTCCGTCAGCGTGAGCCCCCAAGAGCTTGCCGATACGCTCGTGACCATGACCCTGACCGTGAGCCGTGCCAACACGCCCAATCCCGTGGCGCGTCTGACGACGGTTTGGCCCGTGGAATGGCTCGCCCAATGACCCGAGCGCGGCGAGGATTCACATTTGTGGAACTCCTCATCGCCGGCACCATGTTTGCCATCTTGATGGTGGCAATCGCCGGGCATTTACGAGGCGATCTGATGGTGTGGCGCCGCGCGACCACGACCGTCGAACAGCTCCAGCGTCTGCGCGTCGGCTTGGAACGGTTTGAGCGCGATCTGTCGACGCTGATTGTCTACGAACCGACGGGCCAGTGGCCCGTGAAGCCGGAATTTTCACACGATCATCTGCGGGCGTATCTAGTTCGCGGCATCGGCACCAGCGGCCGTGTGTGGTACGCGACGTATGACGTGCAAGGGTCCCAGCCGGCCGCGTGGACCCGCACCTTCCAGACCCTCGCGCAAGCGATAGCCAATATTCCGGGGACGGCGGAAACGCTGCTGCCGGATGTGGCGCACGTGGATGTGCGCTATAGCATGATGGCGGCCGGACCGGCGGCGCCAGGCGGCAACGCATCGGGCGGACCCGTGACGTGGACGTCGACGTGGACGGATCTGGCGCAATCCCCGCGACTGATCGAATTCACGGTGGAGTTGGGGCCAAGCTGGAAAATTCCGCATACGGTGCGCCGCGTGTTCGCGGTGCCGACCGGGGGATTAACGCCGGCGCAAGGCGGGACGCCATGAGGCGCTGGGCTGCGCTGCCGCACGGGCGAGGATCTGGCGCGCGCCGGGGATCGCTGTTGATCATCGCGCTGTGGTTTGTGGTGATTCTCTCGGTGGCCGCGGTGGCCCTCGGCGGTTATTTAGGCACCGAAACACGCCTCATGCGGTATCATATCGCTCAAGGGCAAGCCCGAGTGTGGGCGCGCACCGGCGTGTATCTGGCGATGCAAAAACTCGCGCTCGATGCCAAGGCAGATGACGGCGATTGGTTGGGGGACGATTGGGCGGTGACGCTGCAACCCGATTCCACGGCTGATCCATCGCTCTGGGTCGTGCCGATGCCGCCCCAACCGCCGAGCGCAGTCGGCTTAACCGGCCGGGTCGAGATTCAGATGACGGATGAGGAACGCCGGCTGGATCTCAACAGCAACAGCACCAATCTCAACGTGTTGCAGCGGCTCCTGGGCAATCCGGAGGCCGCCAAGGCGCTGTTTGATTACCGCGGTCCTCCTGATGAAGGGCCGGATACGAGTGTGCAGCCGCCGTACGTGCCGAAAAATGCGCCGATTGCCGCGGTCGAAGAACTCACCGATGTGCCGCATATCAGCGGCGAACCCGCTGTGGTCGCCATGCTGCAGCAGCAAGGGACGCTGACAACCGGCGGGACCGTCAACATCAACACCGTCAGCGCCACGGTTCTCAAGGTGTTGGTGAGTGATGTCACGAGCTACCCGCTGATCGATCAGCTCATCGCCAGCCGCCCCGGAGGCGATGGGCAATTCGGCACGGCGGATGATTGTTATACGAAAAATATCAGCACGGCGGCGAGTGATCTCGGGACGTGCGCGGGATTGAATCCGGCCGGGCAGAATTCGCTGATCGCGCTATTGAGTGGGCTCACCTATGGGGTGGCATCCTCGACGTTTCGGATTCGCGCCACAGGAGTCATCACCAAACCCGCCATCCGCTATACGGTTGAGGCGATCGTCACTCGCTCCAGCGCTGCCAGCGGTGGAAGTGGAGGGGGAGCCGGCGGCGGCAGCACGTCCACAGGAGGGGAAGAACTGCCATTTCATGAACAAGCGTTTCATGTGCTCTCCTGGAGAGAAGGATGAAACGGCTGGTGGTGGAGCTGACGCGCGCGTCGGTGCGCGTGGTGCTGGCGGAAGGATCTTCCGCCAAGCCGCGGGTGCGTAAGTGCCTTGCGGAATCGCTGTCCGGTCCCCCCACCGCGGATATGCTCAAACGCCTGTTGGCCGGTGTGCCATCGGCGGGCGCGTCGGTGATCGGCGTCATTCCCCGTGAACAAGCAATCACGCGGCTCATGAAGCTGCCCAGCATCAAGCCCGACGAATTAGCCCAAATGGTTCGGCTCTCCGCCAAAGCCCAACTGCCGTATCCTCCCGACCAAGCGATGGTGGATTTTTATGTCATCGATCAGCAGGCGGGCACCAGCACCGTGCAGGTCGTGGCGTGCCATCGCGAACAAGTGGATCGGTATGTGACGCTCTTGCGCGGCAGCGGCTGCGAGCCGTCGGTGCTCACGCCCAGTTCCTGGGGCGTGCACGGATGGTATCAGCGTCTGGGGCGCAGTCCGGACACGCTGGAACCGGTGCTGGTGGTGAATGTCGATGGTGATCGGACCGACATCGTGCTGATTCGCGGGACGCGCGTCATGTTCAGCCGCAGTCTCAGCCAAGGTCCGCAGATGCAAGCCGCCGAGTCCGTCGCGACCGGAACTCCGCAGACCCCCGATGTGGCCGTGTCCATTCTCGCGCAGGAATTGGAGCGCAGCGTGGTCAATTTTCGCAAAGAACTGCCGGGGATGGAGGCGCGGTCGGGGATTTTGACCGGGGTTGGCCCGCTGGCCCAGTGGGCTCCCGTGTTACAAGAGCGCTTACAGATCCCCATCGTGGTCAAGCCCATGCTCGGATCGGTGACGCTGTCCGATCCGCTTCCGCCGTCCACGTCTTTGGTCGTCGCCGTGGGGTTGGCGTTGGTGGATCCCCAAGAGGGTGTGAACCTTCTGCCGCGGGAGGTGCAGCAAGCCCAGGTGCAGCGTTCCCGCTTTCGAGAGTTTATCGTCACAGCGGTGCTGGTGCTGCTGGCGCTGTTGGTGGGAGCCGGGGTCTTATCCGCCTCGGTGAACTGGCAGGGGCGGATGCATACGCAGACGATGCGCGCGCTGCACAAGTTGGAAGCGACGACGCAGCAAACCGAGCGGCAGGAGCGCGAGATCGCACAAATTCAACAGCTGCTGTCGACTCGCCGATGGACTGCCGCCATGTTGGCCGAGTGGTTGAAACTTACCAGCGAGGATCTCTTGTTCGAGAGCGTGGTGTTTGAAGGCGCGCGCGGCGAATTGGTGATCCGCGGCAGCGCCTCCGGCACGCGCCAGGTGCTGGATTATTTGCGCAGTCTCAAGCAGTCGGATCAATGGGATCGGGTCGAGTTGCGCTATTCCGCCCGCCGCAGCGGCGCGGCAAGCGCGCGAACAGATTTCGAAATTCTCCTGCAGGGGCATCCGCATGCGCACGCTGCGCAGCCGCGAACGTAAACTCGTCCTCGGCGCCGGGGTCTTGATCCTCTTTTGGATTGTGATCTCCTGGATTACCCTGCCGTTGTGGGATCGGTACCGGATGCTGCAGGAACAGGCCCGCGTCGCCGAGAAAAAAACGCAGAAGCTCCAAGGTTTGGTGCGGCGCAAGCCGGTCATCGAACAGCAGCATCAAACCTATGCCGCGTATTGGTCGGGTGAGGGGGATGAAACCATTCAGGGAGTGTTTCTGGATGAGTTGGAGCAATTGGCCCAAGCGTCGCACCTGCAAATGAGCGTGAAGCCGCGGCCGGTCCAGCGGCAAGGGACGATGAGCCGGTTCGGGGTTGAAATCGAACTGGATGGCACCCAAGACACGCTGCTGGGATTTATCCATCAAGTCTTGACCTCGCCACAGCTCTTGGAATTGGCCCGCCTGCGCATTTCCACGACCGTCTCCAAAGACGCTCCGCTTCGGGGGAGTCTCGTCATCAATAAGATCGTCTTCTATAAATAAGCCGTAGCGCCTCGCCACGTTCTCTCTTGCGTTTCTTCGTCTATTCTGCTATACTCTCTATATAGAGAGTATAGATGAATCAGTCGAATCAACTCTATATGATTAAAGATGTTGCGAAAATAAGTGGACATTCAATCCACACTATAAAATTTTATCTCAAATTAGGCCTGATTCACGAAACCGGACGCAGTCCTGAGACGCGCTTCCGGTATTTTAATGAGTTGACCGTTGAGCGGCTGAATCGGATTCGCGCCTGGCGCAAGCAAGACAAGAGTCTGGCCGAAATTCAACGGTTACTCGGCGAATCCTCATGAGCTACTACGAAACGCTTGGGCTGTTCAAAGAACCGTTTTCGACCAGCCCCGATCCCTCCTTCTTTTTTCGCTCCAGTTCCCATACCCAGGCGCTGAATCGCGTGGAAATCGCGATTCGGCTCAAACGCGGCCTCTCGCTGATCGTCGGGGACGTGGGCACGGGCAAAACCACGTTGGCGCGCACCCTCCTGAGCCAATTACAGCACGAAGAGGGGTTTCTCTTTCACTTGGTGATGGATCCGGGGTTTGAGTCGGAGTATCAGTTTCTGCAGCAGTTGTGCAAGATGTTCAATGTGCGGCCCGCGTTTAAGTCGGCGTTGGATTGCCGCGAGGCCATCGAACATTATCTGTTTCAAAAAGGTGTGGATGAGGGGTTCACGATTGTGCTGGTCATCGATGAAGGGCAGAAACTCTCGCTGGAAATGCTGGAAAGCCTGCGGGTGTTGCTCAATTACGAGACCAACGATTTCAAATTGCTGCAACTGGTCATCTTTTCGCAGATCGAATTGCTGCCGCGCATCAAACGCATTCACAATTTTTTCGATCGCATCGCCCTGAAGTACATCATCAATCCGCTGGATGAACAGGAAACCGCAGAGATGATTCGCTTTCGGTTGGAGCAAGCGGGCCGGCAGGACGGGGCGGCGCTCTTTGCGCCTGAGGCGATTCGCGCCATCTATGAAATGACGCAAGGATATCCCCGAAAAATTGCCATGCTCTGCCACGACGCGTTGGAAGCGCTGGTGATGCACAACACATCGGTCGTCGACGGAACCTTGCTCCAGGAGTTGATCAGTCATGAGTCCCGATGGGTCCAAGATACCCTCGCCTGAAGAACGATTATTGCGGTTGATTCGCGGTAAGGGCAGCGCCACAAGCCTAGAGGCGCCCGCCTCCGGCGGAGCTCCGCCGCCATCCGCGGTAGCGTCTCCGGCTGTGGCGCGGGCTCCTGTGCAGTGGGGATTGCCCTCGTGGTGGTTGACGGGCGTGAACGTGTTGCTGGGTGCTGTGTTGGCGATTGAAATCATCGTGTGGATCGCCGTGGCCACCAAACCAGAACCGCTTGTGCAGATCTCCGTGCCGTCTCCAGGATCGCCAACACCGGTGCCCTCGACTCCGCCGCCCGACAGTGCGCCCGACGTGCCGCCGTTTCCTTCGGTGGCGACGCATCCGGTTTTTCAAACGCCGACGCTCACAGCCCCCACGACGTCTGCGGCGCCAAGACCTAGTCAAGAAGCCAAGGCGTTGGCCGCGCGCCTGAGTTTATTAGGCATCGTCGCCGGCACGCCCTCACAGGCGATCATCGAAGATTCGCAAACCACGAAAACCTTTTTCGTGAGTGTTGGCCAAAGTGTGGTGGACGGGTTGGTGGTGACGGACGTGGGCCAGAACCGCGTGACGTTGGATCTCAGCGGAGAAAAGATCGAGCTGTCGTTATGAGCGAAGGAGGCTTGACGCAAATGCGCCGATTGGCCTGTTCCCATGCCTGCCGCGTGCTGACGCTGGCCGTGGTCTGGAGCGCGGGGAGTGTGGCAGGATACGCCCAGACGCCAGGCGAGGCCGCGCCGCTGAACGTCCCCGCACAAAACATTTCCTTGGATTTGAAAGGCGTCGATATCCTCGACGTGTTGAAACTGCTGTCGCAGAAGAGCGGCCTGAATTTCGTAGCGGGCCGCAACGTGACCGGACGCGTGACCATCTTCGCGAAAGACGTCGACGTGTGGGATGCGTTTGAACGCATCATCGCGGCGAATGATTTGGCCTATGAAGTCGAGGGACAGCTGGTGAACGTGATGACGGCCCGCGATTATGAGCTGCTCTACGGCGCGAAATTCCAAGAGCGCAAGGAAAGCCAGGTGATCTCGTTAAAATACGCCAAGGCCGCGCAGCTGGCCACCATCTTGAATCAGCTCAAGTCGAATCTGGGACGCGTCGTCATCGATGAAGCCACCAACACCGTCATTCTCAATGATGTGCCTAGCCGGCTGAAAGAGATGGGCGAGATAATCGCCAAATTGGATCGCCCCACCGAAACGCGCATCTACAGTTTGAACTATGCCGAAGCGGAGAAGCTCAAGGAAAAACTGCAGGATTTTTTGACGCCGGGCGTGGGCACGTTTGGGTTTGATGCGCGCACAAACAAAGTCGTGGTGACGGATTTGCAGGAAAACCTGGGCCGGATTGAGAAGGTGCTCTTAGCCCTCGATGAACAGGAAGGCGAGGTGTTGATCGAGGCAAAAATCATCAAAGTCGATCTCACCAGCTCACATGATCTCGGCATTGACTGGCAACAAGTGTTTGCGGGGGTGGATACCGAAACGCGCACAAACTTCCGGGTGCTCAGCGATATCGTGGGGGGCACGGCCACCGGCGGGGCGCTGAAGCTGTCGTGGGGTCCCACCAACAGCACCAAACTCGTCATCGAAGCCCTGAAGAAATACGGCACGGTGGAAACGATTTCGAATCCCCGCATTACTGCGTCCAATAATCAAGAAGCGAAAATCCTCATCGGCAAGAAAGAAGCGTTTGTGACCGTCACGACCACCGTGCCGGCGACCGGCGCCACGGTCAGCTCGCCGCAGATTCAATTCGTGGATGTGGGCACCAAGTTGTTTGTGACGCCGAAGATTAAACGCGATGGGCATATTCAACTGAAGATCCGTCCGGAAGTCAGCACCGCGGTCGTCGAAACCTTCCAGAATAACCGGATTCCGATTGTCTCCACGACGGAAGCGGAGACGAATGTGCTGGTCAAAAGCGGCGCGACGTTGGTCATCGGCGGGTTGATCGAGTCGAAGACCAGCGACACGAAGAATCAGGTGCCGGGGTTGGGCGATCTCCCGGTGGTGGGAGCGGCGTTCGGCAGCCAGTCGAAGTCCACTACGAAGACCGAATTGGTCGTGTTTCTCACGCCCCAGATTATCTCCGCATCCGGGAAAGAAATTACCGAGTTTCCAGGCGCGCCGGTGATCGAATCGGTGGTGGAGATCAGCGATGCGCACGCGCTGGTTCCGGACGCGTATAAGACGCTGGTGCGCGAACGGCTGAATGCCAAGCTGGACGAGCTCTTGCGGACCGGCAATTTCGAGGCCGGCTCGATGGTGCTGTCGTTTGTCATCGATCGGCAGGGCCATGTGGTGGGGCAACCGGAGATCGCCAGCCCGAATGGCTCGATGTTCATCCAGGCCGGCAAAGCGGCGTTGGAAGCGGTGGCGCCGCTGCCGCCGTTTCCCGACGGGACCACCGTGCCGCAAGTCCGGTTTCGCGTCACCATCGACTACCACCGGATGCCGCGCTAGCGGCGAAAACCTATTGCATGTTCACCGACGCGATGTTAAGCTAGCCATCACAACGATCGCAAGGAGCGACGGATGAGCACCTCAACCACGGAAAAATGGGCGGTGATTCTCGGGGCCTCAAGCGGGTTCGGGGCCGCGACCTCGCTCGCCCTCGCCAAGCACGGCTTTCATATCGTGGGCGTGCACTTGGATCGCAAGGGGACCATGGCCAATGTCGAGCAGCTCCTCCAGCAGATCCAGCAGACCGGCCGCAAGGCGATGTTTTTTAACGTCAACGCGGCGGATCCGGAGAAGCGCAAAGACGTGCTCGATCAAGTGGAGCCGGCCGTCAAAGGTTCTAACGGGCAAGTCATTGTCCTGTTGCATTCGCTGGCCTTCGGCAGTTTGAGACCCTACATCGCCGCGGATGCGAAAGAAGCCGTGACGAAAGATCAAATGGAAATGACGCTGGATGTTATGGGCAACAGCGTCGTCTATTGGACGCAGGATTTGTTTTGGCGCAAGCTCATCGGCAAGGGCAGTCATATTTTTTCGATGACCTCCTCCGGCGGCACGCGCGTCTGGCCCAACTACGGACCGGTCTCCGCGGCCAAGGCCGCCCTGGAATCGCATATGCGCCAGCTCGCGCTGGAATTAGCTCCGCATGGCGTGGCCGTGAACACCATCCGAGCGGGTGTGACGGATACGCCCGCCCTGCGCAAGATTCCCGGCAGCGATCAGATGATGGAGTTTGCCAAGCTGAGAAATCCGCACCATCGCTTGACGACCACCGACGACGTCGCGGAAGCCATCGCGGCGCTGTCCAACTCCGGCACGCATTGGGTGACCGGCAACGTCATTGGGGTTGACGGAGGCGAAGACATCGTCGGGTGAGCATCGTCATCAACTGCCGCATGACGATCTGTGTGGATGCGCGTTAAACGTCTTGATCTCTTCGGATTTAAATCCTTCGCCGTCAAAACGGCCGTCCATTTCGAGCCCGGCGTCACCGCC
>OBEQ010191651.1_pt1 | contig 21606 bp, 23 predicted proteins | sample 1670901 | NCBI WGS metagenome assembly OBEQ01 (sample SAMEA104232315, study PRJEB22302) | groundwater metagenome | biome: forest; feature: aquifer; material: groundwater | place: USA | collected 2011-08-07 | depth 5.4 m
ATCTAAAATTTTTGATTTAGCAGTTAATTTATTTTTATTAACTGCTTGCTTAACAATTTCCCGACGACTGATGTCCCACCAATAAGAATTTTCTCGAAGAAACATCGCCTTATGAATTGGGCGATGCATATAGGGGTTGCTACTAGACTTTATCGTTTTCATACATTTTTACTCGAACAATGAGTGAGTTGAGACTCATCATAAAAGCCATGATAAAGCCAGGCAAGCCATCAAGAAAGCCGGCATGCAAAAAATAGTTGAAGAAAAATTTGGTCGGTGGTTTTAACATGAGATCAAAATAGCTAAACTTTTTCCCTTTTTGTAGAAACTCTCGAGCATCTAAGTCGGTGTAATAGTTTAGCTTTGTTAGAAAACTTTTTATTGTGGGATGGGAGTAGTGAATTAATGGATTTTTAAGACTATCTACCGGGGCAGTAATTTTCCAGATTTCATGGACTTTACGTTGCCATTCACCGACTCCTTTTTTTCCTAGTCGGATTTCAGAAAAATTTCCGGTCTCACCAAAATTTAATGGCTGGCCTAAAAAAATATCTCGACGACGTAAATAAAAGCCATTGGCCTTGCTATTACCAATTTTTTTTTCAATTTCTTCTACCAATCGATCACTGACTATTTCGTCGGCATCGACAAATAATACCCAGTCTCCTTGAGCTTTTTCTAGAGCATAATTTCGCTGTGAGGCAAAATCTCCATTGATTTTATGCTGATAGATCGTCGTTCCAGATTTTCTGGCAATGGCAATAGTTTTATCTGAAGATAAATCGTCAATAATTAATTTTTCGTCACACCACAACAAACTTTCTAAACAGCGTTTAATATTTTCTTCTTCATTTTTGGTTAAGATTACTACTGAAATCATTTAACTTCGTAAATATTAACTTTGGACAAATTGATAACTAATTTTAGCTCTTTTGAATATAGTGATAAATCCCAAGAAACTGGCGCAAGAACTAATTTAATTCCCAATGTTTTTAAATAATTTATGGTTTCAATTGATGGGAATTCTTTTTGTAACCATTTAACTCGATTTTCCCACTCTTTGGGAGAAAAGCCAGAGAAGCCGTTAAACATTGGGTGCCAATGAATGGTGGAATAATACTCACGCAATGTTTCTTCTCCAAATTGTGGTCGATCGTCCCAATTATAGATTGGGAACTGAATAATTGGTGCCCCAACATAATTATCTTTTAGCCAGATTTGTTCTAGGGGAAATTCTTTGACTGAGGGAACTACGGAATATCGGAATGGAAAATTAATTTCAGCAAGAATTAGAATCGATAGAATCACTACTGTCTTCCAATTTAATCGCTTAGTAAAGTAAATTCCAATAGCGACCGAGAGAGACAAGGCGGTTAAAACGATCCAACGAGATGGAGTGCGAAAACCTGAAAAACCGGGCAAGAGATAATAGAAAATCGCATAAGGTAGTGGAATCGCTGGAACAGAACCAATGTGCACCGTATTTGGGCTGATATGAAGAGCCGGGCCAAGTGAAAGGATAAAAGATACCAGTGCCAAACTCAAGAAAAATTTCAAATATTTATTGTTAGGTATTTTATTTCGAACTCCCCAGATCATGGCGATGAATAACACAAGAAACACCCCGCCAAAATAAGCCGGCGTTAACTCAGAAGTCGGGGGAATAAAATTACTTAGCCGGCTCATCGAGCTAATATTTAATAAATCTGGAAACTGAAGAGAAAAATGGATTGCATCGTTTATGGGGCGGACATAGCCAAACTGACGAGATACAAAAAAATAGGGTAATAAAAATGGGGCGGTAATAATGGTTGCAAAAAAAGTTGACTTAAATTTTCTTAAAATCAGACAAATAGTCAAAAGGAAATAAAAATTTAATGGTGAGTTGAGAGACGATAACCAAAAAAATAGCAGAAATGATTTAAATTTTTGACGGATAACAAAATAGATAGTAAAAATTACTGGCCAAAAATCAAATAATTGTAGATGAGTCATATAATTGAGGTGAATCGTGGAAAATGTAAAAAGTATTCCAGCAAAAAAAGCTGCTGATATTTTTTTAGTCAAATGAAAAACCAGTGTATAGATAGCAAAAGCAGTAATAACGAAACCTAAAATAAAATTTATATTGAAAGCTAAAAGTGGTTCACCAAAAATTTTTACAAATGGCAGAGCAACTAGAGATTCCAATAAATGGTAGTCTGAGAAAGCCAGTGTATTAGTATAAGGGTAAAAAATATTAGTGTTTAAAGATTGGGCATGAATATTCCAGTTAATTATCCAGGTAATAAGTAGCCCATCGTGGGAGTCAATAATAAAACTACTGAGATGAGCAACCAGTGGCCAAGTGACAATCACAGAAGCAAGAATTATTAATGCAAAAATAATGGTTGCTGTCTTCATTAACAGATTGTACCAAGTTTTGAAGGAAATTTAGCAGTATTTATCAATAATGGTTTCAACTTCTATTTTGTTGTAGGATACATGCTGATTATGCAAACCGAATCTGATTCAAATGGTTTAATAACTAGGGATACATGTCGAAGTTGTAATTCAAGTAAAATTATCGACATTCTCAATTTAGGAGATTTTTACCTGTCGGACTTTATTAATATAAAAGATAAAGTAATGATTCCTAAGTACCCCCTTCATTTATTGATTTGCGCAGAATGTAATTTAGTCCAACTTAAACATTCATGTCCAATTAGAGAATTATACAACAACCACTATGGCTATCGATCAGGAATTAATAACTCGATGAAATTTGAACTTAAAGATGTGGTCGTAAAAACAAAGAAACTGGTTAGAATTAATGACCTGGACATAGTTATTGATGTCGGGGCCAATGATGGCACTCTTTTAAGTTATTATCCAAAAAATCTTATCAGAGTTGGCGTCGAACCAGTCGAAAAGTTTGCGTCAGAAATTAAAAAAAATGCTTCCATTGTAATCACAGATTTTTTTAGCTTGAAATCAGTTTCTCGTTTAGTACCGGGGATATTGAAGAGTAAAGCAAAAATAATTACCGCTATTTCCATGTTCTATGATCTTGATGACCCAAATAAATTTGTTTCGGATATTGCTCAAATCCTTGACGACAATGGAGTTTTTGTTATTCAACAAAACTATCTCGTTGGAATGTTGCAACAAAATGCCTTCGACAACATTGTACACGAGCACTTGGTGTATTATTCCCTCACTTCACTAGAAAAACTACTTAAAAGACATAAACTTTCTGTTTTTGATGTTGAAACAAGAAAAATAAACGGTGGCAGTTTTCGAACTTATATTTGTCATTCTAAAAATACTTCAAAAACACGGACAAAAAATGTCTTTAATATGTTAGAACTGGAAAAGAAGCTTCGATTGGGTAGCAAACATTCCTATCAGATATTTATCCAAAGCATAATTAATATTAAAAAAAGACTAATAACCCTGATTAAGACTGAGGTAAAAAATGGGAAAAAAATCTACCTCTATGGTGCCTCAACTAGGGGAAACACATTACTTCAATTTTGCAAACTAGACGACAAATTAATCTCAGCGGCAGTCGAACGCAACAGCGAAAAATGGGGAAAAAAGATAGCCTCTGTTAATATTCCAATTATTTCGGAAGAGCAAGCCCGAAAAGACAAACCAGATTATATGCTAGTGTTGCCCTGGTTTTTCAAAGAAGAAATCATGCGGAGAGAGAAAAAATATTTAGAAAATGGCGGTCAATTGATTTTCCCTTTACCAGAACTAGAGGTGGTCAGTAGAAGCTGAATGGTAGTTAAGAGAGCTTCAGTCACTTCCTTCAAATTAAAACTAGATTTTTTATTAATAAAGTAGGTGACGGTAACAGGCACCTCAGAGAAGGTAAAACCCTGTTGATGAAGGAAATAAGCCCCCTCTGAAAGGACGATAAATCCTTTAGATGTCATCTTATGACTCAAAAGCTTTTTGATAGCATTTCTCGTGTAGCATCTAAAACCATTTGTGTAATCGTTGATGGGAATCCCTAAGATAAGTTTTAGAAAGATATTCGCTAACTGACTGAATATTTGTCGCCTTTTTTCTTGCCCAACTATACTGCTCCCTTTAACATATTTTGAACCAATCACAACGTCCGTGTATTGACACTGCTTAACGAGTTTAGGAATGTCTTTTGGGTCATGGGCTAAATCTGAATCCATCTCCACAAAATATTGGTTTTTTTTATCTCTCAAAGCTTGTCTAAACCCTTCTAAAACTGCTGTGCCGCGGCCGCCTTTGTTTCTTCTGACAATCAGCTTTACTCTGCTTATGCTTCCAAATTTCTTTTGGACTGATTCAGCGGTTTTATCTGGGGAGTCATCATCTACAACAATTATGTTGGCCTTTGGCATTTTAGACAAAACTTGCTTAATAAGTTTATTAAGCCACCTAATAGAATTAAAACTGGGAATAACAACAGCAATTTTGTTCATATTAATGATGTATTATATAGATTGTGTTTAAAAACAGAAAGGCTATTTTACTCACCATTCTTGCCGTCATTTTTTTGTTTTGGTTTTTTTTGACAAAAAATAACTATTTTCATTGGGATGAATGGCATTTTCTGATGAGTTTCAATCAGCCGGTTGCTTTGTTTTTGACAAAACCATATGGTGAACATTATTTACCTCTTAACCTTCTTAATCATTATTTATTTTTTAGATTCTTCGGTTTGAATAATTCCCCTTTTCAAATTTCAGTAATCATTTTTCACATTATTAATACGTTTCTCCTTTATAAAATAATTTTTAGGGAAACAAACAAATTTGCTCTTGCTTTGCTGGGATTGATTCTGTTTGGTATTTCTAATGTATATAACGAAGATTTAATTTGGAGTCAAGGAGTTAGTAGTGTTGGGTCGGCGATGTTGATCTCTTTAGCTTTTTTAACATTTTTAAATTTTCAAAAACATGAAAAAAATGTGTGGCTTTTTGTATCTTTAATTTCACTTGTTTTATCACCACTATTTAACGCATTTGGTGTTTTGGCACCATTTACTTTTATTGTAATCTCTTTTTTGAGAGTAAGAAATAAGATTTTGAAGAAATTTTCGATGATTCTTTATTTTCTTATCGGAGCCTTAAATCTTTTCATTTTATTTCATTTTTCAGGTAATCAAATAAGTAATAGCACTCAAAAAATGTCATTAGAGATCTTTTATAAAATTCCAATGTTTATTATTCAAGGGGTAGTGAGAGGTAATGTAATCCGTTTCTTCTTTCCAGGACTACATCTTTTCCAAGGCAATTTTCAACTATTTAAATATCTGTTTTCGTTGTTTTTCAGTTTGACCGCCGCCATTTTATTTTTTAAATATCTTATTGATTGGCTTAGAAATGACCACTACAGATTGGCAAGAATTACCACCCTAGTTAGCTACCTGCTTCTTATTATAATCGGGTATTTTACGGCTTCACTGGGCAGAATTTCATATGGTTTGTCACAGGCTAGTATTGCTAGATATTCTTATCAATCTTTCTTTTTTTTGATTATATTGACGTTGATTATTTTAAAAGATCAGTTGAAATTTAAAACAATAATTGTGGTTTCACTTTTTTTCTGGTTGATCAACTTATATTCACTTATTCATTTTGAAAATGATTTTTGGATTGTAATGGTGAGTAGGGATAGACAATTTATTACCGATGTTTCATATTTATTTAATCATAATGACACCGTATATGACTTTTCGGCCGTTGGAATTTATCCAACTGTCAAATTGTCTAAGCTTTGGTTTCTTTACCCATCAGACAAAAAAATAAATTTTATAGACCCGAACCTTTTTTACCAGAAAAATTCTTTAATTAGTGGTGACTTAAAATCCCAAGAAATATATGGAAAACTTTTAAATGATTATCAAAAAAAGTTTGACTAGTTTATTCTTTAGAGATTCATGGTTTCCTTGCAAGCTAGCATAATAAAATATACATAGGCTATTGGTTTAAAATACCAGGACACCCACTTTTTAATAAAATAATAATTGCTCTTTAAATTCTGGAGAATTTTAAATCTGTCTCCAGAAACCCGATGCTCCTTGAGGTGATGCTCGATAGTTGTGTTTTGGTCGACACTAATTTTAAATCTGGCTTTCTTGGCCCGAAGACAAAAATCGACATCTTCGAAATAAAGAAAATAGTCTTCGTTAAATAGGCCAATTTTGTCAAAAACTTCTCTTTTAATTAACATACACGCTCCAGAAACATAATCGAGGGCAGAAGAAGGTCTTTGAAGATGGTCTGGACGACCCAGCACCCAATTTACCCGACCACCAAAGTCATAAAACCATCTATTGTTTCGCTTAAATTTAATTACTGGAGACAAAATATCGGCCGGGGCACTGTTCAGAAATTTCTCAAAATTTAATTTGTTAAAAACGACATCGGGGTTGACCAAAAGAATATGGTCAATATCTTTTTCTAGGGCTTGTCGAATACCAGCGTTGGCCGCCTTAGCAAAACCACGATTCTCAATATTATTGTCGATCATTATGACTTCTTTTATGGACTTTAGGCCACGGAGATTATTAGTCAGTGAATTAGTTTGCTCATCACTCTTGTAGTTGACGATAACCGCGAAAACTTTGGACATATGGTCGTAGATAAACATTATAAATCACTTTAAAAACTAAGACCACTAAGTAGCTGTAGGCCAGTGGCTTGAAATTCCAGGCAACACATTTTTTAATAAAAGTAAAATTACCCTGCAACGTCATTCCAATTTTAAACTTATTTATTGTCACTTTGTGCTCAGCTAGTTTATGTCTCATTAATGTTTTTGAATCCACAATTACCTTAAAACCTGCCTGTCTAGCACGTAGGGAAAATTCAGTATCTCCAAAATAGAGAAAAAAATTTTTATCAAAATAGCCAATGCGCTCAAAAACCTCTTTTTTGATTAAGGTGCATCCGCCACTGACAAAATCAATCCAATTTTTTATTGATCTGTCGGTTGTTGAAACTGCTGTTTGTGTAGAATTAAGTGGCCTATATGTTTCAAAATGGGTAGTTCGCCCTATAAACCAATTTACCCGACCGCCATAGTCATAGACCCACAAATTGTTGCGCTTAAATTTTAAAACTGGAGCTACAAAATCTCCCCCAGTGTTGTAAAGCCTAGTCACAAAATCTTGACTGAAATCTAAATCAACGTCAAGTAGGACAACATAGTCTGCACCTAAAAAAAGGGCTTTTTTAATTCCATAATTTACTGCTTTATCAAATCCAATGTTTTTCCCATTTTGAATTAATCGGAATATTTTGTTATTTTTAACTGTTTTTAACTTATCAACACTGGAATCATTTGATGCATTATCAACAACAATTGCTCCGTTAATACTAGGAAAATTTAGAACTTTATTTACAGCATCATTAAGATTAGTTCCAAAATTGTAGCTAACAAAAACTGCAAATATCTTTTTGGGAAAACTTACCTTCATCCTATTTTTGGAGCCTCATTACAACCAAATTTTTACCGATATCATTTTTTCCTAAGCTATCTGGTTTGAATCCGAGTTTCTCATAGAGTCCACTGGCAACTGAATTTGACTCTAAAACACTTAACCAAATCTCTTTTCCCGGTGTATTATTAATGAGTAACTGGAAAAGTTTTCGACCATAACCCTGTCCCCTATCTTTTTTCAACAAACCACCAGTTAGCCAATATTTTTCATTACTTTTTTTGATTACTCCATAACCAATTGGATTGGAGTTTCCAGTTTTATAAAATAGATAGCAGGTCATTTCTCTAACAGAATGTAATTGTTTGTAAATGTTTTCGAACCAATGTCTCTGACTATCTAGTTCAATTCTTCTGGTATCGTGAGTCATGAACAAACGGCACTCATTGCGGATTCTTGCCATTATTAAGGCGTCTTTAAGGTTAGCTACTTCTTGCAATTGAACATTTTGACCATTTTCTTTTTCGGCAAATTCATTGCTCAAAACACTGATTCGATTTCTGTCTTTTGTTGTTAATTTTGCGTGAACAGGAATCGCAATATGGCGCTCAGAAAAATATTTGACACCGGGAAGATCGGAAACAAACTCACGAAAGGTAGCGTGAATGTCGTTTCTTGAATGAACTTCAGATGTCATCACCATGTTTTCGGCCATGAAGTCACGAAATCGATCACGCTTATCTCTGGTGGGAAGAAGAATAGTATAGAGCCAAAAGGCGCTGTCTTGGTCCCAATCTGTTCTTGGATGAGTGTAAAAATCATGGTTAATTGTCTGATGATAGAACTCCGCATTGTTTTGGTGCTTTTCCAGAATTGCTTTGATAAAACCCAGCTGCACTAGGCCAATAGTAGCAGCCACATCATTCATGTGGAATTTATAACCCCATTCGGAAATGTCTTGTTCAATCCGAGAATCTTTGGAGGTAGCTTCCCGGTCAATACCATACCACCGCAAAAGCTTACCGCGTTTATAGTCTTTATCGTTTTTAGTCACCAATAGACCTCCGTCCACTGTAGTAATGTGTTTGATTGCTTGAAAAGAGAAGCAAGTGAAGTCAGCAATTGTTCCCACCATTTTACCTTTATATCCGGCACCAAAAGCATGGGCCGCGTCTTCGATTATTTTGAGATTGTATTTATCTCCAAGATGCATTAACTCATCCAGATCACAGACTGACCCACCCCAATCAACACAGACAATTGCTTTTGTTTTGGGGGTAACTTTTCTTTCGACATCTTTGGGACTAATCAGTCCATTTTTTGGGTTAATATCTGCCCAGACGATCTTGCCACCACAAGCCAAGATTGGTTCATTGGTGGCGGAACAAGTCATCGGGGTAGAGATGACCTCATCACCAGGGTTTACGTTGGCAAGGCGTAAGGCCAATTGAAGAGCAGAAGTTCCAGAATTAAGAGTTAAAACATTCTTAGTTTCTAAAAAATTCCCCAACGCTGTTTCAAATTCTTCGACTTTTTTCCCTTGGCCAATATAACCACTATGGAGAACTTCAAGAAGGGGTTTATCAACCTCGGTGGGCATGTTTACGGTAAACAGGGGAATAGTCTTGGGTAGTTTTCGCTCTTCTCTTGCCATAGTATTTACTCTCTCCCTTTTTATTCTCAATCTCTCACTTTGTCAACATAACAAACTGATACAGTCTGGCTAGTTCTTGGGCGTAAAGATTTACATCGTAATCCGATTTGGCGAATTTCAGAGCGTGTTGGCTTAATAAATGCCGATATTTACTGTCTGAGATCACTTTCTCGAGCGTTTGGGGAAAATTTATCTTTGATACTACTAATCCACCTTTGCCGACGATTTCCTTCGTTGATCCTTGGTCCAGAGCGACAATGGGGAGACCACAGGCTATGGCTTCGATAAGAGCCATGCCATATTGTTCTGACCAGGTCGCAGAACCGACGGGATAATGGACCATAATGTCACAGGAATTGTAGACTTTGGGCATATCATAATAGTCGATTTTGCCTAGAAGAGTCGCTCCTTTGGGATGAAGTGGACCGTCTCCGGCAATGATCAGTTCTAAACTGCGATATTTCTTCTTGAGCTGGTTAAATATTTCTACTATTTCTAAGATTCCTTTTTCGGGAACAAGTCGACTGACCACCAGAAGTTTTATGTTTTTATGTTTTTTGGGGACAGTATGAAACAAACTGGTATCGACTCCGGGATTAAGAACCACTATTTTCTTGGGGTCACAACCTTCTTCGATTAAAACCTGTTTGGCACGTTTTGTCACCGGTAAAAAAAGATCGACTTCTTTGAGGGCTCTTTTTTTAAATTCTCTTCGGCCAGAAATAGTTTCATTGTTAAACGGAATATTTTCCCAAACTGTGGAGACGACTTTTTTGACATAGCCCTTTTCTTTGGCAGTAAGGCATTGTTGGGTATAAAAATAGTAAGTCTCGGCGCAATGGGCAATGTCAAAGCCTTTCAGTTTTTTTTCAAGGCCAAAAAGAACATGGGCATCGGTAAAAGTTCGGTTGAGAGCCGCCATTGTTAGGCGATTTATTTTTCCTAAATTTAAATCCACCGGGCTAGGCAGTTGGACAAATTTAAAATCTTTTTCTCTTTTCATATCCCACACGGGTTTTTTACCCGTAAAGACAGTAATTTCATGCTTTTTTAGAAGCGGACGAAAATTAGCTAATTCGGCAGGAGCAATGAAGTCGCCACGAACTAATGCAATTTTCATAGCGATTTAATAATAGATAGCCAAACAGCAGTGTCGTAAATAATTTTGAAAAAAAGAAATGATAGATTGTTAAAACGCCAACCAATAATAATTCCTTTTACAACTGCCAAAACTGGGAAAAATTTGATCAAATTAAAATATTTAGCCTGAGTAAAGTTTTTTCCAGCGCCGATCCAACTGGCCCGCAGCCAAACTTCAGACAAAGTATCCGGATTAGCATGATAAAACCTGGCTCGAACAACACTAGCTTTTTCTTTTAGTTTTCTAGATAGTGAAGTATCGTCGGTATAATCGCCATCAATATCAAATCCACCAGCTTTAATAAACTCTTTTTTTGATATCGCTCGAAACACCCCTCCGTGATCGCGTTTATTGGGGGTAATCTCAGTTAAATAATCAGCAGAGTAATTTCCGGCAGCAGCAAACTTGCCCATGTTCCAACACCGCGCCCAAAAGTTTTCGGGATTAGCCAAAGTTCCGTCTTGAGAATCAGTGCCAATGGCGCGGCCAGCTTTTATTGGCGCAACTACTTTTTCAACAAAATCGGTGGCGAAAGTCATGTCAGCGTCGACAAAAACCAAAATATCTCCCCAGGCTTTTTTGGCGGCTAAGTTTCTAGCTACCCCAGGCCCTTGGTGTTTTTGTTTTAGTAAAATTATATTTCGAATTTCAAATTTCAAATTTCGAATTGTCGACAGCGTACTGTCGGTTGATCCATCATCAACGACAATAATTTCTAAATCTTTGACCGATTGAATTTGCAAACTCTGGAGGCATCTAGCAATTATTCGAGATTCATTAAAGGTGGGAATAATAACACTGACCATCGGTGGACTCGGAAGGAATCGAACCTTCTACTTCCTCGATGTGAACGAGGCGTTCTACCAGTGAACCACGAGTCCAAAGTAGTATAATTATACAGCCTAATAGCGGCGGACGTTGAAAATTACCTTGCTGCCGTCTCGCTCGAGATGAAATGGCATTTCCAAAAAATTTTTTAAGGCTTTTCTGACGCCTGGCCGTTTATGGCTCGGGACCATTAAAAGCATAAAACCACCACCACCCGCACCGATAATTTTCCCTCCTTTGGCTCCAGCTTTTTTGGCGAGAGAGTACATAAGGTCTATTTGTTTGTCGGAAATATTACTGGAGATAGTTTTTTTTAATTGCCAATATTTATCAAGAAGTTTGCCAAATTTTGGAATATTCCCAGTTAAAACAGCTTGTTTACCAGCATAAGCAAGCTTTTTAATATTCATTAAAGATTTAGTTTTCTTGGAAATATTTTTCTTGACACTAGTGAGGATATCACCAGAGTTACGCATTCGGTGAGTGTAGAAAAGCATTAGACTATTGTCGAGATCCTCTAAGGCTCCATTGTTTATCGAAACTTTCTCTTGGGTCACCTGACCGTTTTTCTGGAATTCAAAAAATCTAAAACCTCCAAATGCGGCAATGTACTGGTCTTGAATGCCAATCGGTTTTTTTAATCGTTTGACTTCGATTTCTACCGCTTCCTGCGCTAATTGCTGGGCGGTAGGAACATGACCAATGTAATGATAGAGGGCGTTAAGAACTCCAACGGCGACACTGCTTGAAGACCCTAATCCCGAACCTCCTGAAGTTTTTGCGGGAATATCAGATAAAAATGTAATTTCCACCCCGCCAGTAATCCCGGTTTTTATCAGTGCCTCTCTGACTAAGTCGTGTTCTATTTTATCGACAGAGTTAACAATCTCTTTTTTTGACCAATTAACATATATGTCGTTATCGAGTCGGGTAGTTACGATACAATAAATATACTTATCAATGGCAGAAGTCAAAACTGCCCCGCCGTGTTGTAAAAAAAATTCCGGAAAATCGGTATTACCACCTAAAAGACTAATTCTGAGCGGTGTTTGGGTAATGATCATAATCCTTGGTATTTCCCCTGTAGGTCAAACATTCGGATTTTAAACGCATCTCTGATCATCATCAAGGGCTCTTTCCAGGGGTTGAGGCGATTGCCAGGGATTTTGACCCAACGAACGGGAATTTCTACAATTTTATGACCAGCTTTTTTGGCCAAAAACAAAACTTCGATATCCCAGGCCCCCATATAGCCGCCGACAACTTTTCCTATATTAGTCACTTTGAGATTTTTAAACAACCTGTTGGCAGTGACTTTAGTAAATGACTTGAAACCACATTGAGTATCGGTAATTCCAAGAGACAAAACCAACTGAACAATGGTGACCCAAATATGGCCACGAAACCGGCGAAATAATGTGTCTTTTTCTGTTTTGAACTTTTTACCACGAGAACCAATCGCCAAGTGGTAACCTTTTTTATGGGCAGCAATAAATTTTTTTACCTGATTTAAAGGAGTAGATTGATCAAAATCGGTCATCAAAATTATCTCTCCCGCCGCCTTAAGAATTCCGGCGGTAACCGCAGCTGCTTTACCGCCATGCTTGATGGTTGCCAATTTACAATGGTGGTGTTGGCGACAGAAATTTCTTAGTAGCTGTTTGGTGTTATCAGTTGATCCATCATCAACAAACAAAACCTCCCAGGGATATTTTTGTTTTTCCAGGAAACTAATTGCTGGATCAAGTACTCCCGAGAGATAATTTGTGGCTTCATTATAGGCAGGTATGACTACGGATAAGTATTTTTTCATGGTCTCCATTCTATCAAAGTCAATTACCCATTGCGCGACCTCTCAACAGCCTTTAAACTTAGACTCACAAATGCTAGAAACTTTGAAAAATATCTTTGGCGTGTTTTGGGATTTTATTGAAGCCATTGTTTTTGCGTTGGCGATATTTGTTGTTGTTTATTTGTTCTTGTTTCAACCTAACCAGGTCAAAGGGCACTCAATGGACCCAACATTTCATGATGGCGAATATATTTTGACTGATAAAATAAGTTTTCGACTGGGATTACCAAAAAGGGGTGATGTAGTGGTATTTAAATCACCAAAAAATGCTGATGTTGATTTTATTAAGAGAATTATTGGGCTTCCGGCAGATCGAGTCAAGATTTCTGGCGGAAAGGTCTATTTAAATAGTCAGATTCTTAATGAAACAGCCTATTTAGACTCTTCGGTTTATACCGGTCCAGAGTCGTTCTTATCAGATAACCAAGAAATTACTGTGCCGACGGGAAAATACTTTGTGATGGGAGACAATAGGCCGCATTCTAGCGACTCAAGAGATTTTGGAACAGTGGCGCCGTCAGAGTTTATCGGCAAAGTCTTTTTTCGCTACTTTCCTATCGACCGCTTTGGCCAAGTTGGGGGAGCAAATTATTAAGGTGTAATTACGGGGCCGTCGTTGGCTGGTTCACTTTTTTGTTCTTTCTTCTCTTCAACTAGCTCTGCTTTGACAGTACTGTTTGTTTCGGGAAATGAAGAATTGATTAAGTCATTCATTTTGTGCAAAAAATCTGTGGTTTTTTCTAGATTGCCTTTGACCACTATTGTCATTTTGGCCTCGCGCATGGACTGGGCAATTTTTACTTTGGTACCCATCCGTAGCCCTAGCTCTTTTTCCATTTCGACCATTTCATCACTATGGACCCGAGAAGTGGCGGCCTTGGGTTGACCATTGTCTGGCGCCTTGGCTTTATATTCCCGAGAGAGTTCTTCGGCGCGGCGGACACTGCCACCCTCACGAAGAACTTGGCGCAGGGCATCAATCATTTGGTTAGGATCTTCAATTCCCCCCAAGGCCCGAATATGTCCTTCGGTGACAATTCCTGACAACAGAGCATCTTTGAGAGCATCGGGAAGAGTGAGTAAACGAAGAGAATTGCTGACATATGCCTGGGATTTGCCAATTCTTTGGGCAATCTCGGCAGTGCCCAGCCCAAACTCGTCCATCATTCGTTTAAAACCTTGCGCTCTTTCCAGCGGATTAAGATCAACCCTTTGGACGTTTTCGACGATGGCCATCTCTAACATGCCCCGATGGGAGGTCTTTTTAATGATACAAGGAACTTGGGTTAAACCGACAATCTTTGAGGCGCGCCAGCGGCGTTCACCAGCGATGATTTGATAACCGGCGGGCGTCTCGGCCACTACCAAAGGTTCTAAAATGCTGTGCTCTCTGATGGAATCAACTAAATCAACTAACGACTCTGGGGTAATCAAACCACGGGGCTGCAAGGGATTAGATTGCAGAGTGTTGATATCGAGATAAGTGATTTGATCGTTGTCGGCCATTAACTTACGGAAATATATTTTTTACCTTGCTTTTGATAATAATTTACAGTACCTTCTTTGACCGCATAAAGCGTATAGTCGTCACCAAGTCGTGCTCCATCTCCAGCCCGAAACTGCGTGCCGCGTTGACGAACAATAATGTTGCCGGCAATAACTTTTTCGCCAGCAAAAATTTTTGGCCCGAGCCTTTTGGCTATGGCATCGCGATTTCCTTTGGTGACTCCTGATGCTTTAGTATGCGCCATAGATTTAGTTGCTAGTGACTAGTTTCTAGTTTCTAGTAAATACGTATATATTTCTTTTTATCTTTGCTTGCGGGCGAAAGTATGGAAATGGTCCCGCGAGCAAACTATAGCCCATAATTTTAGCTTTGTCAATATGAAAAGGTAGAGCGATTATAACTTTGCCACCGGGCTTTAAGATTTTTTGCCAATCAACGAGGCTATCAAGATAGAGTTGCTCTAGTTTTTTGGGGTCATCAGGGCCAAGATAAGGCTCGGTAACGATGGCGTCGACAGAATTTGGCGTGATTTTTTGGCTAATAGTCCTAGCATCATGTTGGAACAATTCATATTTAGCTCCCATCCAATCAAGATTTTTCTTGGTTTTGTCAATCTGATTACCATTAATATCAGCACCGATGATTTTATGATCGGTAGAATATGCTTCGGCAAGAACCGTGCCAACACCACAAAACGGGTCGAGAATAATTCCTGGTCCGGCGACATTGACCATCATGCGAGCCACTTTTGGCGGGAGCATACCAATGTGGGCGTCAACCCCGGGGCGGCCATAATCGCGCTTATTCCACTCTTCAAAATCCTGAACCCAAAAAGTTTTTGCCGTAAGATCGCCAATAAAATATATTTCGGTAACTTTTTGCTTGGCGACAACGACACTAGATAATTCCACCTCTCCTTTGGCTGGCAAGACAAAGCGGGCTTTATAGCCCTTTTCTTCTAATTCTGCCTTTATTTCTTTACTTTTACTGAAAAGGACAACTCCACTTAAACCAAAGACAATCCTTTCGCCAAGTTTTTTGTTTTTGATCAATTGATCAAAAATGGGACCAGAAAAGATTTCGGCGATTTTGACCGTGCCACCGAGAAGATCGAAATTGGGGTAGACCTGCCTGCCGGCAGGCAGGACAGCAGTCAGTTCTTCTTCAGCTAACTCTGGAGCATTGCCGAAAACAAAAAGATATTCTGGTTCCACTATTTTTTTGGTTTGCTGGTCTTTTTGACCGGAGTGGCTTTTTTCTCAACCGCTTTGTCAGAAGATCCACCAATAGCAGTTATCTTCAAAGTGGTAATTTGAGGGCGAAATCCGATAGTTTTGCGATAGCGAACCTTGGACTTAAACTTGCTGACGCGAATTTTCTCACCTTTACCAGAACTTGTCACTTCGGCTTTGACTACTATCCCCTCCACCAGGGGAGTGCCCACTTTCAGTTGAGAGTCTGTTTGAAGAAGCAACACCTCAGAAAAAGACAATGATTTTTGGGCTTCGCCTAAAGGAGCTTCCACAGTAACACTATCCCCGACCTTGACAAGGTGTTGTTTCCCAGCAATTTTGACGACAGCAAACTCCATAACGCTATATTTTAACCTGAATCAACAAGATAAACAATAGAAGGGGTACAGATTACTTTAATAAAGGTTGGTAGGCCAAAAGCTTAAGTCGAGATATTAAATCTTTTTCACCATTTTCTCCATGAGATGGAAAACTTAAGTTAACGCGTTTGAAATGACCAGTTTCTCGAAATTCTTCTATTTCCTCCCGAGCAATTAGCAGAATACCAAAAATTCCTGTGACTAAACCAGCAGATATTACAATTTCTAACATGGTTATACTGCTTTCTTTTTCCATTTCATTTACTATATCATATTCTCTGACAATTTTGAACTGGCAATATTCTCAATGATTCCTAGAGCGATCATGGTGGCGAGGACTGAGCTGCCGCCGTAGGAGACCAAAGGCAGGGTGATACCAGTCACCGGGACAATGCCAAGATTCATGCCCACACTGATAAAGACTTGGACCAAAATCATTACTCCAATCCCAATACAAATTAATCTCGCTTCGGGTGATTTTGTTTGACTAGCAACCGAAAAAATCCGCCAAATCAACAGAAAATAGACGGCCAGCAAGACTGCTGATCCAACAAAACCCATCTCCTCGGCGAGTGAGGCAAAAACAAAATCGGTGTGGCGCTCGGGTAAAAAAGCCAGGTGGGACTGGGTCCCCCGCCCCAATCCCCGACCAAACAGCATTCCAGAGCCGACCGTGATGACTGCTTGAATCGAGTTATAACTGGCCCCCAATGGATCGATGTGGGGCGATAGAAAACTAAGTATCCGATTTTTTTGATAATCGGCCAGAAATTTCCAAACTAGTGGAGTTGTAATCCCAAACCCAAAAAAAGATATGACAAGATAGATTATATTGGTACCCGAAGTGATAATCATCGCAAAAAAACCAGCAATATAGACCAGACTACTACCAAGATCGGGTTGTTTGAATACCAAAAGTGTCGGAAAACTGATCCACAAAAGTGATACTAAATAACTAGTAAATTTGTTTCTATTTCGGTTTAATAAAAATGAGGCAAATGAAGTAACCAATAAAGGTTTAAATATTTCTGAAAACTGGAGACGAAAGGGACCAAGAGGGATCCAACGCATTGCACCGCGGGTTTCGAGACCCAAAAGAAGGGTTATTCCCAACAAAACCGCCGCTAGGATGTAAATAATCTTTCCCAGGCTATTGTAGATTCGATAATCGATTCGGCTACAAAGAAAAAATACTCCCAAACCGACAACATAGAAAATAATTTGCTGTAGCAGCACCTCATGGGCGACACTACTATTAATGGCTGCTCCAAAGCCACAAATTATAAGAATGTAAATTAAAATGGGCCAATCAAAGGATTTTGACATTGTCCCCTTTATGAAGTTTGGTAGCTAGCGTTTGTTTCTTGATATAGTCCTCAAATTCCTTGGGCCAGTCGGGCAAAGTCACCTCGATTTTTTGATCCAATTTTGTCCCCGCTTCTTTTCGCGCATCTTGGATTTTCCGGACAATCTCCCGTGCTAGTCCCTCCGCTTCAAGCTCAGGGGTTAACTTGGTATCTAAAAGAACTGATAGGTCCCCTTTGGCAATAAATTTCACTTCTTTAACATTGAGTTCGGCTTTGATTAGCTCAATTAGCGCATCATCGAGCTTTATACTATGTACGGTCACCATTGACAATGGCTGACGAACTTTAATGGCTGCCTCTTTCCGTTTGGCATGACCAAGCTCACAAATTTTTCGGATTAGCTCCATATCTTCGATTAGTTTTCTATCAACTTTGCCAGGCTGTGGCCAAGTAGCCAAATGGACACTTTCTTCACCAGTTAAATTTTTATACATTTCTTCGGCAATAAAAGGAGTAAATGGAGCCAACAATCGGCAAAGGGTTACTAAAACTTCATGACAAGTGGCAAAAAATTCTGGGCCAACACGATCACGACTGCGGCGGATATACCAAAGTGACAAATCTTGGACAAAACTTTCTAAAGACTCGCTGGCAGTTTTGGCATCATATTTTTCTAGCGATTCAGTAGTTATTTTTATGACCTCGCTCAGCCGAGCTAGAATCCACTGATCCAAAAGACTAATTTTGATTTTTGATTTTTGATTTTTGATTTTTGGCTGCCATTTGTTTAAATTGGCATAGGAAACGAAGAAATTGTAAATATTCCAGAGGGTGAGATGAAACTTACGCCGGGTTTCGTCAGCCAGCTTATAACCGAAGAGTAAATTATCAGTGGGATTATGTAGGGCATACATCCAACGCATTACATCAACACCAATTTTGTCGGCCCCTTCGTTAAACTCAATGGCATTTCCTGCTGACTTATGCATCGCTTGGCCATTTTCTGCCAGAAGTGAGGCATAACCTAAAACGGTCTTAAATGGGTTTGTCTTGGCTAGAACGGTCCCCATGACAATTAAAGAATAGAACCAATTTTTAAACTGGCCAGGGAAAGATTCGGTAATAAAATCGGCAGGGAACCAGTCTTTGGATAAAGTAGAAAAGGGAACGATCCCGGCATCAAGCCAAGGGTTGCCGACATCAAGAATACGAGAAACTTCGGCGCCACATTTTGAACATTTGATTTTTACTTCGTCGATCCAGGGTTTGTGAGGAGAATTTCCAACAAAGCGATCCCAGCCGGCGACCGCCCGAGACTTTAATTCTTCTTTGCTTCCAAGCACTTCAAAATGACCACAACTAGGACATTCATATATTGGCAGGGCCAGGCCCCAGTAACGATTTTTTTTGGAAATGAGCCAGTCGTGCATGTTTTTGAGCCAATCCAATTCACGATCGAGACCAAACTCCGGCAACCAGGTAATTTTTTTAGCGACATCAACCATTTGTTGGCGAAGGGTTTTGCCTTTCCCTTCTGGCCTGTCCATAGCGATATACCATTCATCAGCGACTTTCCAAACCAGCTCCGTTTTGCAGCGCCAACAAACAGGATAGCGATGGGTATACTTCTCAATTTTCAATGACCAGTGACCAATTTCCAAAAAATTAAGGGTTAGGCGAGGGTCTTTTTTGGCATTTTTGCCAGAAAGTTCTCCCAATCCTGGAAGATAATCAGCATTATCGGCGATCACCGGAATCATCGGCAACCCGAGTTTTCTGCCCAATTTAAAATCCTCTTCGCCAGCAGAAACAGCGGTGTGGACTAACCCGGTTCCCTCTTCTATCGTGATCGGAAGAATAAACGGGTCAGTTGCCACGACAACATGAAACTTTTCTGGGTTTTGGGAAGCAACATCAGTTACTGCCTGGAGAAAATCGTACGGCCCTTTATATTTCAAACCAACCAACTCTTTTCCCTTGACAACATTTGTACTTTTGCCATTGGGAAATATTTTTTTTGCCAAAGCAGATGCCACCCAGTAGCCATCAACTAATGAATAATCTAGCGACTCGTCAACGGCGACGGCAATGTTGGCAGGGATTGTCCAAGGAGTGGTAGTCCAAACCAAAAGATATTCATTGTCTCGTCCGACTATCGGCAAGCGCAAATAAATTGATTCGTGAGAGACTTCTTTGTAGTCTTCGGTCAAAATCTCATGCTGGGAAATAGCAGTTTCACAGCGAGGGCACCAGGGAATGGATTCGTGGCCTTTATAGATCCAGCCGCGTTCCCAACAAACTTTTAGAAAATTCCAAATGGCGTAGTTATTATCATCGGACATGGTGAAATAAGAATGGTCCCATTCCATAAAATAACCCAAGCGTTTACTTTGTTCGGTTTGAATGGCAGAATATTTGAGCACCCGCTCTTTGCATTTGTTGACAAAATTGGCCACGCCATAAGGTTCGATATCTTTTTTCGATTTAAAACCGAGATCTTTTTCTACTTCCACCTCGACCCACAATCCTTGACAGTCAAATCCATTTTGGAAGCGCTCTTTAAAGCCGCGCATATTGTTAAAACGCTGCCAGAGATCTTTGTAAGTGCGACCCCACGCATGATGCACGCCCATGGGGTTGTTGGCCGTTATTGGCCCATCGAGAAAAGAAAATTTCTTCTTAGATTTGTCATTTTTGTGGAGATATTTATCTACTAACCCCGACTCATACCACCACGCCAAAATCCGCTTCTCCATTTCTGGGAAGTTCACTTTGGGGTCAACCGGATGAAATATCTGTTTTTTCATCAAAAAACCGCCCTCCATATTATAGTATATAAGGACGGTCCGAGTTTTCCAGCCTAATTTACTGTTGGTATTCCTAAGTGCTGTTCTATTTTATCAACTCTTTTTTGGGTAGCAACAATATCACCATCTAAGGTTACCAGAACTTCATCTAATAACTTGTGCTCTTTCTTGAGAGCGCTCTCAAGCCTTTTTTGACCCTCTACTACCGGCTCAACAGCTCTGTTAACAGCGATAACAACTGCTTTATCAACAGTCTTTTCAATTATTTTTACATCACTATTTGTTAGCATGGCAAAAGTTTATCAGTTTTCCTTAAGTTTTACTACAATTGGTCTAACCAATTGTACTCCGAGGTTGGCGAGTTTTTGGCCAATGGAGGCAATAAAGCCCATTAAAAATAAATGGGCGAAGACGTTGCTGGATTGATTGAGAATGTCGGCGGAAATTAATTCGGTAGGCTTTGATTTGGGAAGAGGAACGCCAAGGGATTGGCTCATATCCAAGGAAATTGCGGGAAAGTTAAACAATTGGATTGATTGAGCTTGTTTAGTGAAGACAAAATAGACATTGAAGGCAGAAAAAAGAATGATCGCAATCCCACAAAACAAAAGTGTGTAGCCAATAATCCTTTCAGACATGAATTTATCTTAACACCAAATATTGATTAAGGGAATTAACAATGTCTAGTGGGTATTTCTTCCCTGCCCAATAGTCCTTCAGACACTCACTTATTATTGGGTTACGAAAGTGGTCGCTTATATCTTTTATCTCTTGTCTTGAATAGAAACTTGCTTCGATCACATCCTCATCTTTGGTAGAATTTAACTTGCCTCCAACTATTTGCCCGACAAAACAAAATCGGATAACGTGTTGTTTTGTTTCGGAAAAGAAATATTCGTAGACACCGACCAAAAAATCAAGTTTTACCTCAAGGCCGGTTTCTTCTTTAACTTCGCGTGTCGCGCCACTGACTATATGTTCTTCGGGCTCCAGCCAACCAGCCGGAAGATTGTAAACAAATTTTTCATCCCTTAATTCTTTAACAAAAAGTATTTTGTCGTCTTGGGGAACAATTGTGGCTACAGAAACTTTTGTCTCAAATTCTTTCTTCATTTTAATACCTATTTTACTACCTATTTCTCAAACGATGTTTTTTGTTCTTCCTTTTCAGCTTCCTTTTTAACAATTCTCTTTTGCTCAGTGGTTTCCTATGCTTTCTTGCTTCTTCTATTTTTTGCATAATCTCCCTTTTGCTTCTTATATTACCTGCAACTTTGACATAATTTTCTCCACCAATACTTGGAAAGCGATATGTCATTACAGTTTTCCCTTCTTCGGTATAAACTGAAAAGTCGCCTGAGCCTATTATGTCCATCCCAATCAACATTCCCGCACCACCAACCAAGGCAGGTGCTTCTGCTATTCTCACAAATACAAGACATACTTTATTCGGAAGGTAAACATTTACTTGATATGTATTTTCTAGG
>OBEQ011332443.1_pt1 | contig 21605 bp, 21 predicted proteins | sample 1670901 | NCBI WGS metagenome assembly OBEQ01 (sample SAMEA104232315, study PRJEB22302) | groundwater metagenome | biome: forest; feature: aquifer; material: groundwater | place: USA | collected 2011-08-07 | depth 5.4 m
AAAAAAGAACCTGAACAATTGAGTGTACTTATTCCCGGAAGAAATGTCGCAGAGATTACTCGTGCGCTCGAAGGAATAGAGGAGACAGTGAAAATTTGTGCGACAAAAAATCAGATTTCGTTTCATACCGAACATATGCATATCACTTCACGTCTTGTTGATGGTGTTTTTCCTGATTATCGACAAATTATTCCGAAGAAGTTTACCACTGAAGCAACAATATTGCGGCAAGATCTTATTGATCGTCTCAAACTCACTACTGTCTTTTCTGGAAAACTGCAACAGGTGCGGCTCAAGCAATACCCTAATGAAAAACTTTTTGAAATTGAATCGCGCAATGACGATATTGGTGAAACAACACACCAGATCGATGCGGTGTTAACTGGAGAAGATGTAGAATTTCTTCTTAATCAACGTTTTCTTATGGACGTACTTTCCTATCTCTCTGCCGACAGTATTTCACTCTATGCATCCGGAAGTGGTCGTCCGCTCGTTATTCGCGGTGTTGGTGATCAGACGTTCACTTACTTAGTAATGCCAATGAAAGGATAATAGTATAACCCACGCAACGAGCGAACTTCATTCATTATAAATAAGACACAGACAAAGAAACATGACTTTTGAAGGTATTCATACTCTGCTCTCAAAATATCAAAAATTTATTTCTGATCGAGATGGAAATCGTCAAAAAATAAGCGATATTATCAGTCGTGTTTCAGGAGCCAATATTTCTGAGAATGAGTTTATCGTGCAAAAAGGCAGAATAAAAATCACTGGAAATTCAATACTGAAAAATGAGATATTTCTTTATAAAGAAAACATCCTTCTCGAGCTACACAATAATGGGATCACAAATATTACCGAGATTCACTGATCACGGAGTAACATTGAAGAGTGTCATTGCCTCACTTTTGTTTCCTACGGTATCATAAGCGGTAACGTGAAGTTCATTTGTTTTTTGTATATTATCCACATCTCCTGGTTTAAACGCGAACGTGTAGGGTATTCCATTAGTTGATCCGAGAAAGGTTCCGTTCACAAACAAATCAACTCGATCAATTGTAAAGGAACTTCGGACTTGTGTATTAATAAAAAGTTTTTGTGTGCGATCATACGTTGTTGTTGCATTTGGCTCTACAATCGAAATTGATGGTACAAGTTCGGGTTTATGCAGATCATCGAAAGTAGTCGGTATTTTTGCCCATGCTTGTGTTGGGAGGCCATTGAGAGCTATCCACGCTTGCGCAGGAACCTCCCAGAGAAGAAACTGAGGATCAGTATAAGGATTGGCCGGTGGCGGGCCGGTCGGATCAGCTTTATTTACCCAATAGAGTATCTCATGAGGATTGGGAATGACTCCCTCTTCAATGAGTTCAGGGGGTGTGAATTCTGTTGCGCGTTTTCCAGAAACTTTATCAATGGGATATGTTTCCCCACCATACCAAATTCCGCGCAATGCAGGTTTCAAGTTTTTTGATGTTGGCTGTGGTTCAGGAAATTTTTCATCCGGTAGCGAGGGAAGCACTTGAGCGAGAAAAGCGTTCCACAGTGGTGCCACAATAAATCCTGCAACCTTTTTTTCCATTGGCGTATTGTCATTGTTTCCCGCCCATGCACCGACCGAGACTGACGGTGTGTATCCAATAATCCATGCATCACGATAGTCGTTTGTAGTTCCTGTTTTTACCGCAACCTGGCGATTGGGAAAATTTAAGTATGATTGTGCACCGAATGCGGGAGTACGCGCAACGTTATCAGAGAGGACACTGGTAATCTTTCGCGTAATTTCAGGATCAATGGCCTGCGTTTCTTTTTGAGAAAATTCTGTGATGGTATTACCCGATGAGTCCTCGATCTTTAAAATTCCCGTATAGGGATCACGTTTACCATCGTTTGCAAAAACTCCATACGCACTCGTCATATCAAGGAGCGATACCTCACCACCACCTAACACTAAGGTAAGCCCATAGCGCTCTTTGTTCATGAGTGTAGTGATTCCCACGCGCTCTGCGAACTCGATCGCGTGATCAAGGCCGACCAGGTAGAGCATTTTTACTGCGGGGATGTTAATGGATTGTGCGAGTGCATTACGCAGACTTATCGGACCACGATGTTGTCCGTCGTAGTTTTCTGGCATATAACAGAGGGATGCATCGTCTCCAGGAAGTGGCTTACCTAATGCATCGCAATGTGTCGAAAACTCTGTAGGGACATCGAAGACAACGGTGTCTGGGGTATATCCGTCTTCAAATGCAGCTCCATAAACAAAAGGTTTGAATGCAGAGCCCGGCTGACGTTTTGCGAGTGCAACGTTGAAATTTCCCTCACGAGTAACATCAAAGTAGTCACGTGAGCCCACCATTGCAAGTATCTGGCCAGTTTTCGGATCAATCGCCACCAGTGCAGCGTTTTTTGCATTGAATGTTTTTTCATTTTGCTCTGCATATTTTTTGACAACGTCTTCGGCTTTCGACTGCAGATCCATGTCAATTGTTGTTGTGACGCGCAGACCGCCATCGTTTAAGGTATCTTCGCCATAGGTCTCCACGAGTTGTTCTTTAATAAACATCACGAAATGTGGAGCACGAATACCTTGTTCGGCTTGGGGAATAAATTTCACCTTCTCCTTCATCGCTTGGTCGTATTCCCTTTGGGTGATAGATCCAAGTTCAAGCATTTTTTTGAGGACGAGATTTTTCCTTGCCTCGAGCAGTTTGACATTATTGCCGTATGGTGAAAGTCGTGTGGGGGATTGGGGGAGCGATGCGAGGTATGCCGATTCAGCGAGTGTGAGCTCGTTTGCGTGATGTCCGAAGAAAGACATGCCCGCCTCCTCAACACCGTAAATATTTCCTCCATAGGGTGCCTCGTTCAAATAGAGCCCTAAGATTTGTTCTTTATTCATTTCCCGCTCAAGCTTAATCGCAAGAATCCATTCTTTCACTTTGCGTGTTATTGTTTTTTCCTGTGAGAGCAGGGCGTTTTTGATTACTTGTTGGGTGATTGTCGATCCACCCTGACTATAGCCGCCACTCCAGAAATTGACCCAAACGGCTCGGAGTATTGCCTCTGGCTTAATCCCGATATGTTGATAGAACTGGTCATCCTCAATCGCAACGGTAGCGTTTTTCATGTAGGGGCTAATGCCGTCAAAAGGGACAATGCTACGTCGTATATCGCGGTGAACGTCATAGAGGAGGATTTTTCCTGTACGGTCGTAGAGTTTTGTTGATTGGGAGACCTTTCGGGTTTCAAAAAGACTAAAATCAGGAATTTTTATGGTCGCTGCCCAAACTAAAAAAGCACTTACCGCAAATATTCCGGCAATGAGCGTGCCGACGATGACGAGTTGTATACGATGGCCAAAACGTTGCCGAAATTGTTTCCCTAGGATTTTTTTCATACCGCGTATTCTTTACAGCTTATCATAAAAAACAGGCCAAAAGACAAAGGAATTGGGGTGTGTTAGCATATTCCTATGGAGAAAGCATTGAGCGAAAAAGAGGCAGAAAAACGAGTATCTGAAATCCTTACGCGAGGAGTCGGCACGTTTGTTGATCCCGATGGAGCATTCAAGAAAAAACTCATCGCAAAAGCAACTGGGAAATATCACAAAGACATCATCATTAAATTTGGTGTCGATCCAACACGGCCGGATATTCATCTCGGCCACGCAGTCGTATTGCGCAAGCTTCGTCAATTGCAGAATTTGGGATGTAAGGTGGTTTTTTTAATTGGCGACATTACTGCATTAATTGGCGACCCCACTGGTAAAAGTACAATAAGACCAGAAATAGAATATCAGGAGATTTTGAAAAATTTGCTCACTTATACAGCACAGATAGATAAAATTCTTATTGTTCAAAGAGACAATGGAAAAATTATACACAATGAAAAATTTAGTTGGGTGAAAAACTCCGAATGGTTTATTGGGGTTACTGATATTACCGCTAATCCGAATAACTTTACTAATAAAGCGTCTGATTATCAGAAAAGTAGAATGCAGGTAACAGAATTGGGGAAGGATAGTATTGTGGGATACACGCTACTTAATGTTATCGCACTTCTTCGTGGAATTACCTACGCGCAACTTATAGAAAGAGACATGTTTCAAGAACGTATCCGATCAGGCAACCCACTCTATATGCACGAGATGTTTTACCCCGTGCTCCAAGGGATTGACTCTGTAATGATTAATAATATTTATGGCTCTTGCGATTGTGAGGTAGGAGGAACCGACCAGACATTTAATATGCTCATGGGAAGAAAAACCATGGAGCTTGCAAAAAGACCCGAACAACAGGCGGTACTATCATTTGAACTCCTTGTTGGTCTCGATGGGAAGGAGAAGATGTCGAAGTCGCTTGATAATTACATCGGTATTACTGATGTTCCCAATGATATGTTTGGGAAGATCATGTCGCTTCCAGATGCGTTGATTCCGCAATACTTTGAACTTTGTGTTTACTACAAACCAATGAGTGAAGTAGAAGATATTAAAAAACAACTGGAAAAAGGAAAAATAAATCCACGAGATATCAAAATGGATCTGGCGGAACAAATTGTTGCTATCTATCATGGGGAGTCGCTGGCAAAGAGTGCACGAGAGGGGTTTGTTGCAACCTTTCAAAACAAAAAACTTCCCAACGAGATGCCGGAGGCAAAAGTTGTGAAGGGGGCCTTGCTTGTCGATGTCCTTATCGATGAAGATGTTGTTGATTCTAAAAGCGAATTTCGTCGTCTCTTGGCAGAAGGTGCGATCAGAAAAGATGGAGAGGAAAAATTAACTGACCCAATGATGAAGATTATCGAAGATATCGTGCTTAAAGTTGGGAAACATCGGTTTATTAAAATAGTGGTTCAATAACAAAAAACCGCCCTGAGCTTGTCGAAGGGGCGGTTTTTTGTTTTATTCATCCTCCAGAAGGTCGTCATCATCGTCATCCGCAACTGCTCCAAGTGGGAGGTCTGCAACTTCTGGGACAATTACTTCTTCGGGGTCATCAAGAAAATCATCGCTCTCGACCGTATTAGGATCATCATCGTTGCCAGCGATAATTCCGCTGGGAAGGATTCCTCCGGTTACAAGATCATCATCACCCATAATGAAAAAAATATTCTACTTATTAAAGTGGCTACTATTGCCACGGTATCTTTTCCAAGGAGGCAAAGGATACTTTCCACTGTGTATCATGTTTTTGACGAGTTGCGCAAGGGCTGGGAAGATTCCTGTGGATAACGAGCCGCTCGGCAATACTCACCCTTTGAAAACGCGCATATCCGCTTGCTAGCAGATTGCTATGCTCGGCCCGTCGGCCTCCGCAATGTTTTCAAAGGGTGAGTATTGACCTCGCTGGGGAGGGAAGAAGAACACAGGACAGTCTTCTGGTTCTTGGAGAGTGAGCCACGACTTGAGGGGAACCCATGCAAAGCATGGGGGAGCGGCGCAAGACCTTTTGATCCGCCTCAGGCGGACAAAAGGTGTACCGTCCCTGTAAGGGACTGTCCTGTGTTTTATTTTACATGTTTTGCTTGTGCAAGGGCGGTCAAGCCGAGCGCGATGGCATCATACTCATCGTCGAGCATTTTTTTTGATGGAAGTGCGATCAGTTTGCAGACCATTTTGGTTACCTCATCCTTGGTGGCGCGGCCGTAGCCGGTGATTGCGACTTTGACGGCAAGGGGATTGTATTCCACAAGCGGAATCTCACGCGACGCGGCGAGATACATGAGCATGCCCCGTATTTCGGCGACGTGGAGTGCAGTTTTTGCATTGTTCGTGAAATAGAGCTCTTCGAGCGCGATCGTATCCGGCTCATGTTGTTCAATCAATCGCACAATTTTATCCGCAACGGCGAGGAGCCGTCCAGAGAATTCACTTTTTGGCATTGTTTCAATGCACGAAGAATAGAGGAGTCTCGCTGTTGAGCCACTACCCTCAAGCACGGCAACCCCACAGCGCCCGAATCCTGGATCAATAGCCAAAATACGCATAGGAATCAATTCGCATTTGTGTAGACATCTTGCACCTCATCATTCGACTCGAGTTCTTCGATGATCGTGGAGAGTGTCGCGCCATCAATATCAGCAAGCGGAATGGTTATATTGGGTTCCCAACCTTCCTCAGTTTTGGTAAATGCCCACGATGCGGCACCTTGTGCAGCGAGCGACCCGCCATTTTTTGCAAGAATGTGTTTGATCTCCTGTGCGGCTTTATTGCGATTGCCCGTGAATGTCTCAATAATGAGCGCACAGCCGCCGGGGCCGTATCCTTCGTAGGTGAGTGCTTCCATCGCATCACTTTCTCCCCCCGCGCCTTTTTTGATAGCGCGCTCAATCGTATCCTTCGGCATATTCTCCTTTTTTGCCTTTTCGACGATCGTGCGCAGACCTGGAGCATTGGTATCACCTTTTGCTTTTTTTGCTTCGGTTGCAATCAGACTACCAAGCTTGCCAAACAGCTTTGATTTCTTGGCGTCTTCTGCACCCTTTTGTCTTTTTATTTGCGCCCATTTACTGTGACCGGACATAGTTTAAAGTAATTTTTCTTGATTTTCTTTCGGATAATTAAAATCCAGATGTTCATAGGCCTTCTTTGTTGCCGTGCGGCCGCGAGGGGTTCTCTCCAAAAGTCCAAGTTTCAGGAGGTAGGGTTCATAGACCTCTTCAATAGTCGCCTGCTCTTCAGAGGTTGCCGCCGCAATGGTACTCAATCCCACAGGGCCGCCGTCAAATTTTTCAATAAGTACGGAGAGCATATTGCGATCGGGTTGTGAGAGTCCGAGCTCGTCGATCTCAAGAAGGCGAAGCGTTTCTCGCACTGCTTCTTCATTGAGAGGGGTTTTTCCCACTTGTGCAAAGTCGCGCGCACGTTTCAAAAAGTAATTTGCTGTACGCGGAGTAAAACGACTGCGTGTTGCAAGTTCGCGTCCCGCACCACCTTCGAGGGAAACACCCAAAATATTCGCTGAGCGTTCGATGATCTGTTCGATTTCTCCCTCCGTATAGAATTCGAGTCGAAACACACCGCCGGAGAAGCGTGAGCGCAGGGGTGCAGAGAGCAGTGCGATGCGGGTCGTCGCTCCGATCAGTGTGAAGGGGGGAAGCTCAAGCTGAATAGTGCGCGCAGATGGGCCTTTGCCAATAATAATGTCGAGTACACCAGATTCAAGCGCTGGATAGAGAATCTCCTCAACCATTTTATTTAAGCGGTGGATCTCATCAATGAAGAGGATATCACCGGGACTCAAATTGGTAAGAATCGAGGCAAGGTCACCCACTTTCTCAATTGCGGGGCCAGAGGTATTTTTGAGCTGGGCGCGTGTCTCCTTGGCGATCAAGTGGGCAAGCGTGGTCTTTCCGAGCCCTGGTGGACCATAAAAAAGAATATGTTCCGGTGGGTGCGAGCGTTCCCGAGCCGCCTGAAGCAAGATTTCAAGATTTTGTTTGATATGTGCTTGGCCAATGTAGTCTTCCCAGCGCTCGGGACGGAGTTTTTGATCGAGAAACAGTGCGTCTTTGGTGTTTGGAGTGGAATCGCTTGACATTAATTTTTTATTATGTTACGTTATTCACAGTTCTGAGGTTGGTTCAATCTCACCATCTTTTTCACCCAGTCGAAGTTTCCTCCAGTATGCCATGGCTCTTACGAAAAGAGAAAACCTGGTGCACAGGGAAAAACTATTGACATGGCAAGAGAAACATGCTAAGTTGAACACAATTCGTTTTGCTCCTCAATTCATTAGTGGTGACTCGCTCGGCTCTCAATTTTCCTGCCTCGCGATGCTGCTCTAGCGTATCACCCCCCAAACAATTAAGGCCCCACAGGCTTCCATGATGCACATCCAAGGATGTTCTGGTTGCCGCCCCGCGCGTGCCTTTACTGGCACACTCCTTAGGAATGTATTTAACTTTTTGTATTACATGCATTAAGTAATTGTTTGGAGGGTAATGCTCTCGAGCCCTGTAGTAGATCTCCAACTTTTGGGTTTGTACTATGGCATGAGCGTTACAGCAACATATTGAAGCGTACACCGAATGACCGACTCTTCGGAGCTCACTACGGGGCGAGAGCAATACTGTTCCATTGTTATGACCGACTGATTTTTAATATACTTACGGCAAGATAATGAGATGACACAAAACCCGCTTAACGCGGGTTTTGTGTCTCTTTTGAATTTCACTCAAACCTCGAACAATCAGCGTCCTTCTTCGAGACCGACGGCTCTCTCAATTTCCGCAAGCGAGGTGATGCCACCGATAACTTTGACGATACCGTCTTCGCGCATATCAAGCATACCTTGCGGTTTTGCTGCTTCTTTGATCTCGCGCTCGCTGGGATTTTCGCGAAGTATTGCCTCAACTGCTCTATCCATAAGGATTCCTTCATAGATAGAAACACGCCCTTTATATCCCGTGAAGGTGCACTTCTCGCAACCGGTTGGTCGATAGATTTGTGAAGGAAGCTCAAGCTTTGGGCGATATTTTTTTATTTCGATAAAGTTGCGCTCGAGGATTTCTTTTTCCTTTCCTTCTGGAGTGTACAGCTCACGACAGAATGTACACAAGCGGCGAACGAGACGCTGTGCGAGTGCAATATTGAGTGCTGAGCTGATGATCTTTGGGTTCACGCCAATATCGATCAAACGCGGAATTGCTCCGGCGGCATTGTTGGTGTGGAGTGTTGAAAACACGAGGTGGCCGGTGAGTGCGGAGTCGATCGCGACCGAAGCGGTTTCTGCATCACGAATTTCGCCGACCATGATAATGTCTGGGTCTTGACGGACAGCAGCGCGCAAACCGCTCTGAAAGTCGTAACCTTTTTCATGATCAACCTGTGTTTGTGAAATACCCTCAAGATGATATTCGATAGGATCCTCAATGGTGATAATTTTAATCTCCGGGTTGCGCAGTTTCTTGATGCACGCATAGAGTGTTGTCGTTTTTCCGGAGCCCGTTGGCCCTGTGGTGAGGATAAGGCCGTTCGGTTTTGAAATTTGTTCCATCATTACTTTGTAGAAGTACTCATCCATACCGAGTTCCTCAAGCGGAACGGAGATTGATTTTGGATTCAAGATACGCATAACGACGGACTCCTGATATGCGGAGGGGAGGATTGATGTGCGCACTTCGACGTCAGTATCTTGAATCTTGATGGTAAACCGGCCATCCTGTGCTTCATGGGTAACATTCAATTTTGCACCAGCCAAGAGTTTGATGCGCACAAGCACTTTTTTATAATCAGCATTTTTTAACTCAACAACATCTTGGAGAATACCATCCAAACGATACCTCACGCGTACAAGTTCTTTTTCCGGCTCAAGGTGTATATCCGAAACTCCCGTTGCGACGGCACCACCCAAGAGAATTTCTACTACGGTCGAGAGTGCATGTGCATCGCCCGCTTCAACCACACCGAGTACGATTTTTTTCACATCAGGGATTGTTTTCACGAGCGACACATAGCGCCCCATCGTTTCTTCGGACACCGAAACGATGCCCGCAGTTTCGGGCTTTGCGTAAGAAACTTCTTTATAGACTTCCCATGCTTTTTTAATTCCAAACTCAGAGGCAATAAAGAGCGAGACAGAAAGCCCTTGACGGGAGAGCTCTTCAGTAATTGATGCAACTTGCTCGTTCTTGGGGGTCTGGATTGCGACGCTCACTTTTTTTTGGTCGACACGGAAAACCACAATTTTGGCAGCGCGTGCGGACTCTTCGGGAATAAGCCGTATTGCGCCGTTATCAACAAGCACCTTAGAAAGATCGATATAGGGGAGCTCGTAGCGCTCGGCAAGGATTTGGGCCAGCTCCTCGGCCTCCTTTGCCCGAAGTTCGTCGAAGTTTTTTTGTTGTTGTGCATCCTGAAATTTCTGCATTCCCCACATTGTACCCGAAGAACTATGGCTCTGGAAGGGGATTTTTTGCCAATTCCAGCGAGTATTACGAGGTTATTGACAAATAATAGTTTATGGTGTACAGTGGCAGCATGAAACACGAGATGAGAACAATGAACTATGTCGCTTTTGCGCTGACATTTTTTGTCGCCTTTGTGCCTTTGTTTGCCTTTGCCTTTGAAGCTGCACCATATGCAGCAACAATGCAGCCAACGTTTATCACGGAGAAGAGTATTCAATTGAATGGTCTCGTAAATCCGAATGGAATGGATGATACCTACGAATGGTTTGAGTGGGGGATCTCCGGTCGCAGTGATGTCTACGAAACAAATCACAACCATCTTTGGAGCGGGAATTGGCAAGTCAACACGAATGCAACAATTGTCGGACTTGCGCCTGCGACGCAGTATTTTTATCGGCAAATTGCCGAGAATGGCCGCGGCAAAAATATTGGGCCGACCACATACGTAACGACGAAGCCGCTTCCGGTGATAACGCAACCCATTGCACTTGTCACAACGAATGAGAGTGCATTTGTCGATGACTCTGGGGCTACGCTGCGCGGTTATGTGAGTCCGCATGGAAACACTCAAACAAAAATATGGTTTGAGTGGGGTATTACGCAAAATGTCGAATATCGCACACCTGATCAGGGAAGCTGGGGAAATTCTGGTCCTGTTGAAGCAAAACTCAATCAGCTGATGCCAGGAACAGCATATTATTTTCGTGTTGTTGCAGAAAGTGCGGAGGGACGAAGCTACGGCGTGATCCGGGTATTTACGACGAGCGGCACCAAACTCCAATCGGGGAGTGAAGCTCCACGCAATCAGTATGTCCCAACACCCACGAGCTCTGGAGAGGACAAGACATCCCGCACGACAACAACAAGTGGGGCAGTGAATGCTCCACAAGTGGACGCAAATGGACTTCCTCAAGCACAAAATAGACCAGGAGATTTCTTCAGCATGCTCTTTGGTGGCAAGAAGAATGCAAACACTTCTTCAGCTAATGCAGAGGGGCAGGTTGCTGGTGTTGCCGCGTCAGGATTTCTTTCTAACGGAGGAGTACTCACGGGCAAGAAAAATGTCGAGGTTGTTGTTGGCAAAATTGGCCCGGATAATGTTATTTCCCATACTCCAGTTGAATATCGCATTGCGTATGCGTATCGGCTCAATATTTCTGCAACCAACGCGAAGTTGAAGATTATTCTCCCTGGCGAAGTGGTGTACATTGGCGACAATACGAACAACGAGCTCCTTCTTCAAGCAGGATCTGGTTCCGAACGTACTTACATACTTCCATTGGGCAAGATCAGTAATGGTTCGACTCGCACGATAAGTATTCTGGGTATGACAACGGGTGATGCAAAAGGTTTTCCTGATGCAGTCGTTGAGCTCGATTACACCGATAAAACAGGGACGCATGTCGTCGGCGCAACAAGCGGCGTACTTTCCAATAACACCAATAACGATAGCGGGAAGCAAAATGCTGCGAGCGTTGCAAATTCAGGCATAATGAGCAAAATTCTCCCGACATCAATTTTGGGCTGGATGTTCTACATACTCATTGTCATCGGCACAATTTTCGGTATTCGTATGGCGAAAACCTATTATCTGAAGAGAAAGGAGTTACTTGCGAAAGAAGAACAAGGACACAGTGCTCCATCATTTCTTCCTGGTGCGGAAGTGGTAACTCCTCAAGGAGTCTCATGAATAAATATAAATACACAGGACAGTCCTATGGTAATCCATAGGACTGTCCTGTGTATTTGCTGATAAGAGAAATAATTTCGACGAGTTGAGTAATTCAGCATATAGTGTTTTTTATGGAAAAGATGATCAAAAGTATTTCTGAGCTTGAGCAATTTGCGCGGAAGTTTTTTGAGCAACTTCCGGTGAAGGCAGATGGTGCAACGGTTGTCGGGCTCTCTGGAGATCTTGGTTCTGGAAAAACTGCGTTTGTAAAGGAGGTGGCACGAATACTGTGTATTTCTGGAGAAATACTTTCACCCACGTTTGTGATCGCAAAGTTTTATGAAATCCACAAACATCCGTCGTGGTCTCGGCTTATACATGTTGATGCGTATCGTATTGAGGATACCCCTGAATTGAAATTGCTTCGCTGGGATGAGCTTCTTGCCGACTCGCGCAATGTGATACTTGTTGAATGGCCGGAGCATATTGGCACAATGTTTCCCTCTCATGCCATTACGCTCAACTTTCGCTTTGTCGACGACACAACACGGATAATATCTTATGCGCTGTAGCACATCTGCTATGATGGGGGGATGGTAAGCCGCGAACATGGCAAACGCCTCGTCCTTTTTGATGCACATGCAATAGTGCATCGTGCATATCATGCGCTCCCGGATTTTTCGACGAAAGATGGTGAACCGACGGGCGGACTCTATGGACTCTCCACAATGCTTTTGCGTGCTATTGCAGAGTTTCAGCCGGAGTACATGGCCGCATGCTACGATCTTCCTGGGCCAACATTTCGCCATAAGGAATATAAAGATTACAAAGCCGGACGTGCGAAGGCAGATGAAGAACTCAAACAGCAGTTAGAGCGCAGTCGTGATATTTTTACTGCATTTCATATTCCCATTTACGATGCACCGGGATTCGAAGCAGATGACATGTTGGGTACAATCGTTGAGCAAACAAAAAAGGAAAAAGACCTTGAGATACTTATCGTAACCGGAGACATGGACACACTGCAGTTGGTCTCTGGTAAGCGTGTTCGTGTGTATACCCTGCGCAAGGGGATCAACGACACGGTGGTTTATGATGAAAAACAAGTGAATGAGCGCTTTGGTTTTGGTCCGAAACTGCTTCCTGACTATAAGGGTCTTCGTGGTGATCCATCAGATAATATTATAGGTATTGCCGGCATCGGCGAAAAAACCGGAGGAGAGCTTATTGTAAAGTTTGGAACACTTGAAGAAATATATAAGCAACTCAAAAAAGGAAAAGATGTTTTTGAGCGAGCGGGAATTAAGGCCCGCACTATCATGCTTTTGGAAGAGGGTAAAGAAGAGGCATTGTTTTCCAAGATGCTTGCAACAATTCGCCGCGATGCGCCAATAACATACGCACTTCCAAAGAAAACGTGGGGAGAAACGTTTACTCCTGATGCGGCGGTAACACTCTTTAATCAGCTTGAATTTAAATCGCTCGCGACTCGCGTGAGAAATCTTTTGAAGGGAGCTGAAGAGAGCGATGCACAAAAGAGCGGAGCGGCGGTAAATCAGCCAGACATGTTTTTGGAAGTGGCAGCTGACCCCAAAGAGCTTCGTGAAACCGCAATCGGTCTGTGGGTTCTCGACTCAGACAAAACAACACCAGGCCTTGAGGAGATTTTTGACCACACGGGAGAGCGTGATCTGGCGAAAGCGAAGGCAACAATCCTTGCTGAATTAAGACACGAGGGGCTGATGAAGGTGTACGAAGAGATTGAACTCCCGCTTATCCCCATTCTCGCCGGCGCAGAAACGAAGGGTGTGTTGATTGATGTTCTATACCTTAAAAAACTTTCACTCGACTATCATAAAAAACTGACAAAAGCGGAGAGTGCAATTTATGAACACGCGGGTGAAGTATTTAATATTAATTCGCCAAAGCAGCTTGGAGTCATACTTTTTGATAAGCTTTTACTCACCGCAAAGGGTCTTAAAAAAACCGAAGGGGGATCTCGTTCCACGCGCGAATCCGAACTCGAAAAACTCAAAGACCTTCACCCGATCATTGCGAACATTCTCGAGTACCGGGAGATACAAAAACTCCTTTCGACCTATATCGATAATATTCCACAGATGGTTGATGGACAGGGACGTCTCCATCCAACACTCAATCAAGATGGCACAACGACGGGACGATTCTCATCCTCGAATCCTAATATTCAGAATATTCCCGTTCGCGAGGGCCTGGGTGCTCCGATTCGTGATGCATTTATTGCGCCCAAAGGCCGAGTGCTTATCTCCTTTGATTACTCGCAAATCGAAATGCGCGTGCTCGCAATGCTCTCTGGTGATCCCGGGCTTGTCGAGATATTTCAGTCTGGTGCAGACATTCATACGTCGGTTGCCTCGCGGGTCTTTCGTGTGCCACCCGATGCGGTTACCAAAGAAATGCGCCGCCGTGCAAAAGTCATCAACTTCGGCATTATCTATGGCATGGGTGTAAGTGCGCTCAAGCAGAATCTTGGCTCTTCGCGCGATGAGGCGCAAGAGTTTTATGATCAGTATTTTGTGACATTCCCAAAGATTGCGGCCTATTTTGAGCAAGTCAAAAAAGACGCGGCAAAAAAGGGATACACCGAGACACTGTTTGGACGCCGCCGTTACTTTCCCAATCTGCGCTCACGTATTCCCTTTATGAAAGCAATGGCAGAGCGCATGGCGATGAATGCACCGCTGCAGGGTACTGCGGCAGATTTTGTGAAGATTGCAATGGCAAGAGTAGATGAAGCGCTTCGGCGAGCAAAACTTCATACGCGTACTGACCTTATTCTTCAGGTGCACGATGAGCTGATTTTTGAGGCGGATGATGACAAGAAGATGCTCGAGGAGTTCACCAAGGTTGTTGTGGGGGCAATGACCTCGGTTGCAAAAGGCACAAAAGGGGAGCTGATTCCGCTTGTTGTTGATACGGCACTGGGCAAGCGTTGGGGCGGGCTCGTATAAAGTTTTTCACGCTCGAGTTAAGGCGTCTTTTGTCTCAAGAATAAAAAATTGACTTTCCTTATATTTTAGTGTAGAGTGCCAATAGAACAATATCGTTCATTTTTTACAGAAAGGTCTTCCTATGAAGAGCATTCTTGTGGCATTGTCCGCTCTACTTTTTTTCATTGCATTCCCCGCTGACGCTCACAACGGTTCACGCTGGCCGGGCGACTCTTCTCTCCGCTATCAACATCGGGGCATGGTGATTCAGTTTGATTCGTATCCCCGTCGATACTACGGCTATAGGTCCAACTACGGTAGCTGGTATCCTCAGCCGATATATGTTTCACCGCCCACGTATGTTGAAACGTATCCATCACGTGAGATTCCGTGCGATCAATACGAAACACCCGAAGGGCGTGACCGTTGCCGATTCGACCAAAGCCGTCGTTACTAAAAAGAGCATAGAGCTTAAGCGACCGATTCATTCGGTCGCTTTTCTTTTGCTCACAAACCTCATGATAGAATGACTTAATGAAGGAAGCCCCAAAGCTTCAGGTTCATATTTTTCTTGGCGAGGACACCAAGCGCTCTCGTGATGCACTGCGGCGTACAGTAGATGATGCGAAGAAAAAAGATCTCAATGTACTTGTCTCACGATTTGATGATGTTTCGTTTGATTCGATCTTGCTCCGTGAGGCGCTCACGAGCCAGTCATTATTTGGAGGAGGCAACATTATCATCATCGACAGCATACTTGATCATGCAGGGGGAGAAGAGTTTTACCAAGGACTTCAAGATTTCCATGGGACGACTAATTTTGTTTTTATTCGCGAGACAGCCCCGGGAAAAGAAGTGCGCGCATTTTTTAAAAAAATCGGTATTATCCAAGAATTTCCGTTTGCGAAAGTTATTGAAAAAAAGAATAACTTTGCTATCGCCGATGCGGTAGCAACGCGTGACAAACGCTCTGCCTGGGTAGAGTTTGCCAAACTGAAGCGTCAAGGTGCGGTGATGGAAGAGGTGCACGGAATGATCTTCTGGGCGGTGAAAGCACTTTATCTCTCTGCAACACAAACGAGGGAGGAGGCAATAAAAGCAGGGATGAAAGAGTTTACTTACCGCACCTATCAGCCACGCGCAAAAAACTTTCTTGTTCGTGAGCTTGAAGAAAAACTTGGTGAACTGAAAGACATGTATCATGCGGCACATCAGGGAGATACGGACCTTGGACTTTTTCTCGAACAATTTTTATTAAAACTGTAGAATAACGTTTTGCGTCTATTGTCCGAAATAAATTTTTTTAAAAAGATAATATAAATGGGGTCATGGCGAGCACCATGACCCCTATTGGAGGAGGAAAACCTTTTTGAATTGTGTAAGGAACTACTGCGGTTGCAGTAGTCCTTTAAAATGCTGGACAACTGCGTCGCGTCTGAAGAAAGTATACACAGCTTCTCCACAGGGGGGAAGTACAACCTGTGGATAACTTTGCGCTCGAGTTTATCCTTTTGAAAGGCACACGGTCGACCTCTCCTGCGGAGGTCGCCGTCCCACTCAGTCAATTGTCCCGCCCAAGGCGGGAACCAAGCCAATTGCCCTGCGTGAGACCTTTCAAAAGGAAAACTCTCGCTGGGAGGGAAGAGTTGCTTGCCCACTATTTGAGCTTTGTTTTGATGTGCTGTTCGAGGTGGCGGAATACCTTATACGGCTCTGGTTTGCCGTTGATGGTTTTAATCTTGGAACCGCGCTTTTTGAGAAAAGTAAGGATTGGGGCGGTGCGCTCTTTATATTCCTCAATACGTTTCAGAATAATATCGGCACGATCAAGCGTTCGTCGGTAGAGCGGTCCGGCACAGACCGGACAGTATTTCGCTTTTGTTGAGGGATAATATTTTGCGAGGAGTCCTGCGTGGCAGATGGTGCACAGACGGCGTTTCGTATTGCGCAGAACCGAATCTTTTGGATTGACGTTAAGAAAGAAAAAAAACACCTTTTTTCGCCCATAGAGTTTCTCAAGGAGCGGTAGTAAGCGCTCGGCTTCATGCATGGTGCGCGGGGAACCCGAAAAGACAATGCCGAGATTCATACCCGCGGTTGTGCGCACAGCTTTGCTGACTTCGTTCAGTACAAAACTCGGAGTATTCAGTTTGCCTTCCTCAAAGAGCTTCCGCTCTTTTTTTATCAACACTTCTTTCTGGCGTTTTGGGTCATACCAGAGCGATTCAAGATGACGTCCGGTATCAAAATTTACTAAACCAAACATATTGGCTGCGAGATTTGCCTGCGTTCCTTTACCACTCCCCGGAAGTCCGTAGATCACCAAGGCGATTTTTTCATGTTGCATGGCGTCATTGTAATGTATAGAGTGCACTCGTTCAACTTCCTGAGAAATAACTGAGGGGTGCAAAAAATCACAAACTCTTGTATAACATTATCACCCGCCCATAGCTCAGCGGTAGAGCAGCTGCCTTTTAAGCAGACGGTCGCAGGTTCAATCCCTGCTGGGCGGATCAAAGACATGAACACCTGCCTTGCGGCAGGTTTTGTGCTTTGATCCGAGACAGAGTCATGTTTTTTCAGAAGAAAAAACAGACGAGTCGGGGTCGAGAAAAAGTTTGTGCGACGGCACAAACTTTATTCGTGACGATAAGCTACCTCGGGTAGGGATCGAAGCCGTGATTTACAATGGTAGGTCAACTGCGTATGGTCCTGCGCCAAGAAAAACAAGCGAGAGCGCAACGAGTCCGATGAGCAGATAAAACTGTAACGATTCGGGAGTTTGCGGAACTTTTTTCCATCGCAGATAAAGTGCACCTATCGCAAGCACGAATCCGGTTGAACCAAGGGCTTGCGCATAGAGACCAATCACAAACAACGCCCCGAACATAAGAAGAAGTACCCCGAAGCATGTGAAGGTGAAACGATCACGCTCATTTCCGCTTTTTCCTTCTTTTTGTATAAGCATCCACCCGATGTAAAGTACATATGCGCCAAGAAACAGACGGAAAACAAGCGGAACGTACCAGCTCCAGTCCAGCAGTTCGGGAAATAGGTTGAGCATCGTCAGTATTGTATCATGCAAAGTATGAAAAAAGATGTACGAGTGTTATTGCACAATATCCGAAGCGCGCACAATGTGGGGGCGATTTTCCGAACAGCAGATGCCCTGAGAATCTCCCGAATTTACCTTTCGGGATATACCCCGACGCCGCTCGACCGATTTGGTCGTCCGGTAAAAGAAATTGCGAAGACCGCGCTTGGAGCGGAGCAAAGTATTCCCTGGGAATATCACCAAATGCCACAGAAGCTCATGCTGCGATTTAAAAAAGACGGAGTTACTGTGGTTGGCATTGAACAGGATAGTAGAGCGATTGATTACAAAAAGTTTACGCTGAAAAGTCCGACGGTTTTTCTCGTTGGCAATGAGGTACGTGGACTCTCTCCACTGCTGCGCAAGTCATGTAACGTTCTCCTTGAAATCCCCATGCAAGGCAAAAAAGAATCCCTCAATGTGTCGGTTGCGTTTGGTATCGCACTCTTCCGTGTACTCGATCAGTAATCAGTCGCTAAGTATTTTCGTGAGTTCCTCGCGCACAACTTGTCGGTCGTCCCACGGTGTTTTCGTTCCATTTGGTCCCATGATATAAGGATCGGTGCCCTTGCCGGTGATCAAAACGACAGCATTTTGACCCTGAGCTTGTTGAAGGGTGAGTTTTTGTGCAATCGCAAGCGCACGTGCAATCGCGGCGCGTCGTTCAAGTATTATTTCTGGTTTTTGTTTTTTCATTCCTGATTTCATTTCCTCAAGAATTTTTGCCGGATCTTCGTCGTAGGGATCTTCGTTGGTGAGAATGATGTGGGCGCAGTTGCTGTCGGCAATACCTCCCATGATTGGGCGTTTCCACACATCGCGTCCTCCGCCGGTGTTTCCCAGCACGCAGATTTTCTCGTGGAGGGAAAAGGTGTTATACACCGCAAGAAGCGAGTCGGGTGTGTGTGCATAATCCACAATGATGGGGAATGATTGTCCCGCTTCGACACGCTCCATACGCCCTGGAATCCGCTCCACCCTAGCGACACCCGCGGCGATGATATTTGGTGTGATGCCAAAGAGAGAGGCGCAGGTTGCTGCGGCGAGAATATTGTAGACGTTGAATTTCCCGGGAAGGTGCGAGCGCAGATGTACATTGCGGAATGTGAGTTCGACGTGTTGCTCATCCGCCACAATTGGCTCGCCATCCGTGAGGTGAAATGGGACTGGTATTACTCCGGGAATTTTCAAGAACAGCTCACCTTCTTTGTCATCGGCATTCGCGACCATAAAGCGTTTTGGTTTAGCGGAGCGTGCAAGCGTGCGGGCGACAGCAAGTTTTGCGGCGCGATATTTTTCATATGAACCGTGTGACTCGATGTGCTCTGGAGCAAGATTCGTAAAAATAAGTGCATCCATATCGATAAAGCGCTCACGAAATTGCCGCGCTCCCTCGGACGTCATTTCGATAATTGCATACGCGCACTCGGCGTTGACCGCCTGACGCAGAAATCGTTGCACAAAAAATCTTCCCGGTATCGTCATCTTTCGGAGATTGCGTTCGCTATAGCTACCCACTTTGAATCGCAACGTACCCAAGAGTGCAGTGTTCGCCCCGCTTGTTTCGAGGATATTATTCAAGAGCTCCGCAGTACTCGTTTTCCCCTTTGTTCCCGTTATAAGGATGACGGTGAGTTTCCGAGAGGGAAAACGATAGATGATTGCCCCAAGGAGTGCAAGCGTGAAATGGTACGCGGGCTGAAAAAAATGATAGACCGATGTTGGCAGGAGAGACTCAATGGTGCGAAGCGTGCGCTCAAACATACTCGGATGATAACACACTATTTTTGCAATTTGGTTGTAATAACAAACCTAGCGCCCGCCGAGCTTCTGTAGCGCCCCCCTGATGATATCTTGGGCAGTGGCCTCTCCCTTCGCGAGCGAGCGGACAATCTCCCGTGTATCACGTGGAGCGTATCCTAGTGCCTCAAGTGCCTCCAATGCTTCATCCTCGGCACGAGGTGTGCTGTCGCCGTTTTCCACTGCGCCAACTTTTTCCTTGAGCTCAAGAATAATTTTCTCTGCAAGTTTTTTTCCGATTCCGGAAACTTTGGTGAGATACGTTGCGTCTCCTCGCGCTATCGCATGTGTGAGTGTGTCCCGGTCTGCGAGCGAAAGAACATTTAAGGCGCTCTTCGGTCCAATACCGGAGATGCCGATTATCAGACGGAAAAGGGCGAGGTCATCGCGATTGGTAAACCCAAAAAGATCAAGCGCGTCTTCTCTGACGACAAGATGTGTCCACAGTGCAATGGTATTCCCCTCAGTTGCTTTTGCTATAGTCGAGGGGGTTGCATAAACGAGGTAGCCAATGCCGTGAGTCAAGACAACGACTGTCCGCTCATCGATAAAACGCACTTCTCCCTCAACATATCCGATCATTTGTGTAGTATACCATGCACAACCTTGCCCTCCAGTAAGCTCCAACAATGATAATTATTGAGAAAAGACTACTATGTATCAGCGCGCATTTGCTGTGGCAGTAAACAGAGATTGATTGAGCTATACGACAGGGCTTGCCTTTTTGAAGCGCATGGGATAGTATTTCCCATCATGGCAATCACTTCATCAGCAAAACGAGCGATTCGCACGGCAGTGCGCCGAGGCGCTTTTAATTTTCGCCGTGTTGATACGATGAAAGGAACACTCAAGGGTTTTCGCAAATTGGTAGCGGAAGGAAAACATGTTGAGGCAGAGAAGGGACTGCCGGCTCTGTACAAGTCTCTCGACAAAGCGGCGAAGCGCGGGGTGATTAAAAAGAACACCGCCGCACGAAAAAAGTCTCGCGCGGTGGCATTGCTCCGCAAAAGCTCAAGCAAGCCAAAGAAATAATCACCCTTGAGGACTGCTTGAGACACTCTGCTCTTTGTCAGCAGATTTTTTTTGCGCTTTTGCAACTTCAACTTCGATCATGTCCGCAATTTCATCCGGAACAATGTTCGACTTGATGAGATACGATGCTGCCCCGAGTGAAACGGCTTTTTCCAACTCCTCACGCCCACCTAAGTTTGAGAGAATAATAACGGGGATATTATTGGTAACCGGATCCCCTTTTAATTTTTCTAGGACTTCAAAACCACCCATATCTGAAAGCATAATGTCGAGGAGAATGACGTCGGGGTGTTCACTGGTTGCCTTCGCGATACAATCGGCACCAGAAGTTGCGCTGATGACGAGCGAGCCATTCTCAGTAAGTTTCCCAGAAACAAGGGAGAGGAGAAATGCATCATCTTCAACACAGAGGATTTTTTTTGACCCGGACATATGCATTAAAGTATAAACCCAGAACATCGAGAATGCGAATGGTGTTGTGTATTTTTTACTGGTCCCCCCGCTAGGAATCGAACCTAGATTTCATCCTTCGCAGGGATGTGTCCTATCCATTGAACGACGAGGAGGTTTCTTTTTTCTGCGTAGCACCAAGCTACCACAGAATATTGTTCGCGTGAAGAGTCAACACGATCGAGTAATTCTTTGTGAAAATTCTTCTCAATTTGGATGGATTTCAATTTTTTCGCGTCGGAAGTGTTTGAGAAGCTGTATGAGCAATACTGCTTCCAAACCTTTCGGCGATGAAAAAATTGAAAGGCGCCAAATTCACAAGAATTTTAAAATCCGAGACGCTCAAAGAGCAAGTGCGGAAGCGACTCATGGAGCTCTATTTCGGGAAGATATTGCACGAGCTGATCGCGGAGCTCATCGAGGGAGATTGCATCGGGAATAGGAATCACAATGAGCGGCATGAGATGACGATTCGATTCAAGCAGGAGTTTCTTTCCGCGAGGATATTCTGCAATCGTAAAACCGTCGAGACTGCCGTAGGGGTAGAGTATGTTTCCCATGCGGACTCCACTGTTGCGTATTTCAATGTGGAGTAATTCTGGACGGCGAACAGCAAGGAGAAGGAATGCAAAGGAAGCAAGGACAGTGAGTGTGATGAGGAGGAAATTAT
>OBEQ012660479.1_pt1 | contig 21601 bp, 20 predicted proteins | sample 1670901 | NCBI WGS metagenome assembly OBEQ01 (sample SAMEA104232315, study PRJEB22302) | groundwater metagenome | biome: forest; feature: aquifer; material: groundwater | place: USA | collected 2011-08-07 | depth 5.4 m
CTTCATAGCGTAACCGATCAAGCTCCGCCGTCTTCGGCTAATGTGAATACACCCACGATTGGGCGAATTCAAGGTTCTTCAATGCAAAGTTCAACATTGCAGAATCTGCTTAATTCAGACTTGCAGAAAAAGATTCGCAAGGTACCCTATGGGGCAAATGGCGACACCATCAGTATGGACATGGCCACGCAGCAACAGATATTCCAGCAACTATCCACACAACCGTCCACGCAACCTTCCATGCAAGACAGGGCGCAGATGACGCAACAGTTAGAGAAAAATCCACAGCTGATACAATTGATGCAAGATCCAGAGCTGGCCAAACTGATCCAATCCGGCGATGCAAGTGCTTTGCTTAAAAATGAAAAATTTCAGGCGCTGAGCCACGCCGATGGCGGAGCTAACATGCAATTTTTGGTTAATTTTTTAATGATGATGACCAATAAGCCGCAAGCAGCGCAACAAAATTCAGGACAGTAAACGATTGAGTGTCCAAAACCTAGAAAGATTATTGCTTGATGTTAGAAGCTGTACTTTTTGTAAAGAGGTATTGCCTCTGGGTCCCAATCCGGTATTGCGTGCGAATACCAAGGCAAAAATTCTGATAGTTGGCCAAGCACCCGGAACTAAAGTTCACCGTACTGGCATACCCTGGAATGATCCCAGTGGCGATCGTTTACGCCAATGGATGAATCTGAGTCGAGATCAATTTTATGATGAGCAACAGATTGCGATTATCCCCATGGGATTTTGTTATCCAGGAAAAGGTAAATCAGGTGATCTGCCGCCGCGCCCTGAATGTGCTGAACTTTGGCATGCTCGATTAATGGCGCAACTGAAGAATATTCAACTAACCTTATGTATTGGGCAGTATGCACAAAACCATTATATCGCTGGCGATTATAAAACGTTGACAGAGCGCGTTGTCGATTGGCAGAAATTTATTCCGCGTTATTTACCGCTGCCACATCCGTCCCCGCGAAATACCTTTTGGCTAAAGCGTAACAGTTGGTTTGAAGAGCAGGTGGTGCCTTATTTACAACAGGCAGTCGCAGATATTTTACAGGAGCATCGAATTTAGATGGCAGAGAGCAAACCAGAAAAAATACGAGGCTCGTGGAAACAAATGCGCAGTCGTCTTGTTTATGAGAATCCCTGGATTCGCTTGGAGCATCACGATGTCAAAACACCTGCCGATACCGATGGTATCTACGGCTGCCTACACTTTAAGAATTTAGCGGTGGGGATTATCCCCCTGGATAACCAAGGCAATACATGGTTGGTAAGGCAATATCGCTATACACTGGAGTGTGAAACCTGGGAGATCCCCATGGGCGGTGCTCCAGTAGGCACCGATGTGCTGGCTACAGCCAAACGTGAACTCGAAGAGGAAACTGGATTGGTCGCCAAACAATGGCAACAAATTGCTTTTGCGCACCCGTCAAAATCGGTCACCGATGAGCAAGGCTTTGTATTTTTAGCACAAGAGCTGTCAGCAGGCACCATGGCGCTTGAGGAAACAGAAGACATCACGGTGCATAAAATTCCACTCAGCGAAGCTTTTGCCATGGCCGAGGATGGCAGAATCACAGACGGTTTGTCGGTAATAGGCTTATTAAAACTAAAGCTCATGCAGTTAGAAAAAAAGCTGTGAATTTGGCAGGCCATATTGAGCAATAAAAAAATTAGGTCGTTAAAGAGTTGAGTCAATCAAGGAGTGTTTGATGCAGAAGATCAGGATTTTTTTCACCAATTTGATTTTGTTGTTGGTCTTATTTATTTCGACTGGCTGCAGTTCTAACGGCGATGTGATTGAACAACACTTTGAACTGACTCAGAGTAATAAAATCTTAATCAAGGATTTTTATCGCGAGGTATTTGATGAAAAAGAAATTGATAAAGCTGACAAATATATAGCGACCAACTACATTCAACATAACCCGTGGGCTGGCGATGGATTGGAAGCATTTAAGCAATTTTTTGCTTTTTATTTTAAAGAAAATCCCAACTTTAGCATGTCAATTAAGCGAATCATTGCGGAAGGAGATCTGGTTGCAGTACATGTGCTGGGTCAGCAAGATAATAACGATGTGGGGTCGGCAGTAATTGATATTTACCGCGTACAAGATGGCAAAATTGTCGAGCATTGGGATGTGCTGCAAAAAGTTACCGAGAGTGTAAAAAACGCTAACGGCATGTTGTAGCCCAACACGTGTGATTGCCAATTTATCTTAATGTTTGGTTAATACTAGCGATAAAAAAAGGGGGGTGGAGCTACCACCCCCTCTAACTTGGGGTGCAACCACGCTAGGGTCACTTTTCTACTATCGTTCACTAAGGACAGGTGATTGGGGAGCACCTGGGGTGTCCTCGAAACGATTGCAGAACTTTTCAACAGATACTTTATGTTCTTTACTTTCAAGTCGCTCTTTTTTTCAAGTAGTCTGTTGCATGTAATCTGCCATATTATTTTTAGCATGTAGCCAGATTACAAAATATTTTCATCAACTATAAAATTACGCTATGTAATGAATTGATGTGTTAAGCAGAGCAAATATTTGCTTAACCAGTAGAAGCGATACTACCAACGCTCATGGGTATCGTATTGAACGAATCCGACATTCGCCGAGTTCTGTGCGTAGGTTTTAGGACTAATCCCCGTGACCTCTTTGAACTCTCTTGAAAAATGCCCCTGGTCAGCAAAACCACCGAAGTGGGCGATGTCAGCTAATTTGGGTGGGCTGGGTTGATGCAGGATTGGGATGAGCTGACGGATCCGGGTAATGCGCGCGTACTTTTTTGGTGACATGCCCACATATTGTTTTACTTTGCGTTCCAGATGACGATCACTTATGCCTACGCTTTGCGCTATGGCGGCGATAGGTGTGCGATTCAGAAAACTGCGAATAGATAATAAGGCTTCCTTAGTGGCGGAATCGGGTAATAATTTGCGATCGAGTTTTTTTTCAATCGCCTGCTCCAGAAATTCTATACGCGCGACATTATCGACAATGGCCCACAATTGTTTTTCTAATTCTTTGCACTCGTTGCCCCACACATTACTCAGCTCCATCGATTTGTCAGTGATCTGGTTCATCGGCAAACCACCGAGAAAAGCCCCCGTACAACCGGGTCGAAACCGAATGCCGAGCATATCGGCGTTTTGCGGAACGTCGAGAAATGTGGCCTTGGTCCTGGGGCCCATGACTTGACTGAAAAATAATTCTTTCTTATTACCGACCGCATCTTCAAATACACAGCGAGTAAAAACCAGATCGGCGCAACCATCCGCCAGCGCGTGATTGTTGATGATAGAGATTTGCGAGGCTTTGCCAGAGAAATACCAAAAGCATTGAATATAGGGTTTTAATTCTGGCTGAGGCTGCACCTCCATGCCGTCATTATGTCCCATTGTGTGTACATTTAATTTTGGTTCCACAGCATCTAGCCCTGGCTCTATAGAGATTCCACTAATTTGTGGTTAAAAATATGGAATTAGGGACTGAATAACTACAAGGAGGGCGAACGATTCGCTGCATCACTTGGCTTTAACCTAGAAAAATCCCCAATTGGACCAGTAGAAATTAGCTAAATCACTACCGATCACCGTTTAAAGCACATGCGTTGTTGCTGTATTAATCAATAATAGCAGAAATAGACTATACCACTTTTATACTGCAAAAGCGTCCGTTCGGTCACGAATTTAATCTATAGGGCGGTGCGGTGCGGGGTACTAAAATTAGTACCCCGGAAGCAGGAACTACTGGCAAGTAATATCCAGATTCTCGATATTGGCGGTAATCGTGCCCGCATTAAGCTCTGATGTGAAGCTACAGTTTGCGGAGGTGGGGTCGGCACTTATCGAGATGATGTATGGCTGACCAGAATACAAGTATTCGTCTAATGCATATGAGCCATCGGCATTCACCACAGTTTGTGAACGAGGCCCACCCAAAGTAATTGATTCGCCGCTTGGTAAGCCAGTAATTGTTCCTGCGATTTTTAAATCACTGATCAGTAATTCTTTAAATTGATCGCTGCTATTGAGTAGCTCTAGAACTTTGTCAGTCGGAAAATCATTTCCTCTCACATCTAACGCCAGCTCATCCGAACTAAGTTGGGAGATATTGATATCAGTAAGTAAGTTGTTCATCAGATTAAGTTCGGTAAGCTGGTCTATATTGTCTACTGAAAAAATTGCAATATCGTTGGCAGATGCATCGACTTCTTCCAACAAATTCAAACTGGATAAATCTAAAGTCGTTAAGGTATTACTGAAAACATTTAGTTTGCGGAGTTTCGTCAAGTTACTTACGTCTAGTGTGACGAGATGATTAACAAAAGGATTAACGAATTCTGGCAGTGAGCCGGTCGTTAGAAGTACATCATTAAAACCATCAATCATGAAGTCTGCCAATTTCGATATGGTGACAATCGAAAATGTGCTGGCGCTGAGTTGAAGCAGTGCTGCATCAATGCCAGGTAATTTTTTTAGATTTGCGATGAGGTCTGATTTTAATTGAGCTGAGGCCGTCGGATCATTGCCAAGATTTAGGTCAGTCAATTCGGTGAGAGTACTCACATCAATCTGCTCAATATTATTAAGCGATAGATCTAGCGTTTGCAACGCGGTTAAGTCCTCAATACCGGTTGTGGACGTTATACCTTTCATGCTACAGCTAAGGGATTTGAAGTCGGCAATGGTAGCGAAGGGTTTAGCGAAAGCGGTTTCTTTAATACAATTAACTAAGGCTTCATCCATTTCTTCTATAGGAAGTTGTGTAAGAAGATCTACCTCAGAACAACTGATTTCAATAGTTGTAACATTCGCGGAAATTGTGCCGGTACCGTTGACGATCTCGCAGTGTTGCGACGCTGGTGAACTGACAACATAAAGACTGTAGCTATCGCCACTGTTGTATTCTTTGGCAAAAGTGAAACTGCCATTTGCTATAATCGTTTTTTGGACTAGCAGTGCAGCGGCAATATCTGCGCTGTTCGCATCGTCACTAAAAGCCTGATTGATAACGAGTGTGCCGTTAAGGCCCGCCACAGTACCCGCTAATGTAAAGGGGCCAGTATTAGTCTCACTATCTGTTCCGTTATCTGTACCGTTATCTGTGCCGGTATCAGTGTTAGTGTCGGTGGAATTATCTGTTGCAGGCGAATCGCTCCCACCGCCGCCGCCACCGCCGCAGGCTGTTGAGACAACAATTAGCACAATGATAGAAAGCAGATTATTTATTTTTGTTGTTTTTGCCATGGCACTTGTACAAGCCTTCAAGAGCGCTGAAATCGAGATGCTAATTTGCATGTAATTACCTTGTATAGAAATTAAAAATTTGTTATCGGTGGTGTCAACTGTGTTTAATTAAAAAGACCCGTATCAACTATTTCATTTAGTTTTATTTAACTTCATTTAACTATGTCACTTAACTAATGTTAGCTAAGGCTATGCTCAATGCGATGTGATCTTAATAAGTCTTTCGTTCTTGACGGGCGATCGCAATATCAAAAGTTGTCCATTATTGCCATAGATTGCTTTCCTACTCAAGGTAAAATTTCCCGCGGTTCGATTAGTTTAAACTTAAGCTATTGATAATTAACTGAAGAAATATGATAGCATCGACCAGAAATTTTTGCATGGCGGGCAAATCTGAACTGTGAAGTTGAACGCATATTAAGCGGTTCAGATTGATAATAACTGCGTCAGAATGCGCAGAAGAGTGCATTATAAGACCCCTGCTATACTAACAAGCGAAATACTTTAATCAGATCTTATGCTGACGTTTTATAGGGATGAAGGATGTCGGGAACTACATTGAAGGCGATAAGGATTATTACCGCCACTCAGCTCACTGAAAAAGATTTTTATACGCACACCCGCTTGGGTGCATCCCTGCTTAATATTTCCTTCGACAAAGAGATTTATTGCAACGCAGTATTTGGCAATAGCGGAGAAGCGGCCAGAGGTTTATCGGAAATCTTTAATCTCTTTATCGATGCACAGTATGCGCATGAGATTTTATTATTTGTGCATGACGATGTGTCTATCGATGACTATTTTATTCGGCAACGGCTGAATGATGCGCTGCAACATTATGATGTGGTGGGCGTGGCGGGCAATATTGACGCTGATGACAACGATGTGTCCTGGTATTTTAAACCTGCAGCGGACGATCAAAGCTTAGAAAAAATCGAAACAGAAAAACTCTCGGGCGCCGTGGCCCATGCTCAGGCAGAGCGCAAGGCTGTCAATTACTATGGACCATCACCAGCGAGTTGCCAGCGATTAGATGGCTGTTTTATTGCTATTAACACCGAAAAAATATTGCGCGCAAGGTTGCGTTTTGACGAGCGGTTTCGGTTTCACTTCTACGATCTCGATTTTTCACGCAGCTGTCATGAAGCTGGATTGAAAGTAGGAACCTGGCCTATAGCGATAACGCACGCCAGCGGTGGTTCCTTTGGTACCACCGTTTGGTTAGAGAGTTGTCGAGACTATGTTATCAAATGGCACTCAGCGGATTCACCCGTGCTGAAATAAGCAGATGAAATAAACCGTGCTTTAAAAAAAGAGACCGCGTTTTATGGAGCAAAACCTGTCGCAATTAATCCAGCAGGGAATTAAATACTATCATGCAGGGCAACTGACCAACGCGGCGAATTGCTACCAAGAAGTATTGCAACAATCACCCGATCAGCCAGACGCACTCCATTTATTGGGCTTAGTCGAACGCGATCATAAACAATTTAATCGTGCCGTCCAGCTCATGGAGCATGCCATTCAATTAGCTCCTTCAAACGCCAATTACTACAACAGCCTGGCCAATGTTTATCAAGATATGGGCGATCTGCAACAGGCCCTGGCTTGTTATCAAACAGCGATAACATTGGAGAGCCGTGACCCTCAACTGCATAATAATATCGGCACCTTGTATAAAAATTTACGGCAGGGCGCTAAAGCCATCGAACACTTCAATCAGGCGCTGCAGTTAGATAGTGGTTATGCGATGCCACTTTATAATTTAGGTAACATGGCGATGGAGGCGGGGGACCAGGCAAGTGCAATTGATTGTTATCATCGTGCATTGAAATTGCAGCCGTCCCTGTTAGATGCCTGGATTAACGTTGGAATAAGTCTGCATGCGCTAGGCAAATATGATGCTGCGCTTGATGCATATCGATGTGCGTTGGACTTACATCCTGAAAGCGTGACAGGTCTCTGCAATATGGGCACCACGCTTGCCGTATTAGACAAAGAGTCCGATTCGGTAGCCTGTTATCTGCGGGCCTATGAGCTTGAACCAGCATCTCTTGAAGTGGCATCCAATCTGCTGAAATACACGTCGCAGTATTTGCTGTGGGACCAAACGGAGTTATTAAAGCAAACCTGCATTGAGCAGATCCCTCAACACGTACAAAAAGCTAATAGCTTACCGCTGGATCTTTTCGCAACGCTTTCGCTTTCGTTTCCCATTGAGCTACATGTGATGGCGGCCAAACATAAAGCGCAACATTATGAAAATTTAGCGCATAGGCTGGGCAAATTCAGCCATTCGCGCGGTGAAAAACGCGAAAAGCTTCGCATCGGTTATGTCTCCAATGATTTCCGCGTGCATGCGGTAGGCATTATGGTGTATCAGCTTTTTCAGGCCCACAATGCTGAAAAAGTTGAGGTCGTTTTATTTAATCTTAATCATATCAATGATTCTTTGACCGACCTCATGTTCAAGACCTGCGTGACGATGATTAATCTGCACGGCATAGCTGATAAAGATGCTGCCCACAAAATATATCAACATAAAATTGATGTATTGATCGATATGAGCGGATTTACCTTTGGTTCGAGACCGCTGATTTTTGCCTTGCGCCCGGCGCCGATTCAAGTCAGCTATATCGGCTTTTTAGGTACCTGTGCTGCGCCATTTCACGATTACATCATTGCGGATAAAACGATGTATGGGGCAGAGGAAAAAAAATACTTCACTGAAACTCCGGTGCTGATGCCGCACAGTTTCACCGCCATCTCGCAATGCCCATTTGCAGATCGGGATATCAAGCGAGGCCAATACGATATCCCCGAAGATGCCTTTGTGTTTTGCACATTTAATACTTTATATAAAGTGGATCGTCAATCATTGGAACTCTGGTTCACTATTTTAAAAAATGCGCCAGAAAAATCGGTTTTTTGGTTTTATGATTCCGGTTCGCAATCCGCACGTCAGGCCGTATTAACTTGTGCAAAACAACACGGCGTTGCCGAAAACCGTTTGTACTTTGCCAACAAAGTCAGTATCGGTGAAGCGGTAGCGCGTATGCGTTGTGCCGATCTGTTCCTCGATTCTCTCAGCTATAGCGCTGGCGCGACTGCCGCAATGGCCTACTGGGCTCATTTGCCGGTGCTCAGTTATGCGGGGAGTCGATTTGTCTCACGTATGGGCGCGAGCTTTGCCCAATCACTGGGATGTCCAGAAATGATAACGCAAACGACAGATGACTATTTTGAGCAAGCTCTAAGGCTCAGTCGTGATCCTCAAGCGTATCGCAACGTAAAACAAAAAGTTATGGATGGCGTTAAGCATTCGCCGCTGTTTGATATCAGTGGGTTTGCGGCAGATTTGGAAAAAGTTTACGCAGTCATGTGGGAGCAGTATTCTTTAGACTGCAAAATGCCTATCGTTATTGCTTGATATTTTCTGAAGATTTTTTAGTTAATCCATCACAAGAATTGCTCTCACGCTCTCATCAAGTGATTCAGAACTCATAAAGCCAATAATGCTTTTGTCACTATTCATCATGTTTTTGAGGTGTGCGGAATCTTCTGCTGCCTTCGGTGGTGCGCCATCACCTTGAAATATGCGACGTGCCCAGTAAGCTCTTAGTTGAGTTTCACTTTTCCCGACAAGTTTTTCCAGAAACTTGGTTCTCGCTTTGGAGTTCTCTTTGAGTTCTACTGGTTTTACTTGTTGGCCATCTGGAAAGGTTTTGATGTTGCCAAGAAAAATGTCTTTTACCATTGCTTGGGTGATCTGCATGGTTGTATTTTGCGGATGAACTACGATGGCGAGTACGGCATCACAGGCTTGCTTTGCTGCTTTTGCCTGTTTCGGCCAGCAGAGATCTTTACCCGTACCGTAACCCAAGCACCATTTTTTGTCTTGTATCCAAAAATCGATTGGATAGGATTTCCCGTTACTACACTCCACCAAAAAGTTTTTATACGCTTCACCACTGGCGGACATGCTTTCGGTCTTCGGGGTTATTTTTACCGGTTGCGCCGCATAGGCGGTGAGTGCAGAAAGTAGTGAGATCGCAATGGCAAGTGCGATAACCAATTTGCTTACTAATTTTAGGTAACTTGATGCGAAGATTCTTTTCATCATGCTTTCAACAGTCCGCTAATTAAATCGTCGTCTGATGGAAAGCCCGATGGTACGAGGTTTATTGATCGACAGGCGTTGTTTGCCCCAGCGATTATTAGCGAACTGCTCCGCGCGTTCGTCGGTTAAATTGTCAATGAAAAAAGTTCCGTTCCATACATCGCTTGCAATGCCCAGTTTAAAATCGGCGATATCGTAGGGGCTGTGTTTGCTAACAGCCGAGTCGAAGGCAACTGATTCCAGTCCTTGTAGCGCATTCACGGATTCATCGACATGAATGTAATCGAAACGCACGTAGGGTTTGAATTGGTCTATGGGTAAAAAGGAGTAGTTGATGGAGAACGTACCTTTCCATTTCGGCGTAATCGGTAAATCCGTGCCTTTAGTCGCGGTGATGGGTGTTAACGGATTGCCACTGTCGTCCACCAGACCGTCGAACAGTGTCGCGTCTTCGGAGATTTCAGCATTAATGATACTGAGGTTACAACCGAGCAACAGCTGTGAAGTTGCAGCCCAAGCCAATTCTGTTTCAAAGCCCTGCACTTCAGCTTGGGGAAAATTGACTATCCCAAGTGAATAGACATTGGGTTGCGGATCGCTGACCTGAATCTGAAAATTATCCCAGGTCATTTGATAGGTGAGAAAATTGAGCCGCAAACTATTGTCCAACCAAGTGCTTTTAACACCTATCTCAAGATTATCCACGGTATCGAATTTATATTCGTTGGGAATAACCGAAGATTCTCGCACCAGATTGCCGCCGCCACTTCTGAAGCCCTCAGAATAGGTGAAGTAGATGAGACGATCTTCGTTGAATTCGTAGGTGAGGTTGATTTTGGGCACGAAACCGGTTTCAGAAGCGGATGTGTCACCATCTGTACGGATGTAATCAGTTTCGCGATTAACGAGGTTCCCTTGCAGGAGCGATCCTTCTATATACCCATAGTCTCGTTGGGTCTCGAACCAACGCCCCCCAATCAACACTTTAAATTGCTCGGTGGTCTGAAAGGTCGTTTCACCGAATAACGCGGTGTTTTCCACGTTTTGGTCATAGAAACTGCCAAAAGCGGAATCCGTGGGCTGCCAACTTCCAGGTGTTATGCCATTGAGTGACGGCCTCTTTAGGGATGCATCGTAGTTCAGATAAGCGAAGGCGGGCGTCGAGCTATAGTCCTCAACCTGCGATTTAAAAAAAGTTTCAAAGGTTCTTTTACTATAAAAAGCACCGACGACAGAACTCCAAAAACCTGAGTCGCTGGTTATCGCAAGCCGTCCTTCAAGACTCCATCTGTTATCTTCAGTATCGATAAGGGCGTTAGCATGAGGCGCTGAATTGAAATCATAGATAGAATAGTTGGGATATATATCGTCGTGGATCTTCTGAAACTCGGATAAGTAATCGGTGGCGTCGGCGTCGTATTGGATGTCGCGATGAAAATACGCGGCAGTAACAATTGTCTCCGCCCATTCGATATCGCCTTCAAGCGTTAACCCAACTTGGTACCAGTCATCGGCAGCCGTTTCTTGATTAAATCTAACCTGTTCTAAATCTTTTACATCGGTGTTTATATCGGTGAAACCGTCTATTTGCTGATTTTGGAAGATGGTCGCCGCATTGATATTCCAATCTTCATTGATCTCCCAATAAAGACTTGCGCGACCGCCGTACTGGTCGCCAGAGTTTATGTCATCGTCGACAAAACTCGTATTATCAAACGTATCAAATTGGTTGGGTGCAAGAACGTTGTCGATGTAGCCGGCCTGTTTGGTAGTGAAACCTACCAAACGTATGGCAACCTTATCATCCACCAGTGGGATATTAATCATGCCGCTGATATCGGATTCTAATCCGCCATTTGTCACCTTACCGGCGGCCGTCTCTAACCAGCCATCTAAATTGCTGGTTTCAGCCTTATTGGTGATGATGCGTAACGTACCCGATTGAGATGCGTCGCCGAACAGAGTGCCTTGGGGGCCGCTGAGTGCTTCTATGCGCAAGACATCGATAATACGTGGATTGGGATTCTTCCCTGCGGTGGTAATCGGTTGTTCATCAAGGTAGATGCCGCTGGAGGGATTGGTGCCGTATTGAATGCCCGAGGCGGAAATGCCGCGAAAAATAATCGAGGTGGCTAGGGGTTGTCGTGTTGCATAGGACATACTGGTAATCTGCATGCCGTAATCTTCAATGCCTTGGAATCTCTGTTCGTCAGTCGTTGCGGTAGTGAAGACCTGAATCGCTTGAGGTATGTCTTGAATGTTGGCAATTTCTTTGGTTGCGGTAACATAAATTTCATCCAACACCCCTTGTTCTGCATGAACAGTGTGCATGCCGGCAATCAGTCCGGAAATGACGGCGGGCAATATTTTTCGCTTTAATGGCGGATAGAGTGTGTAATTGCCGGACTTTGTCATGTTGTCACTAATTTTTGAACTACCCTTGTGATCAATTCACCATTCAATGTCTTAAAAAGTAGGAGCTGCAACCACAACTGTAAAGTTTTTGGTGAGATATAAAAGATACCTGTTGTTATTTGATCGGAGCCATCTCAGGCTTTGCATTGCAGAACGGAAGCTATCATTATAGAAAATGTGAATTGACGACTAGCGATTTTATTTCTATTTTCTAGTAGAGCTTTTCAATAGTGAGTCAATTGCTCCAATAAATGGAACATGAATATGGACATCGGCGTGCCACTCAGAGATTTGGGCGAGCTTGAGATCACAGCACTGAGTGCTGCTATTCTCGCACTGGACAGTGAAGTCTGGTTACAAAATCAATACCGACAAACTACCTACGATGTTCATAACAGTACGCAATCGGTGGTGCTGGTTTTTACCGATGGCAGTGATTGGCCACAAATAACGGTGACGAAAGAGCTGGGCTGGGATTTGCTGGCGGAAGTGGCTGTACCTGTCATGCATAAAATTATTGAGCAGCACTATCCGCCAGGGGGAACGATCATCCGCGCGATGGCCGCAAAGCTACAAGCTGGCACGGTGATTAAGCCCCATCATGATCGACATCCATCGTTTCATTTTGGGCATCGGATTCATATTCCCATCACCACCAATTCCCGTGTGCGGTATATTATTGATGGCCGACCCTATCGATTTGAATTGGGGCGTGCCTATGAAATCAATAATCAAAAGCAGCACAGCGTGATGAACAAAAGTGATGAAGACCGTATCACTTTTCTTTTTGATTACATTCCTCCCGCCAAGATTGCCGAAATGCAACGCTTGATCAGCTTCGCCGATCGTTCGCCCAGCTTTGCAAACCCGTAATGACCAAATTAATTGCGACATCGGTGGTACGAGGTTCGCAACAGGGTGAAAGTCATGGCGGTGTGTATCTTATCGATTTTGCGACAGAGCATGTGCAACAGGTTATCGATTGGAATACCGCTGCGATTGATTGGCAGGGCAGGGGATGGGATCGAGGTTTGCGGGGCATAAGCTTTGATGGCAATCGACTTTTTATTGCCGCCAGTGATGAGCTGTTTGAATACGATTCGGATTTTAATCTTGTTAATTCTTATCGCAATGCCTATCTCAAACACTGTCATGAAATCTGCGTCTATCGGCGCCGACTCTACCTCACCTCAACCGGCTATGACGCGATTCTCGGTTTTGATTTGGATACTAATAAATTCTGTTTTGGTTTGAGCATTGTCGATATAGGAATGGATGTTCAGGCGGCGCCATTTAATCCGCTGTCTAATGCGGGACCTTCTCCGCGCAACTTTTTGCATCTGAATAATGTTTTTTGTAATGCGGATGGAATGTATATTAGCGGCTTAAAAACGGCGGGTGTGCTGAGATTTTTGGGGAATTCTATCCAGCGTTGGGTGACTCTGCCATTGGGTATTCACAATGCCCAACCCTATCAACAAGGTGTGCTCTTTAATGATACTGCAGCGGATCTGGTGCGTTATGTTACCGAATCATCACAGCAGGCTTTTCGCGTGCCTGACATTGCGCCGACGCAATTAGATCTGGCGGATAACCGAATTGCTCGTGTTGGTTTTGGTCGAGGCTTGTGTGTTGTTTTGGATAGTTTGGTTGCCGCCGGCAGTTCGCCATCGACTATTGCGTTACATGATTTGAAAAAAAATAAAACGTTGAAGACGGTGACGCTGAGCTACGATGTTCGCAATGCGATTCATGGGTTAGAAGTTTGGCCTTTTTAGTTTCACCCCCGCAAGTGTCGGTGCCAAAGCACTTGCCCAGACACGTCGTAAACCCATCCATGGGGGCTCTCATCGGCATCCATGCCTCAGAAGGTCTGGGCAAGTGCTTTGGCGCCGACACTTGCTAACAGCGCGCAGCTATAAGATGAGTTACAGACTTTATTTAAGTTGTTTTTTACCATAGCTAGTATTTAGGGCTGAAGTTCGCCTTCTGGAATCTCTTTATGAGACCTTCTGAGGCATGGATGCCGATGAGAGCCCCCATGGATGGGTTCACGGCGTGTCTCATAAAGAGATTCCAGAAGGCGAACTGGTTATTGTATTAAGTACGTTTACCTTTAGAAATACTCATAACATCTATAGCGTTCCCGAAAGGGTTCCAGCACTGAAAAAAGTTCGTCCAAGTGCATCTCATAGTTACGCCAAAAGTTGAGAGATGTTTTATAGATCGGTTGGCGAACCTGTTCCGAACTGGCAGTGCGCACCGCGCGCGAAGAATTATAGTATTGCAGGCACTGGTCTTCCCAAGGCAGACCGCAAAACTCCAGCAATCTGCGGATCTGATTTTCAAAATCGGTAACAACCTCTTCATACTGCACATGCAGCACTTTGCCGGGTAACACCGTATCCCAATGATCCATGAGCCGTTGGTATTGAAGATAATATTCCGCAATTTCCTGCAAATCGTAGGTAAAAGCTTGTCCCTTGGCGAAGAGTTGCCTGAAATTTCCCAGACAAGCATCGAATGGATGACGTCTTGCATCGATGATTTTGGCGTTAGGCAGCATAAGCTGCAGCATCCCAATATGAGGAAAATTATTGGGCATCTTATCAATAAAAAACACTTTATTTTCGTGGCGATGAATTTGCGCTAAACGTAGATAGTCTTCGCCCAGAGTCTGCAAATGTTTGGAATTCAGTTCACGGATAGCTTCAGGATACTTTATACCGTTAACTTGGTTGCGGTTTACGGACGTAATGACTCGACTGAGATAAGAGAGTTCAGCAGTTCCCTCAACCATGCTGTGCGACGCTAAAACCTGTTCCAATAGCGTTGAGCCAGATCGTGGCAGGCCGAGAATAAATATTGGGGCGGGCGACACATGCCCGCTATTGGCATATTTGGCAAATAATTCTTCATCAAACACATTAATAATGGCGTCGTTGAGCACTTCAGTTTGAACCGGATCATAACTGACCCGCATCCGCTGTTGGTCATTGCCGCTTTTATAATAGTGCCACGCCTGCTCGAAGTCTGCTTTATCTTCGTGGGCTTTACCCAAGGCAAAAAGAAAATTGACACGAGAATTGTCGTCAAGCTTCTCTGTCGCTAACCATTTTTCCATGTTAGCGATTTCGTCTGAGGTGAAAGAGAAGGTTTTTAAATTCGCCAAACTCCAGTAGGTTTCACCATTTTCAGGTTTGACACTGAGACAGCGGCGATAGCTTTTAATGCCTTCTGCAACTCTACCCGATGTTTTAAGCGTGTGGCCTAAACCAAGCAATGCTGCTGGATGGTCTGGATTTAATTCCAAACACATTGTATAGCGCTTGATAGCTTCCTCTATTCGACCTATGGGTGCGTAACAACTTGCGAGTAAGATTAGTGTCTGTGCTTGTACTTGTGGTTGTACCTGTGCTTGTGGGCACAATGAAATTGCACGTTCCAGATAAACGATTGCATCAAGATAACGTTCCTGATCGCGTAAAATTTTTCCCAGATCAAGGAGCGGCGCAATAAAATCCGGTGCTAAATCGATTGCGCGTTTGAGTAAACGCTCTGCGCTATCGAATTGCGATGATTCCAGATGAATAAGCGCGAGCATGCGCAGGGCGTCAATGTTGTTGGGATACTCCTGCAACACGCGCCGATACAGATGTTCGGCCTCTTCAAACTTACCTTCCTTATGCAGCTTGGCGGCGATGGCGAGGGATTTTCTTTGTGGTGACAATTCAAAAGAGGCTTCAAATGCTTTGTCTGCTTCAGGCCCTCGACCGAGTGCGGATAATGCTTTACCTAAATTAAAGTTGGCTAATTCCAGGCTTGGTTCTAAACGTATAGCGGTTTGAAGAACTTCGACGGCTGCGGCAAATCTACCGCTATTGACCAGCAATATACCCAGGTCTTCGTGGGGTTTGGCAAACGATGGCGCGAGTTGGATGGCTTGCGATAAATATTTTTCTGCCTCGCTGTAATCATTTCTTTGCAAGTAGATCGCGCCCAGTAGCGCGACCATATTGATGTCATCTGGATTTGCTTGGATTACATGTCTGCAAAGAGACAAAGCTCCATCGACATCACCTTGCTCGAGAAAAGCAATGGCGTCGTTGAAGCGGGTTTTGGCTGACAGCGCTTTTTCCATGTAGAGTCCTTCCATGGACAATGTTTCTTCCATAGACAGCAGTTAAAACAGCCCCGTAATTCTGCCGTGCTCATCCACATCAATGTTTTCCGCAGCCGATACGCGCGGTAAACCCGGCAGTGTCATGATGTCACCACAATAGACGACAACAAACTCTGCGCCAGCGGCGAGTTTGACATCGCGCACATGCAGGTTGAAATGGGTTGGCGCGCCCAACAAATTGGGATCAGAGGAGAACGAATATTGCGTTTTAGCCATGCAGATCGGCAGATGGCCGTAACCGGATTCCTGTATCTCTTTTAATTTCAGACGCACTTTTTTATCTGCTTCGACTTCTGTTGCGCCATAGATATTGGTCGCGATGCTTTCGATTTTTTTCCATAAGGGCAGCGTGTCTTCATACAGAAAATGGAAATCTGCGGGTTTTTCTTCGATAAGTTTCACCACTGCGCGAGCAAGATTTTCGCCACCCGCACCGCCTTTTTCCCACACATTACTCTCTATCACTTCGACGCCAGTGTGAGCGCATTTGTTTATTACATCTTGAATTTCAGCGGCTGTGTCGAGTCCGAAACGGTTTAATGCGACAACTACCGGCAGACCGAATTTATGCATATTGTTGATGTGGCGCTTGAGATTTTCGACACCTTTATCGAGTGCTTCAAGATTTTCTTTGCCCAATTCGTCTTTCGGCACACCGCCATTCATTTTCAGTGAGCGAACGGTTGCTACGATGACGACCGCATCAGGATGAATGCCGGCTTTGCGGCTGACTATATTCATGAATTTCTCGGCACCTAAATCGGAACCAAAGCCGGCTTCGGTTACGGTAAAATCCGCAATCTTCATCGCGGTTTTGGTGGCGATGATGGAGTTGGCGCCGTGCGCGATATTGGCGAAGGGTCCGCCGTGAATAAACGTGGGTGTGTGTTCTAGCGTTTGTACGAGGTTGGGTTGAATGGCGTCTTTTAATAATGCCGTCATGGCGCCATCAACTTTTAAATCGCGCGCATAAACAGGCTGCATGCTGTAGGTTTGGCCGATGATAATATTGCCGAGACGCCGCTTAAGATCCATCAGATCCGAGGCTAAACAGAAACAGGCCATCACTTCAGAGGCCACCGTAATTTCGAAAGCGCCCTCGTGGGGAATGGAATTGCCCACGCCACCGAGTCCAACCACGATATTTCGAAGGGCGCGATCATTCATATCAACCACACGAGTAAATGTGATGCGTCGTGGATCAATACCCAACTGATTGCCCTGATGGATATGGTTGTCAATGATGGCGGCTAACAAATTATTGGCGAGACCAATAGCGTGAAAGTCGCCGGTGAAGTGCAGGTTGATCTCTTCCATCGGCAGTACTTGTGAATAACCACCGCCAGCGGCGCCGCCTTTCATGCCGAAGCAGGGGCCGAGTGAGGGCTCACGCAGACAGAGCATGGTTTTTTTACCGATACGCTGGAGTGCATCCGATAAACCAACCGAAGTTGTTGTTTTACCTTCGCCGGCGGGCGTGGGATTCATCGCCGTGACCAGAATGAGTTTGCCGTTTTTTTTGTCGCTGCTAAGCAGTTCTTGTACTTTATCGCGATGTACTTTGGCGATATAGCGGCCGTAATAATCAAAATCATCTTCGGTCAGGCCGATGGCAGCAGCGATCTCTTTGATAGGGGTTTTTTCGGCAGCTTGTGCGATTTCGATATCGCTGGGGACGGCGTTGTTACTCATGCTTGCTCCTGGGCTTTTCAGCGGACTATTCCCTTTTTATTTATTACAGTGCTCTTTATTTATTAGAGTACACTTTATTTATCAGAGTACTCTTTATTTAAAAGTGCTTCGACCAAAACTCCAATCTATGCCCTTCAGGATCATAGATAAAAAATGCTTTTCCACCCCATGCATGTTGTTTGATTGCTGCAGGCGTCGCTTTTTGTCGGTGAAGATGCTCCCATGTTTGTTCTAGATTTTCAACACACAATGTAATGGTTATTCCCTGGCCCCCAGCACTTTTGATCGACGCTCGTTCTTGGTTGGCAATACTTAAAAAGGCGTTAGCCGACAATTGAAATTCAATAAACCAATCGTTTTCAAAGGCGATCGTCAGTCCCAATGTTGTTCGATAAAAGTCCACCGTTTGCTGCCACTGCTGACAATATAAAATCGTATTGGCGCGTGTAATCGTTAAGTTGCTCATGATAATAGTCAATTGTGAGTTAGAATTGGTGCAGAGTATTATCACTACTTTTCATCAGCAGGTATAGAACGCTATGGCAAAAGAAGGACACGGCAGACAGTTTGCCACATCAATGAGTGCAACAGTGAAAGACCAGTTGCTGCGCACCCAAAATGAATGCACTTTTATATGGAGTACCAACGCCGGTGATGGTATAGGCACGGTGATGAGTTATCTTTGGCATGACAACAGCTTGTGGCTAACGACCAATGACAGTCGGCCGCGGGTAGGCGCGGTGCGCGCGCGACCGCGTGCCTGTGTTGTGGTGTCGAGTACCGGCACTGCAATGGGCATCAGTCGGTGTATTTCCATAAAAGGTGAATGCGTGATTCATCCGATGCAGGTGGTGAAGGATTGGTTTCTGCCTGAATACTGCTGCCATGTGTTGCCGAATAATCCGCGCGGGGCAGAGAAAATGGCGGCGATGTTAGACGCGCCGGGGCAGGTTGTGCTGCAAGTTATTCCGGAAAAATTTATTTGTTACGACGGCCACAGTTTGATGTCGGGCTTAAACGCGTTATAAATTGAGATGCGGCCTTCGCAAGTCAAGTGAAGGCTAGAGCGCTTACACAGGTTTGTTATCGTTATTGGTCAATTCATTTCTGATTTTGCCGAGAAAATTGGTGCTGCGCGCGCGAACGAAAATAGCATCGGAGGTACAACACAGTTTGCCGTTGGCTTTGATCTCGCCCTCGACGAGAACTTTGCTGTCGGCAATTTCTTTGGTTCGCACAGTATATTGCAGATCGGTCATGATGGGCGTCGGCGCTATGTAACGCACCGAGAGGGTTCCTGTCATGGAGGGTTTGTGAATTTCCAAAATATGTTGACTGAGAATTTGGTCAAAGAAAAAAGCCACAAAGCCGCCGTGTACACAGCCGGGCGGACCTTCATACCCAACCCCAAAATGGACGGTGCCAAAGGTGATCCCGTCCGCATGCTGTAAATCAAATACTGGAGCCAGTGGATTATGGTCGCCGATAAGTCCAGTGTTCACGTAATAAGGTCTAACGCCTTCATCGTAGTTAAAAGACATACAAGGTGTGGCGTCATTTAAGGCGTGATCAGATAAAACTTGCTGTAGTTTTTTAGTATGTTCAGTTAATGCCGCCATTTCTTGGCGCACATTTTCTGGTGCAGTATTAACGCGCAGCATTGTGTGTATCAGCTCTCGCATGCTGCAACCCAGTTGTCGCAGTTCTTCGAATGGCTTAACAAAAAGGCGTCCTTGGGCGCGTTTGTTCGAGGTGCTGGTATTTTCGTTATTCTCCGGGATACTGCTGTCATTACTCATAAAGAATTCCACACAATCTACCAATTATTTCTGTTGATGAGCCATCTTAAAAAAATACTCACTCATGGGGATGCAATCAATTTTGTCGAAATCGATAAAACGCATGCAACTTTCGATCATGATTTTTTGATTGGACTTGAATTTTTCTTCGTCGCCTACTGCATCGTAAAATGCCCTGCGGTCGGCAATTGCGGCTGGCGGAAAATTTTCTTCCACTATCGCGTCTATAGCCGGTGCATCAGCAGTTAATTGCCGCGCCACAATATTCTGCCGATAACCAAAGGTGGATTGGGTCTCTATGGCGATTTTGGTATGGCTATGCAACCAGATATCTAGCCAGGCCTCACGTGTGAGTCGCGGAGGTATACGCAGCGTGACCACCTGATTCATGCCGTGGCTGCGCTGGCCTATCTCACCGCGCCGACTTGCGTCGGTGAGCGGTTCAGATTCGGTAACCAGATAACCGGCAAACCTTGGGCAGCATTGACGAAGAATTTCTTCCATAGCGTGCCGTTGTTGCGCCGTGTCGAGCCAGACTGCAATCATTGCGCTGTAGGCTGCGCCGTCAAATTCGATCCGATAGGGCGCTGCTGCGGCAACATCATCATCAACGGCACTGATGCGCAATTGCTGGATTGCTGTTGTGCTCGCTAAAATATTTGCAGCCACATTGCCGACCAGGTTTTCTTTAAATTGTTGGGCAGAGGTAGCGGCAGGTTTCCAGAGGAGGTAGATAATTTTTTCCATGGATGATTCTTTGTAAGTAGCTTTATTTTAATCAGTAAAGCACGTTCTTACCGATAAAACCATTGCGGTTGGGCGAAGCTGACCTTGTGGAGATGCCTCATCAGCAGTGATATTATGCTGCAGCCCGAATTTTATGCCCCCTAATTTTATGTTCTTATTTTTAAAGTACGCTACGCGGACAAATTGATGGTCTTTTCGCTTGTTGCAAATAATGTCGATTGTTGCAGACCGGTATTAAAGTGGGCAGGCGGCAAGACCCAATTGCTCAATGTGCTTCTCCCCAATCTTCCTTCGCGCTACGGCAAATATATTGAACCCTTTATCGGTGGCGGCGCGTTGTTTTTTGCACTGGCACCGGAGCGAGCCGTGATAGCGGATTCAAATCCTGAATTGATTAATCTTTATCAGGTTATAGCGCAAGATGTAGAAGGGTTGATAGGTGTCTTGCAGACGTATCCTCATGACAAAGAATTTTTCTATCAGCTGAGATCAGTCGATCGGAGCCTCGATAAGACCCGTGAATCAGCACTCAACGCCGCAGCCAGAACAATTTATCTCAATCGCACCTGCTTTAATGGACTTTATCGCGTCAATAAAAAAGGTCAATTCAATGTGCCTTTTGGCCATTACAGCAATCCCAAAATCTGTGACGCAGAAAATCTGCGCCAGGTTTCAGCTTTGTTGCAGGGTAAAGAGATTGTGTTGGGTGATTATAAAAAGGTGTTAGCCGAACATGCGCAAGCGGGAGATTGTATTTTTCTTGATCCCCCCTATTTGCCCATCTCTGAATACAGCGACTTTAAGCGCTACACCAAAGAACAGTTTTACGAAGAGGATCACATTGAACTCGCGCAAGAAGTGGCGCGTTTGGCCGATTTGGGGTGTCATGTTATTTTAACCAATTCCAATCATCCCTTGGTGCATGAACTGTTTGGCCGTTACCAGATAGATATCTACCAGACCAAACGCAACATCAGCAGCCAAGCTCACAAGCGTATGGGTGAAGATGTGGTCGTTACTGTTAGGCCGCAACAGGTGTGACGCAAAAAAGTGCAGTTGAGTGCAGTTCCAGCGCCATTATCTGAGCAGGCGCTGAAATATCCCCCCACCCGTTTCATGGGCTCAAAAAGCAAATTGTTGCCACAGTTGAGAGATGTGATTGGTCAGTTTGACTGCAATAGTGTGCTTGATCTTTTTTCCGGCTCAGGCGTGGTGAGTTACCTGCTAAAAGCGGAAGGCAAGCAGGTAGTGAGCAACGACTATATGGCGTTGAGCGCAACCTATGCCAAAGCGATGATTGAGAATAGTTCAACTACATTATCGAATGAAGCAGCCGAAGCCTTACTCATACCAACATCAAACGACCGTTTTGTACAGGATAC
>OBEQ012815910.1_pt1 | contig 21594 bp, 13 predicted proteins | sample 1670901 | NCBI WGS metagenome assembly OBEQ01 (sample SAMEA104232315, study PRJEB22302) | groundwater metagenome | biome: forest; feature: aquifer; material: groundwater | place: USA | collected 2011-08-07 | depth 5.4 m
CACCTCGTCGATGCTGCCCTGGAAATATTCGCTGGTCCACTCCGGATCCCACTTGCCCACGCCGCTGTAGCCCAAACGCCACATGCCCGGTTCCGGCAGCGGCCGCACCAGGCCGGTATACCCCGCCACCTTCACGCCGTCCACCATCAGCATGGCGCCGGAGTCCCACAGCGTATAGGAAAGGTGATGCCATTTGCCGTCGTTGTAGGGCGTGGCCGCCGTGAAGGACTGCCAGGATCCGATGATGGTGGGATAGCTGGTGCTGCGCATGGTGAAGCCGGCGTGCAGCAGGCCTTCATCGGTCATCCACACCACGCGGTCGAAATTGAAATTGCCGGTCTTGCTGCCGTAGGTGACGTTCTTCAGGCCGGGCATCACGAAGCCCAGGATCTTGCCGCCCTCCTTGCTCGTGGTGCGGAACCAGAACGAGGCGGTGAATTGCGACGGCCCGGCGTATTCGCGCGAGGCCATCAGATAGGAGTCCTTGCCGTTGAGGGGCACGCCCCCGCCGATGCTGCCGTCCGCGGGGCCGATGGCGGGCATGGAGTCCGGGCTGCCCAGGGCGCCCATCGCCTTGGCGGTATTGCCGGCCGGGCTCGCGTCGGGGAAGGCCAAGGGCGTGCCCGTCGGAGCCGCGTCCAGATGCCAGGCGCCCACGTAGCCGCCGGCGGAGTCGAAGACCGAACCTTTGAATGCGGTGGCGCGGGGATTGCCCCAATACATGCGGATGCGGCGCAGGGAGGAATCGGCAAAGACCGTGTCCAGCTTGACCCAGACGGCGGCGCTGCCTCCGGTGGAATCCCAGGTCTGCACGTGCACGGGAAGGATCCGGCCGTCTTCGCGGGTGAAGCGGATGTCGGCGCCGTCCCCGCGGGCCCGGGAGAAATCGAAGTCCGTGGCCGTGAAGCGGAACAGCAGGGGGATATCGGTCACGCGCTTGGAGAGGAGCCCGTCGACGTTGATGCGCACGCGGGCGGAGTGGGCCCATTCCGTGTAGGGCAGCCAGGTGGTCAGCCCCGGATTGATCACGACGTTCGTGCCAAGTATTCGATCCAGGTTCGGCTTGCCCTTGCGGGCCATCAGCACGGTCTTGAGCTCACAGGCGGGAATGGAATCGATCCGCAGCATGCCGTTGGAATCGGCGGCCCCGACGTTCGCGGCCAGGGGCGTACCCGGAACATACACGTAACCCCCTTCACCGCCTTCGGGGAGGGTGATCACCAGGCGGCCGGGCTTCCGGAGGATGCCGGTGCCGGCGCTCATCTTGCCGGCGCTTTCCACCTGCACGTCCTGGAGCATGAAGCGCAGGCCCTGGACGGGCTGATGGCCCCAGACATTATAGACTCCCTGGGGCGGATGCAGGGTGTAAGCGCCCGCGGTATCCGTAACGGCGGTCAGGGTGGAATCGGGCGACTTTTTGCCTAAGGTGTCCGCCATGGCGTCGTAATCGACGGGATAGAAGGAGACCACGACGCCCGCGACGGGCGCGCCCGAGGCCAATGTCACGCGCCCGGCCACGATGGCGTTCTCGACCTCCGAACCGTTGCCCGCAACCCGCTCGCCGTCCATCCGGCCCAGACAGGCCGTGATCGAAAGCACGGCGGATGCCAAGAAAGCCCGATACCGGAAGCGCGCACCCGCAGTGCGTATCATCACGCGGGCCCCTCTTGCTTTTCCCGTTTGGTCAGGGGAAACATATGCAGGTTCAAATGGTACACCGTATCCGCCTCTTCGTCCGCTTCGGCCAATTTAAGCAGTTCCGAGCGGAAGCGCTTTAGCTTCTGCTTGATTCTGTCGAGGGTTTTCCTGGAAATTCCCAAAGTCAGGCAGGAAAGGTCCCTTTCCTCCTTGGGAACCTCGTCCAGGCACCGGGTAGCCAGCTCAAGCGTCCCCAAATGGAACTTGGTGATGGCCAGGGGAAGGATGGGGGTTCCCGTGGTCAGGGTCTTGTGGGTGGCCTTGTAGCGGCCCGCGGCATCCTTGGCCACCAGCCCCAGGCTTTCCAACAGGGCCACGGACTGCTCCGCCTGCTGGACCGTGATCGCCGGATCCAGCTTTTTCGCCAGCCATTTGAAATCGCCCTTGAACTCATACATGTCCAGCACCGACCGGATGGCGGTATGCCACCACTTGCTGTAATAATCGTACTGCCGGACTTCCAGGCGGTGGGCGTTACCGTCCGAGGCGTATTCGCCGCGCAGGGCCATGAGCTTCTGGAAGTAGAAATCCTTTTCCTTGACCACGTGCGACTGGTTGAACTTGACCAGGTTCTCGAAGTACTCGATCTCCTCGCGCTTGAGCCCCAGTGCCCCGGAGAGCTTGAAAATGCTGGCCTGGGAGAGGTTCTTCTCCCCGTGCATCACGCGGTAGAGGAAGTCCTTGGTCTTGAAGCCCGCCTTGTTGGAAAAGGATCGGAAGGAGAAATGCGGATTGGCCTCCTTGTTTTTCTCGTAATGCTCGGTCAGGTACACCCGATAGTCCAGGTGATCGAAAATCCGTCCAGTCGTCCGGGTGGCCACTGATAATCCCCTGTCGCTTTTCAGGCGCGCTCCGCCCAAATATAATTCGCTGCGGAAGTAACCGCTCGCTAGTGCTCGCTCCCGGCTCACAGCCCCTTGTGGGCTGTTCGCCCCCTGCGACCAATCTACGGCATGGCAACGCCGCAAATGGCTGCGTGGCGCAAGGAAAGGTTGTCTTTAGGACAACGGCGGAACCCATCTTGCACAAAAGCCGGAGGCCTTTTCAGCGCCGTCCCCCTGGGTCGGGAGCGCTTGCCGGTGACTCTTTCCCTATCCTACAATTACCGGTGTTGTTGTCCTCGGGACAACGGATTTTTGGGGAAAAGGCGGTCGGGATCCGGCGGTAACCGGCCTTCCGCTCTACATTAGGGCCTGTAATGGGGGGGTGGTAGATGGTTTCTGGAACTCGCAATGCATCGCGTATTAAATCCACGGCCGTAGGGGTCGGTGCCATGTTGTGGTCGGCCGCGGCGGCATTCGGGGTCATCCCCACCACCGTGCATCCGGCTTACGACATCAAAGAGCTGGGCCTGCCGGACAAGTACCGCACCATGGGCGTCGACTTCCTTTCGGACGGGCGCATGGTCATGGTCACCACCGGCATCATGGGCGGCGGCGAAGTGCCGGCCCCCGATGCCAACTCCTGCGTCTTCATCGTCAGCGGCGTGGTCGGCGGAGGCAACATCCAGGTGACCAAGATCGCCAGCGACTTCCGCCAGCCTTCCGGCGTGAACGTGGTGAACGATAAGATTTACGTGACCGACCGCGACGCCTTCTATTCCATCCCCAGCAACACGGCAACGGCGGATCCCGCCGCCAACCGGACCAAGGTTCTGGCCTGGCCCATGGGCTCCAAATGGCATCAATGGATCTTCACGCCCGTGTACCTGAACGGCAAATTCTACGCGCCCTATTCCGGCAGCATCCGCGTGGGCGGACCCTCGGACGTTCCGGCTTCCAGCGCATGGTCCGGCGCCATCCTGCGCTGGGATCCCAACGGCCTGAACCTGGAAAAGTGGGCCGGGGGATTGCGCTCGCCCAACGGGGCCGGCCTCAACGACGCCGGAGAGATGTTCGTGATGGACAACCAGGGAAGCTGGCTGCCCGGCTGCACCTTCATGCACATCAAGCAGAACCGTTTCTACGGCCATCGCCAGAGCCCGCCCGAGGCGCCCAATTGGGCCGAGAGCCTGCCCTACCAGCCGCCCGCGGTATGGATCCCGTATCCTTCCCTCGTGGCGGGCGCGTCCAACAGCCAGCCCGTCTACGTCGCCAAAGGGCCCTTCGCGGGCCAATGGTTCGGCGGCGACGCCAACGGCCAGGGCCTTTCCCGCTTCGCGCTGGAGAAGGTGAACGGCGATTACCAGGGCGCGATCTTCCGCTTCACCAACGGGACCAGCACGGCCGGCGTCAACCGCATGGCCTGGGGCCCGGACGGCGCCCTGTACATGGGCTCCATGGAACACTTCGGCAATTGGCCCGGCAACGGCCTGATGCCCTTCTACAAAATGACCGCCAAGACCACGGGCTCCGCCACCGGCACCTTCGAGATGCTGGCCATCCACTCCTTCAAGAACGGCTTCGAGATCGAATTCACGGAACCGGTGAACAAGACCGGCCTGGGCCCGACCAACTTCGCCGTCAGCCAATGGCATTACACCCGCGGCGCCGACTACGGCTGCTGCAAGGATGCGACGGAGAACCGCACGGTCTCCTCCGTGGACGTCTCCGATGACGGCAAACGCGTGTTCCTGCAGATCGCCGGACTCAAGGCCATCGACTATGTGGTGTACTTCAAGCTCAACAACGTGAAGCCGGCCGCCGGCGCAAACGCCCTGTGGGACAACGAAACCTGGTACACCCTGAACAACATCTCCGACCGCACCTGGAGCGCCGCCACCACCGGCCTGCCGCAACGCGCCGCGCGCATCTCCACCCTGTCCTCGGGATTCTCGATCGCGGCTTCGCGGCCAGGCTCCGTGAACGTGCAGGTGGACCGTCCCGGAGCCTTCACCGTTTCGGTCCGTTCCCTGAACGGGACACTGGTGGAAGAACGTTCCGGCATGGCGCCGGGGTCTTTGTCAGTCACCTCCGGCGCGCGCGGTCCGGGTCTTTACCTCCTGGAACTGCGCCAGGGCGCCGACGCAATCACCCGCACGGTGATGTTCTAAGCCCTCCGGTTACACCCTGTTATGACGATCCGACCGTGAGTGTGGGAGTGTCATAACAGGGTTTGGTTTTTTGAGGCCGCCATTCCTCGATCGTGGGGTAGCGAAAATAGGGGCTTTGGTTTCGTTTTTCTGCTTTTCCCCGCGCTTTTTTTGCCTTATGGCGATATTTTGGGAAAGTCTTTCCGCAAATTGGTGGGTTGAAATACCGGGGGGTATGACGATGAAAAGCTTAAAGCTGGGGTTTTTCTTTTTGGTCATTTTGGGGATCGGAAGCGCTTCGGCGCAGCTGGATATATTTCCAAAACCGTATAGGAACCCCAGGTTATGGACCGTAACCGCCAACGGCATTGATCACACCGTCGATACCTTGTTCGTGGGCGCGTCTTTCACCCGCACCTCCTTCAAACCCGTGACGGTTACGTTGAAAGGCAATGAGGCCGGATGGGCCGGCGATCTCCTTTTCATCGATCCCAAGACCGGCATTGAAGATCGCCTGTTCTCGAACCATGACGCGCCGGGCACCACCGTGGTGCTGAGCGATCGCCATGACATCGCCATCGGCGACACGGTCTACTTCGTCTACCGGGTGACCGCGCCCGTGGCAGGCACCTACCCTTCGGCCAACAGCAAGCTGCCCAAATACACCGGGCCCAACATTCCCGGCGTCAGCAAATACGTGAGCGTGCCGGGAGCAGGCAAATACGGCCATCGCTGGTCCGTGGCCGGCCGCATGAGCGACAGCACCGTGATCTTCGGTTTCGAGGACAATGTGGAACCCAGCAATTCCGATTTCGATTACGACGACATCGTCTTCCTCACCACGCTCTCCCTGGCCAACGATGAAGTGCCCGCCCATCTCACCTTCACCGATAAGACCGGCAAGCCCCTCAACTCCGGGGATTACTACTCGCCCGCCAACGACACCGTGTACCTGGTCTACACGGACGACTACAATGCCGGCAAGGATCCCGTCGTGTTCAACATCGCGGTGAAGAACCGCCGCGGCGCCGCCGCCGCCGACAACGAATCCATCACCACCGGCGCGCCCGTCCGCAACGGCACCACGGGCACCTGGTCCATCGCCATCCCCCTGCAGGAAGCCCCCGGCATTCCCGGCGACAAGAAGCTCCAGGTCTATATCCTGGGCGAAATGACCGCCACGGTGGCCTCGCATACCCGCAACCAGATCCCGGACGGCAACACGGTATCCGCCAACCTGAACATCGCCTATCCGAACAAGCCGGAAGTCGTCAAGATCTCCAGTTGCCCGGACTCGGCGGTCGACATCACCCGCACCACCACCTGCGTCAATGTGCGCGTGATCGATCAGAGCTTTACCCGCAACCTGGACACGGTCTGGGCGGAAGTCAAATGCGAAGGCTCCGGCGACGTCATCGGCAAGGTGCCCTTGCTGGAACAGGCCGACGGCAGCTACAAGTCAGGGAACATCGTGAAGAACGAAACCGCGCCCCCCGGCGCCGGCGACAACATCATCTCCTGCAAGACCTCGGACAACATCATCGTCACCTACGTGGACGAGGTGTACAATAACCGCGTCACGGATCAGAAGGCATGGAACGGTTCTTCGGCCGAAGGGCTGCTCTTCTCCACCCTCAACAACCCCGGCGCGCAGATCACCACCATCAAGGACGGCCAGGCGGATTCCTTCACCGTCGTGGTCAAGGGACCTTCGGCCACGGTAGGCGTGCGGGACACCATCTCGGTCACCCTCACCTCGGAGCAAGGGGACGTGGAAATCGTGAAGGCCGTGGAAACGGACGTGAACTCCAACATCTTCACCGTGAACGTCGGGTTCGCCTTCCAGACCACGCCCGCGGTTTCGGGCAACGGCAAGATCGAAGGGTTCCTGGATCCGACCAAGACCATGGTCAGCGTGCCCGTGACGGGAACGGCCCAAGTGAACGGCAAGCCCTTTACCGCCACCCTCACCCTGCTGCCCGCCTTGAACCTAGTGCGCAACGCCTATATCAAGGACACCGACGGCGACGGCCGAGGAGACAAGGGGTACATCGTGTTCAGCCGCCCGGTGGAGGCGGCCCCCTCCTCCCTCACGCCCACCTACTGGAATTCCGTGGACGCGGATCACGCCAACAAATCGGCGCCGGTCATCAGCATCGTGCCGGGCCAGCCCAATACCATCGTGGCGGACTTCTCCGCAAACCCCTTCCCGCCGGGCGCGACTTCCATCGCAACGGGGCAGCGCCCTTTCGCAACCTTGCCCTCGGACAACATCTTCGGGGCCCAGAAGCCGGCCATCAATGATTCCATGGGCCCGATCATCATCTCCGCCACCATCAGGCCGTTCAACAGCCTGGCGGTCAATCCCGGTTCCACGGATCTCAACGTGGACACCCTGACCGTCAAGGTCTCGGAACTGATCAAGACCCAGTCCGACTGGCAGGACCTTATAAAGTTCTCCAAGCCCGTAAACGGCGTCTGCGCGGACTACGCCCATGCGGTCGCGATAATCCCCTACACCCAGCCCCGTGACAGCGGAAACGGCACCTTCACCTTCTACGTGGCTTCCGGTGCGGGCCCGTCCCCGCTGGCGGGCGACTGCATCTACATCAACGTCAACGGCACCTATACGGATCTGGTCGGCAACATCCCGCCCATCCACGGCGAGAAGCTGATCGGCGACAAGCCTCCGCGGGAAATCGAACTGTTCCGCGGCTATCCTCCGGTCGCCGGCCTCAATGCCAGCAATCCCGGCTTCGTGATCGTGAACAACGACAACCAGACCGATCAGGGCAGCGAGTTCTCCAAGAATACCGGCGGCACGTTCGTGACCGTCTGGGTGCCCCCGGCCGACTTCCCGCCCGGATACGTTCCCGGCGTGTCCATCTACACCCCCATCGTCCCGGTCCTGGGCGCGGGCGTTCAGCCCAACAAGGACGCGGGCAAACTCAGCCCCATGCCCACGGACATCAGCACGGTGCAGGTCATCTCCACGGGCGAGTACCTCGCGGACGTGGCCATCTTCGACAACCTGGGAAACTGGGTGAAGACCTTCAGCCAGGCCTTCGGCTACATGGGAGAGCTGAACAACCAGGAACGCGCCGCCAAGCGCGGCATGGTCAGCTACCTGGTCTGGGATCTCAAAAACAACAAGGGCCAGAAGGCCGGCCAAGGCGTGTACGTGTGGAAGGTGGTCTTCCGCTTCAAGAATGGGAAGCAGGAAATCCGCTACACCCGCACCGGCCTGATGCGAAACCGTTCCACCGCATCCATTCCCTGACGATCTATATTTCCTGAGGATCGGAAGCTGCGTGGGGCGGATTCCGGTTCTTGTCTTCCGTCACGCTTCCAGCCGTTACAGGCGCCCCCACATCCGGTCGGCGCCTTTTTCATGCGCCTTCCGGACAAACTCTTTTCCGGAGGTCGCTTTGCGCATTCGATTCCTTTCCACAGCTCTTCCAGCCCTGCTTTCAACATTAACCTTTTCCCAACCAGCCGTTTCAGTTAAATGGGCCTGCATTGGGAATAGCATCACAGCCGGACCATCATCGGCGGAGGCCTATCCCACCAAACTAGCGAACCTTCTGGGCCCTGGTTATCAAATTGAAAACGACGGAGTTTCCGGTTGTACTCTGCTGAAAAATGGCGATAAACCATATTGGACCCAAGGCAAATTGGCAAATGTTTTCGCCCTCAAGCCGGACATCATTACTATTAAACTGGGCACCAACGATTCCAAACCGGTCAATTGGGATGCTTATAAAGGACAGTTCGAAAAGGATCTCATCGCGTTGGTAGATACCCTTTCGGCAATGCCCTCCAAACCAACTATTTGGCTTTGCCTGCCCTGTCCGGCCTTTACCGACCAAACCGGGCCGACAGGAATCCGAGGAACCGTAATCAAAAACGAGGTGATCCCGATCATCAAAAAAGTAGCGGCGTCCAAGGGCCTCAATGTCATTGATATTTGGACCCCAATGAACAATTATCCCGCCTTTTTCGCGAATGACCAGGTTCACCCCAATGCAGAGGGTCACGATTCCATCGCCGCCATCATTTACCGCAACTATCTGTCAAAAAGTACGCGTATAGCCTGTATCGGCAATAGCATTACTGAATACGCTTTTGGTACTCCGGGGACCGTGGCGAAGGATGCATATCCCATCAAGTTGGGGAACCTGTTGGGTAAGAGCTACTACACACTCAATGCGGGGAAATCCGGCGCATACATGCAAAAGGAGAGCCCATTCCCATATTGGTCCACAAACTTGATAAAGAAGGTCATTGACTTCAAACCCAACATCATCACAATCAAGCTCGGGACGAACGACTCTCGTCAACAATATTGGTTCAAGGATAAGTATATCGCGGATGCCCGAAATCTGATTGATTCTCTCTCGACTATCAACCCAAAACCAAAGATTTGGTTGTGTCTGCCATCCCCAGCCTGGAAGCGAAATGGAGTTTGGCCTTTTGGGGGAATAAACGAAGATATTATCAAAGGGGAAGTCATTCCCGCCATCAAACAATTAGCTGTGGAAAAAGGACTGCAAAGCATTGATTTACAGTCTCCGTTTCTTTCCCTTGAAAACCTGGTACCAGATGGGGTCCACCCGAACGCGGAAGGTCAAGATACCTTGGCTCATGTGATTTACAGAGCATTGAAAGCGGTCCCGACGATTGTCCACAATTCGATATTCACCACTCCGACCTATCCCGAAATCAAGATACACGGAGGTGTCTTGGATGTTGTCTTCCCTGTACCCGTCTCCGGCATCGTGCGCCTTTGCAATCTCGATGGCAAGATGGTGACCTCCGCTCTGCTCAAACCAGGAGAGGCTTCCACGATTTCCCTTCATGGCCTTGCCTTGGGGAGGTATTGCCTTTTGATTGAAACGCCATGGGGACGAATCACAAAGCCGCTCACCTTGGAGAACGGAGCTCAAAGAAGTTTATTCCCGGCCGAACGATAGCGTTTCCGTCATCACCAGCCTCAATCCATTTCGAACATGAAACTTGATTTTTCAACCCAACCCCGTCTCCACCGGCAATGGGGGTCATTTTTTCAATTTGACGGCACTATTTGCCCCTGAGCATTCGTCTAATCACTGCCGAAGCAACTTTCAATCAGGGTGATAATGGTCACCTTGATTCACTCCATTCATTCCTATCTTCCTCCCAACGGTGATTCTGATTCCTTCCTAATTCTCATCCTGAAATAGTCTATGACACTAAAAAACGACTGGCACGAAATCGAAGTTGACTTCGACGGAAGACCGAAAGAAAAGCACTTTTTCATTACAGGAAAATCCTATCGTATTTCCTTCAAAGTCCCGGTCCTCCACCTTTGTCACCTCTACCATGACGATCAACCTGTGGCCGGCGCCGAATTCGAAGTGGAGTTGGAAAACGGGAGCTTGATCCAGGGGCAGCTTGATGAAAATGGCGAAGCGGATGTGAAAGGGATGGGCTCGCGTCCCGTCAAGGTGCGATATGGCCCTGACCCCCGCGACTATGAAATCCTGGACACTGGAACCAATCCCGGGTATGTTGCCGAGTTCACCCATCTGGAAGCCGATTCACTGGTGGTGAAGGCGGAGAGCGGGATTGGCGGAACCCCCGAAGAAAAAAACCTTGCGCTTGAAACCGTGGACTGGATCTGGGGTACCGTGCAAGGCGGGTTCAATCATAAGCAGTCGGTAAGCCAGATCATCGTGGATGCCGGTATCGGCGTGATTCCTTTGGTCGGGGACGTCACCGCGGTACGCGACCTCATCGCCGTGATTATGGGAATGGTCGAGGATCCCAAGAAACGGGAAGACAAGCTCGAATGGCTGACGTTGACGATTCTTCTTTTCGCGCTCATTCCAGTAATAGGCGGCGCCATCAAAGGGGTCGGTAAGTTGCTGTTCAAGGGATGCAAGGAAGCCGCTCATGCTTCCGCGCATATCCGAGAGTTGGTGGCCTTTCTGAATCGAATGGGGATGGGTGATGCCTTCAAATGGATCCGTGACCTCGATTTGGAAAAGTACACGGGCGAAGTCTTGGGTAGATATCAGGAACTGAGCCACCGGATTGATACGGTTTTGGAGTCTGCGCTTTCCCGCATGAAGGGGATTCTGCCCGAACCCATGCGGAACCACCTCGGCGCGCTGAGAGACCGATTCGTTGCATTGAATACAAAGGCCAAGGAGATGATTCCTGGTTCGGTGAAGGAGTTGAACGAACGGCCCAAGGCAGTGCAACGTCAGATTTACGAAGGAGAGTGGCACGGGATTCCCAAGTCCTTGGAGACCCGCACCCGAGAGATGGAAGCGCGTTTGGTGGATACGCCGAGTGGGCCGAAATGGGAAGCAGGTAAAATGCATTTCCCCCCCAATGGGAGAGACGCTTATTTTCAACGAGAGGGTTGGCCGGATCTGACGGATAAAAAAAATAAATATTACGTGGAATTGGACTCGAAAAAGAATGCCATTTACAAGGTGATTGCATGCTTCAGCGGAGAAATGCGGGCAGTGCGGATCCCGGCAGGGGCCAAGATTTATCGGGTTATCGACAAAAATGGGAAAAAGGCGGGAAGTTGGTGGACCTACACGCTCCCGGAAACCGGAAAAGAGTGGCGGGAAGGCGCGGCGGTATTGGATTCCTGGAATCGCAACGGCCGATATGCGACGTTGGTGGTTCCGGACGAAGGGCTTTGGGTTTGGGAAGGCAAAGCAGCCAGCCAGGTGGAAAATGATCTCTCGAAAACGGCTACGCTGGGTCAATACCTTCCCGGCGGGGGGATTCAAATATTCGTGGATTTCTCTTTCCCAAAGAATGCTCCCTCTACCGGGCTGGTAAGCAGTGTTTTGGGTACCAATTGGAAGGGTCATAAAAATCTGAACGTACCGGAGAAAATAACCCAAATCGAATTGTTGGGTCCTTTTGAAATCGAGAGCAAGAATCGGGCCCTCGTCAAATTCGGAGCCAAGGTCCCGAACCTTGGGTCGGACGACGAAGAGTGAGCGGAAGGAGTAAGTAAAGCGATGTCTGGAAAAAAAACGCAGGTTCGTTTGCAGGACGGGGCCTATGTTCCCGACTACGAAACCCTTCGCAAGATCTGTTGGCTTCTATATCGACATACCTCGGTAACCTATATCGACAGGATGAGAGAGTTGTTGGCCGGGTTCGCGAAAGGCTATAACGCCTACCTTGCTAAAGATGACGATCCCGGCATCCTGAAAGAATTTTTAGCAGCATGTTACTTTAGCCTCGGTGAACTCAACCAGGGCATAGCTAAGCTGCGTAAGGCCGACCCTACTGGATTCAAACTGATTCGGCGGGGGTTGAGCTTTAAGCAAACGTTTTCCCGAGCCATTGACGAATACAATTTCAAGCCTTTAGGGTTCGAAGGGTATGATCATCCCAGCCGGGGCCTTTGGATTTGGATGGAACGGGCCATGGCCATGAGTTTGGAAGTCGGCGGCGGGCTGTGTGGTCAGCTCTCATATCCTCGGTTTGATGTTTCCAAATACACCTTCCCCGCGCAAATCAGCGGGTATCCTCTGGCCAAGGATGTATTTATTCATGACGGCGAAGATATTCCTATCACCGGAATCTGGCAGCCAAGCAACCTCAAAGGAGGGTGTCCCAATTTCCTGGTACGAGGAGAGAAAGCCCTCAAAGCGGAAATCCCCATCCTCCGTATCGATACCGCCCCTTGGGAGGAAACCTTGGGAGCTGGCTGGGGTGTAAAACAACATGAGGCGGATACGGATTTCGTCGTGGCCGAATTCCCCACGGTCTGGAGACTCATTGAGGAAGACGAACGGTGGAAGGATCGCCGCGAGCCCCTGGGGGAGTTTGAATATCTGGAGGATCCGGACACGCATCTACCCAAAGACCTGCCCAGAGCCCTGGACCGGCCCCCGAAATCGGAGTGATAACGATGTTTCCTCAGCCTTTCCTTTGCATGCTAATCCGGAATCCGAGTGTCTTTTTTACCTTTCCGATTCGGTTATACCAGCATTAGATGCAGACTTTGCCCGGGTCTGAACCGCATTCGCGCGCCTGAACATCGGCTTCCATTGAAAGAGGTACGTATGGAAATTCTGAAACGGGTCCGATTCCAAGCCTTCCCGAAGACGCTTGCACTTTGCTTCGTCATGGGAATCGTTCTCGCCCCAGAGATCCACGCGGCATTCGGGTTCAACATCGATGGCACGCTCGACAAGAACGCGATAAGCCACGCCTATTTCGAAGGCGAGTTTTCCCGAATCCTGCCGCCCCTGGAAACATTCCGGCAGACCTATCCCAACCCGACCAAGGATGATCAAATCTTCGTCTACAAATACCTGAGCGTGATCTATGCCGCTGATTCGTCCACCCGTAAAAAGGCGGAAAGCTACATGATCCAGCTTGTAAAACTTATGCCGACCATTGAGCTCATTGACCTGTACATTTCCGACAATATTCAGGCCATATTCAAAGACGTCAAATCGAATTTTCTTAAACAACAGCAGTACGTGCGGGAGCATGACGTGTATGGACACCCCAGTATTATAGGCGCGGACTCGACCACCACTTCCAAACGGGGCAAGAGTTCGCATCACGCGCTATGGTGGACCGCCGGAGGCGTTGGATTAACAGCAGTCGCAGCAACCACCTACTTCCTACTATCCGAACCCACTTCTTCCGGGAAATCTTATGCACTGGGCAATTAGGCACTCCCTTCGGTATCGGTATTGGCTTGTTCTTGCGGCCTTGGCGGCGGTTTTCTTCGGCTGCCTTACCAAGCAGGAATCTGATACGTTCACCCTTCCGGAAAAATTCGTGGATTCCCTGTCGCGCTATGATTCCGTGGAAATCATCCTCAAGGATACCTCCGGTCATACCTTGGACACACTGTTTCATGGAAAGGTTCGCTCCGCCGATCAACTGAAAAATTTGCCTGCTCCGCATGCCCTTGATGGGGAAATGTTGGTGACCCTCATCGGGTACCAAGGCGGCCAAGTGGCATATCACGTGGATCGACAGTTCAATGGAAAAATCAACCAAGTCGAAACCCATCACCCCATCATCCTTCCCAATACCAGGCTAAGCTTCTCGGTCCAGGAGTTACTGATTCCGAGGAAAACCACTATCCCTCTTCCGATAGTAACGGTGGAACCGTCCGAACTCGCCGATAAGTCCTTGCTGTGGACGTCCTCAAACAGAAAGATATTCTTGATAGGGGAGTATGGTTTGCGAGGCATATCACCCGGCATAGCGTATTTGCATGTCTCCCTTAAGTCGGATACCTCTAAACATGCGGACCTTCCGATTAGGGTCATTCCCAACCCCAAGCTTCCCGATAGTCTGAAGATCACGCCAGACACGTTGAAGATTGCCGCTAGGGGTCGAGCCGGACAGTTTGCATTGCATGCATTCCCCTCCACGGCCAGTGCCGTGACTTGGAAAAACGAGGATACCAGCATAGTCTCGATATCCGATGATGGCCGAGTTCGCGGGCTAAAATATGGGTATACCAAAGTCAGAGCCGTTTCCAAAGAAGATGAAACGATTGAGGATTCAGCTTTTGTTGCCGTTTCGGATCCAATCACCGTAGAGAGCGTCCGATTCATTCAAAACACCGTTAACCTTTTCGTAGGTGGTGCAGCAGAAAGTTTAATGGTCGATGTCGGTCCGCCAGCATCAAATCCCGAGGTGGCCTTTTCTGTCCAGGATAGCTCCATCGTTCACCTATTAAAGGATCGTATTATTGGCATCCGCGAAGGAGCGACCATCGTGGTGGCTAAATCTGCTGAGAATCAAACAAAATCCGACTCCCTGCGGGTGACGGTTTATCCTTCACAAAAGGTGGATAGCGTAAGGGTCATTCCGGATACCCTCAAGCTGTTCTTGGGTGGGGAACAAAAGGTACTTCAGGTAAAAGTATACCCCTCTGTCCTGTCCTCTCTAATCCAGTGGCGGTCCGCTTCGCCGACAATTGCTACGGTAGATGAGGGCGGCAAGGTAACGCCAGTCACCCAGGGCCAAACCGTCATCTCCGTCGTTTCCCGTATTGATAGCACGAAAAAGGACGACGCGATCACGATAGTGAAGCGGGATGTTCCGCAAGTAACCGTGGGGAGGGACACCGTTATTTCAGTAGGCCAGACCTTGGTATTTCTTCCTGATGTGCATCAGGAATATGGACAAGTAGTACAGTTTAAGTGGGACTTGAATGGCGATGGTATGTGGGACGATTCGGCTTTCGCCTTGAAATCTGTTTCCAATAAATTCGACCAAGAAAAGGAATATCTGGTTTCCTTCTATGTGCGTGATACGGAAGGCAACGACACCTCGGTGACGAAGCGGGTAAGAGCGGTGAAAGGCCCAATTTTACTCATTAACAGCCCCCCTGATAACAGCTATACCAATCAGTCCTCGATTGTTGTGTCTTGGAGCATTAACGGAGTTCCTCAGGATTCCTTGCCGAAGGAAAAATTGAAGTATGGGTTGAATACCATACTCCGTTCGGCAAAAGACGAGGCCGGCAAACTGTTCTCCACCTCCGTGATTGTTTATCTGGATACTTTGCCACCAGCAAACCCGGAGGTGCATGGATTTTTGCTGACGAATACCCGAATTCCAACATGGACTTGGAATGGAGGTGGCGGCGGAAAAGGAACCTATCGCGTTCGTTTGGATGATCCCGACTTGAGCGGAACGTCTGAAACCAAGGAAACGTCCTTTATTCCCGCAACGGAATTGACAGAGGGCGTGCACACATTGTTCGTGCAGGAACGGGATGTGGCAGGCAATTGGTCGCAAAGTGGTCGCTTGGCCACTCGAGTGGACATGACACCTCCCGCTGCACCCACGATAACGCTTACGCAATCCTCTCCGATGAACAACCGTAAGCCTACTTGGAATTGGAGCAGTGGAGGAAGTGGGGGCGCAGGGACTTTCCGTTTTCGTTTGGACAGCATTGATTTAAAGGCTGCCAACGAAATTGAAGCTTCAAGTTTTACTCCGGGACAGAACCTTTCTGAAGGAATCCATACCCTTTATTTGCAGGAGCGCGATTCCGCGGGAAACTGGTCGTCTGTTGCCTCCAAAGGCCTCAGGATAGATGTAACGCCTCCAAGCACTCCTAAGATATCAGCCATCGCTGCGGTGACAACGAATGCAAAGCCCTCCTGGCATTGGTCAGGCGATGCAATTGCAGGGAGTGGAAATTACCGCTGCAAGCTTGACGATTCTGCGACTCAAAATGGCGAAACCCTTACCACCGATACGGCTTACAGTCCGACCTCGGATTTGCCCGATGGCATCCATACATTATACGTTCAGGAGCGCGATTCCGCGGGTAACTGGTCACAATCAGGATATCTGGCCGTTGCTATCCATGGCCAAACCGGATACGCAGCCGGTTTCGGTGGTACGATTCTTAAAACCACCAATGGAGGCATCTCCTGGATTCCTCTAATCACTAAGACATCTCAATGGTTATTCTCCGTCCACTTTCCAGATTCAAGGACTGGATATGCTGTTGGCGCTGGAGGGGCTATTCTCCGAACCTCCAACGGTGGAATATCTTGGGATTCCCTTAACAGCCACACCATGCAATCCTTGCGCTGCGTGCATTTCTTTGACTCAAAAAATGGGTTTGCCGTTGGAGATAGTGGAACAGTTTTGAAAACCGCCGATGGTGGTAATTCGTGGAACTTATATCCAATCGGAGTCTCGAATAACTTTTCGTCAGTCTATTTTTCCAATGCCAAGGCAGGATTTGCGGTTGGCGCATCTGGATTCGGAATCTCTACGGTCGATGGTGGCGGATTTTGGAACTACCTTCCCCGTGAATCCGAAGAATCACTCAACTCCGTTTTTTTTATCAATGATGATATTGGATTTATTGTTGGCGCTAACGGTGCCATACTGAAAACCATCGATGGTGGTGGAAATTGGAAAAAGCCATCCAAAGGAACGACCGAAAGTCTTAATTCAGTTCATTTTCCGGATCCAAAAATCGGGTATGCTTCCGGTTACAATGGCGCGATACTGAAATCCATTGATGGCGGAGAGACTTGGGCCCCCCTTTCCAGCAGAACGCCCAAAATTTTAACTTCCATTTACTTCACCGATTCCAACACAGGATATGTCGTAGGCAACATTGGCGTTATTCTCAAAACAGTTGATGGTGGGGTCTCTTGGAAATCACTCTCCAGCGGCACAAACCAAGTTCTATCCTCCGTTTACTTTCCTTGACCTACTTGCCCCCCGGCCTATCCCGATATCACGGTCAGCCACGGTATCCTGTCCGTTACCCTGGCCCCCGGCGCCCCCGGGGCCGGGGCGCGCTTCTACGGCATATCCGGAAAGCAGGTCGCGGAACTGCGTCTGGAGCCCGGCCGCGCCGCCTCCCTCGCCTTGGCCGGGATCGCGCCGGGCCGCTATTTCCTGGCGGTGGAAACGCCCAAGGGCATCGCCGTAAAGGACGTCACGATTGAACCCGGAACCCGTTGAGGGCCGCGGCGTCACGCGGCGGCCGGATCGAGCAGGGCGATTTCAAGCGGATTCGCCCGATTGACCCCGGGGAGTTTTGGAGGTTTGGGTTTCTTTCGAAATCCTCGCCCATTGCTCTACATTGCTCTGTAAGGGAACGCGTTTCCATCCCGTATAATCAAGGCAGGATGGCTTTCAGATGGGAAGCGGAATTCCCGAAAGTTGGTTCTTTTTGATGCGCACGTTTGATAAAATGGGACTGGAATCGGTCAAATCCAAGGGGGATCCATGCGTTTCATCACTGCATTCTTATTGTCGGTGGCGCCTTACGGACTGTTGGCGCAAACAGCCATTTTCAAACCATACCGGAATACCGCCATGTGGTCCGCGGACACCCTGTATGTTGGAGCCAGCTTTCTTTATACGGGTGGTGGTGGCGGTGGTGGCGGTGGTGGTGGTGGCGGTGGTTGGGGCATTCTCGCGCCCATCACCGTGACGCTCAAGGGCAATGAAGCCGCCTGGAAAGGCGAACTATGGGCTATTGTGCAAAGCGCCAAGGGAAAAGAGGACACGGTGTACCTGTTCACCAACCATGATGCGCCGGGGACCTCGAAGGATCTCCGCAAGCTGGTCTCCTTCGGAATCCCAACGGGTGCGGAAATCACGTTCAACTACAAAGTGGTCGGCGGTTGCGGCGGCTGCTGGTACGATCCGACGCCGAACGATATGAGTCCGAAATATTCCGGCCCCAATCGCGGACACGACAAATACCGCAGCAAGGCCTCCAGCGACAACCTTCCCAACCCTAATTGGCGGTTCGGGAACCGGTGGTCCGTGGTCGGGCGTAATCCCGCGGGGAATCTCGAGTTCGGATTCGAGGACTGCACGGAAGCCTATTCGGACATGGATTTCGACGATGTGGTCTTCACCGTCACCAATCTGGAAATGGGCATCTTCAACCGCAAACTCCTGACCAAGGATCTGGTGCGATGAACCTCTCCGGGGAAAACGGGCACAGACAGGCGGGATTCTCCCTGCTGGAGGTCACCATGGCCATCCTGTTGCTCGCCATTTCCTTCGTGGGCCTGAGCGCGTACTCGGGCACGCAGCGGAAGGCCCTGGGGAAATCCGGGGATCTGACGGAAGCCTCCAATACCGCGGTGACCATCCTGGAAAGGACCAAGATCCCACTCTCGGATTCCGCGGCCTTCCTGGCCAAATACAACACGCTGGCCAAAGCCCAGACGACTATCTCGACCTTCAAGGGAAAGAAGATCACCTACAACGTGTCAACCACGCTGTCCCGGGTCCCCACCTCCGCCAACATGATCAAAGCGCAGGTGAAGTTGACCTGGACGGGCAGCCACGCCTTCAACATCGGCATGATACTGGTGCAGCCGTGACGGAACGGCGCCACAACCCGGAATGCCGGAACCAGAACGGCCTGACCCTGATGGAACTGCTCATGGCGACCGGAATCGGGCTTTTGCTCGTGGCCTCGGGTTCTTTCCTGTTCATGGGCCAGGTGAAGGGATACAAGGATCTGGGCTCCCAGGCGCGCTTGCAGACCATGACCAAAAAGGCCGTGCAGAGCATGAATACGGAAATCGCCAATACCGGCGCATCCTTGGCCAACAAGCGCTACAAATTCATCATGTCGGCGAACAAATTCCAATTCACATATGTGGATCTGAAAAGCCGGCATTGCGGCTCCTCGGATACGGTGACCCTCGCCTATTACGCCAAGGCGGGGGGTACCAAAGGGGACACCCTCATGTCCCAGGTGACCTGCAACAGCCAGAAGCCGACCGCCACCCCCATGATCAAAGGGCTCGGCCTCATCGCCTGCACCTTCACCTATTACGATATCAACGGCGCCGTCACGCCCATCGCCTCCAAGGTGAAATCGGTCGAGTTCAGCCTGGACGTGAAATCCCAAAAGGGGAAAAGCCTGTTCGTGCGCGATCGCAACCCGAAGATCCGGGTGGAACTGCTCAATTGAAGGCGGTGATCGGTATGGAAACAATGGAAGGTAAAAGGGCGCAATCCGGATTCGCCATGGTCATCATCCTGATGCTCCTGATGGTGCTCACGGTGATGGGTTCCATCGCCGTATACAGTGTGCGCGGAGAGGTGAGCCACACGGGCCGGGACGCCAATCACGCCCAAGCCCAGTTGGTGGCGGAGAGCGCCATCAATTGGGCGTTGAGCGCCCTGTCCGTGGAGAAGGGAAACGTTCTGGCCTACACGGCGGCCACCCATGCGGGCAATGGAACGGACAAGCTTCCCGATTACCTGGAGAACGGCGGGGTGAACAACCGCAAACTGCACAGTTGGGACCTGGTGCCGATCTACAATGGAGTTAGTGTGGGCATCGACCAGGACGGTTGGATCTATCAGCAGACGTTGGACAATAAATTGTCCCTGACCGGCCTGTCGGATGAATACATCGCCTTCAAGGTGTGGTTCCCAAGCGACTCGACCATCCGGGTCAGCGGGAAGGGCGTAGTCGCAGGGGTCTCCTCCCAGGTGGAAATGACCGGGACCATGAAATACGCCCCCGCCTCCCTCAAATAAACTCTCGCGTTTTTTGGGACCCTGATTAGCGGCCCAAATGCGCGTTCCGGAACCCGCGCTCCGATCCGCCCTCTCCCTCCTTTTACCCGCCGTTGACCCGGCCAACCCGCGGCCATGATTGGACCTTTTCCGCCACCGCTTGGAATTTTCCCGGACGGCTTCCGCTTTTCCGGGGGGCATGGTTCCGTCTCCGCCGGCGTTGTCGCCAGGACAACCCTTTGTCCCGGGATCCCCCATCGCGTTCCAAGCCCGGCGGTAGATTAGACCCGGCTGAAGGACTTGTCCCCGCTCGGGGGCTCGGGGGGGCAACACCCCGATTACGGTGGGTCCTGGGTTACGGTCGTCAGGGTAACGCATGAGATACCCTTCGCCGCGGACTTTCAAGCCGCTTGCCCGGGAAAACGGTTCCGGAAGCGGTTGGTCGAATATACAGGGGGGAAGTATGCAGAATCGCTTAATCATGGCGGCGTTCTTCGGCGCGTCCATTGTCCAGGCCCAGACGGTCAATATCACCGGGACGGTACTCTCGGTTTCCGGGGCTCCCATCCAGGGAGCCACCTGCCAGTTCCGCAGCATCACCAACAAGGCCGTGACCGACGCCCAGGGGAAGTTCTCCTTCAACGGCGGGGTCGGCGTCCGCCAGACGGAAGGCTACGCCATCTCCATGCAGGCGCAGGGCCGCAGCCTCTCGCTGAAGCTGGAGCGCGAGGAGGCCGTATCCCTGGACCTGTACAACCTCTCCGGCAAGTTGCTGCGCAACGTGGCGGAACGCAAACTGCCCGCCGGCGCCCATAGCCTGGACTTCGCGGCCCCGCAGGACGCCCATCAGCTCTACCTGCTGCGCGTCAATGTCGGCGGGGAAATCGCCTGGCACAAACTTACCCTCCAGAACGGCACGGCCACCCTTAGCGGCGCGACGGCGGCCTCCCTGGCCCGTCCCCTGGCCAAGACCGAGGCGGCCACGGATTCCCTGTTCTGCACGGAAGCGGCCCATAACGGCGGCCTCGCCAAGATCAACGGCCGCGCGATCTCCGCGTACACCGGCAACTACGACATCCGCATGTTCTCCTCGGATCCGGCCTGGAACACCCAATGCGCCATGCCCATCACCTTCACCTTCGACACCAGTCCCGGCGTGGCCAAGTACAAGCAGTTAGTACCTGATTGGGTGGCAACGGAACAGGAAGTCCTGATGGAAGTCTGCCAATCCACTTTCAAAATTGCGACCCAACCTAAAAAGTACGCCACCTATAGCGCCACTATTTCTTCCCAGGGTGGGGTTGCGAATACCGGCGGCAACCACCTGAACTTCAGTTCGGATTATATCAACGGACAACCATCCTCCTATTCCGGTTGGTGGGAAATAGTGGGCGTTCAGACCCATGAGGCCGTTCACTCCTACCAGGCCTACTACAACACCTCGGGTGCGGACGGATTCGGGGAAGCCATGCCGGACGCCGTGCGCGCCCTCAACGGCTTCTTCAAGTGGCCCAAGGGGACCAAGTGCTCGGGATCGTTCACGGATGTCTATCAGACGGGCGGCAAGTACTGGTACTTCATCGAAATGAAGCACCCGGGATTCCTGACTTCGGTGTGGCAACAGACCGCGGGCGATATCTCGACGCGGGTTCAGAGCATCACGGGCGAAAGCCTGAGCGCGATGGTAACCCAATGCCAGACCACCGGCATGCCTTAGGCGCTGAGGAAGGCTTGTAAAAAAGCCCTGCTAAAAATGTGCGTGATGGCGCACCGGGACGTGTCGGGGCGATGGGGGCCCGATTCAGTCCCGGGCGCCTTTTTTTATCGGATCAGAACTGCACGCCTTCCGCGAACGCGGCGGGAAAGCGCTTCTGCAGGCGCTCTACGATCATGCA
>OBEQ011705842.1_pt1 | contig 21593 bp, 24 predicted proteins | sample 1670901 | NCBI WGS metagenome assembly OBEQ01 (sample SAMEA104232315, study PRJEB22302) | groundwater metagenome | biome: forest; feature: aquifer; material: groundwater | place: USA | collected 2011-08-07 | depth 5.4 m
CTACCGACCAGTATGGGATTCAGCATCTCTGCTAGAATTATTTAATGCAAGCAATAATCTTTGCTCTTATCTCTTTTATTGGTTGGGGAGCAGGGGATATCTTTGGAACTATTGCCGCGAGAAAAATCGGCGGCTTACAAACTTCTTTTTGGTACGTGCTCTTGCAAGGGGCAATTTTTGGTATAGTCGGCCTATTCTTTTTGGATAACCTGAAAAATATAACTCTCGGGCTATTCCTTTTTAACATTCTACTGGGAATATTGGGAACAATAGGAGTTATCGCGCTCTACGAAGGGTTAAAAATCGGAAACGCGTCCCTTGTTGTATCTATTTCAACTTCATTTACAGCTATAACTACTATTCTCTCAATAATATTCTTAGGCGAAACGCTAAACATTTTCCAGGCGGTTTCCGTTATTGTGATTTTTACGGGAATAACTATTTCTACACTGGAATTAAAAGAATTGAAAAAGGGCAGAGTAACATTAAGCAGGGAAATCCTTCTGGGTATAATCGCTATGCTAACCTGGGGGTTTTACTGGGCATTTATTAAAATTCCGATTAAAGAAATCGGTTGGGCGTGGCCAAGTTTTATTGCTTGCCTCTCGCTTCCTATCATTCCGCTTTTCGCAAGAGCGCGAAAAATAAAACTGGGGATCGTTGAAGGCTTCAAAAAAGCTCGCACGACGCTAATACTGCAAGCGACCATAATGTCCGCGGCCGCACTTTGTTTTAATATCGCAATTAGTCTTGGAAAAACATCTATTGTGGCCCCAATCACCGGGTCTTATCCGATTCTCTTTGTAATGCTTGCCGCAATCTTCTTTAAGGACCCAATTAAAAAACAGCAAATCGTGGGAATTACCACAACCCTAATTGGAATAGCTGCCCTATCTTTTGCAAGTGCCTAAAAATTGACTTCAAACACTTTCCACGGACTGGAGGAAACATCAGAGTAACGGATCCACTTTGGCAGGACTTTAAAAAATTTTATCCCTTCGACATTCTGCCACTTTCTAGCCCTAGGATTTTTGGCAAAATATATTTTCTGATATTTAAGCAATTCTTTATCTGATAATTCTAAGGCTTTACCTTCGTACTGCACGGTCTTGTCCTCATCCCATCCGATCACAAAAGAAACATTAGGGTTTTGTTTTAAATTAATATACTTTCTGGAATTTGAAAACGTGTCAAAAATCAACTCAAGACTATTTGTCTCCCCGAACTCAACAACTGCTGATTGGGGGTTCCCTTTTGTGTTAACGGTGGAAATTACCGCTATCTTATGATGCTTTACAAAATTCAGTATGAATTTTTTCTTGTCCATCAGCTTAATTTTAACAGATCCCTCTACAAATCCGGTTCGTTACCTTAAATGAGAAAAGAATAGGTGTCAAGCTAAGACACCCGGAGGGTGTATGGCGGCTAACTCGCGGTGACGTGATGAAGTTGATATAATCCCGTTATGCCGCAGAAAACCAATTTTAAACCCGTTGACCCAAAACAGGATTTTGTCACCATGGAAAAGCGGCTATTGGATTATTGGTACAAACATGGAATTGTAAAAAAATATTTAGATCGTAATAAAAATTCCAGGCAGAAGTTCTCTTTTTTAGACGGTCCGATCACGGCCAATAACCCGATGGGTGTTCACCATGCGTGGGGAAGGACTTACAAAGATCTTTGGCAGCGCTTTTATAACATGAAAGGGTATGCCGGCCGCTTCCAGAACGGTTTTGACGAACAGGGCCTGTGGGTCGAAGTAGAAGTGGAAAAGGAACTCGGCTTTAAAAACAAGAAAGATATCGAAAAGTTAGGAATCGACAAATTCGTTAACCTATGTAAAGAAAGAGTTAAAAAATATTCCCAAATCCAAACAGAACAAAGTAAACGCCTCGGCTACTTTATGGATTGGGACAACTCTTATCACACATCGTCAGACCAAAACAATTATGCCATCTGGAATTTTTTAAAAGACGTTAACGAAAAGGGTTGGCTTTACAAAGGCCGCGATTCCGTGCCTTGGTGTCCGCGCTGCGGAACAGCAATCTCTCAGCACGAAATAGCGACAGAAGAATACAAAGAAATAACTCATGAGTCGGTATTTGTCCGCGCTCCGGTAGTGGGCAAGAATAAAGAATTCCTTCTCGCATGGACAACAACGCCCTGGACCCTGCCAGGTAACGTATTTTTAGCCATCAACCCCAAAGAGGAATATTGTCAGGTTGAACTTGATGGCAATAATTATTGGTTAATGAAAGCAGCAGCAAAAAGAGTTTTTGGCCCGGATGCCAAAATAGTCAAATCGCAAAAAGGGTCAACCCTTATTGGTACCCAATATTCGTGGCCATTTGACGATCTTTCTCCGGTTAAAAAAATCGCGTCACACAAATCATTTCATACAGTTGTCGAAGATGAAGAAATGGTTAATGAAGAGGAGGGTACCGGTATCGTCCACATCGCCCCCGGAGCGGGGACCGAAGACTTTAAGCTAATGAAGGATCGAAAAGAAGATGACCTGATCATACCTTTAATAGAAGAAGACGCTTCTTATTTGCCAAGCCTCGACGAACTGGCTGGCCAAAACGCCAAGAAAAATCCGGAGATAATTTTCAATTATCTTAAGGCCAGAGATAGTGGACTTTATCTTTTCAAGACTGAACCTTACAAGCATAGATATCCAACTTGCTGGCGTTGTAAATCAGAGCTCGTCTGGCGAGTAGTAGACGAATGGTATATCTCAATGGATAAACCATCGAATTCAAAAATCAAAGGTCAAAAGTTAAAACTAGATAAAACCTATCGCGAGCGAATGGTTGAAGTAGCAAAACAGATCAATTGGATGCCTTCGTGGGGGAAAGATAGAGAACTCGATTGGCTCCAAAACATGCACGACTGGCTAATCTCCAAAAAACGCTATTGGGGTTTGGCTCTCCCGATTTGGGAATGTAAAGAATGCGGCAGTTTTGCCGTAATAGGTAACAAAGAAGAGCTTAAAGAAAAAGCCGTTGAAGGCTGGGATAAATTTGAAGGCAATTCACCTCATCGGCCATGGATCGATCAGGTCAAAATAAAATGTTCGGAGTGCGATAAAGTCGTATCCCGTATCCCGGACGTCGGCAGTCCGTGGCTCGACGCCGGAATCGTGCCTTTTTCAACTATGCCAAAGGACTGGTTTCCAGCGGACTTTATTACCGAATCCTTCCCGGGCCAGTTTAAAAACTGGTTTTACTCGCTCATTGCCATGTCAAGCGCGTTAACCGAACCCCCAAAAGAGCCTTTTGAAAACATTTTAGGGTTTGCAACGCTTCTGGACGAACGCGGCGAGCCGATGCATAAAAGCAAAGGCAACTCCATAGAATTTAATGAAGCAGCCGATAAGATTGGCGTTGACGTTATGCGCTGGATGTATTCCCTGCAAAATCCCCAAGCAAATCTTCTATTTGGGTATCATAAAGCCGACGAAATACGCCGGCGATTCTACCTTATACTTTGGAACAGTTATAAATTTTTTACAGATTACGCAAATCTCGCGAGTTGGAATTGTGACAAGACACCCACGGACATCCAAAATCAATTAACCATTCTCGATAAATGGATACTTGCCAGGCTAACCGAGCTGACATTTCTGGTAAATGAATCGTTATCAAAATACGATTCAATGTCCGCCTCCCGCGCCATTGAAGATTTTGTTGTAAATGACCTTTCAACTTGGTATATCCGCAGGTCGCGCGATCGAGTAGGGCCTGTTGCGGATTCAAAAGACCAAAATCTTTTCCTTTCAACCATGTACGGAGTTCTAGTTACCTTATCGAAGCTACTTGCGCCATTTTTACCATTTGCCGCGGAAGATATATATCAAAATCTTACAGGAAAAGAATCGGTCCACCTATCAGATTATCCAAAAGGGGACAGTAAACTGCTCGATAAAAACCTCACAACACAAATGTACAAAGCTAGAATTATAGTAGAAGCAGGTCACGCGAAACGCAAAGAACTTGGCATAAAGCTAAGACAACCGCTGAGTAGTGCAACAATAGTCACGAACGCACCCAAATTTTTAAAAGACATAGAAAAGTTAATAAAAGATGAATTGAACGTGAAACAAATCTTTTGGAAAAAAGAAAAAGGTAAAATTGTAGCTACAAAAGAAGTCGTCGATAAACTCACTACAGTCGGCGTATCCTTCGACCAAACAATTACACCAAAACTTGCAGCCGAAGGTCGCGCTCGCGATATAATCCGAGAAATCCAGCAGATGAGAAAAGAGCAAAATTGCAAACTCGACGAAAAAATCACAGTTACTTTACCAAACTGGCCTAAAGAATTCGAGGATTATATAAAGAGAGAAACACTGGCAAAAGAGCTGGTGAAAGGCCCAAAAATTGTCCTGTCCCGAGATGCTTAAATCCAAATTCGACTTTATCCTTTTATCCCTTGTCCTTGCCCTTGGTTCAATCTCTGTCCTGGTTATCTACTCAATAAACAAAAATCTTGCGGCAAGTCAAATAATCTTCTGGCTAATCGGCCTCCTGGTTCTTGCTATCTCTTCATCTATAGGCTACCAAAACTGGCAAAAGTTATATCTAGGACTTTATTTTTTTTCCGTGATCAGCCTTCTTGCGGTTTTATTCTTCGCAGGGCCCGTGCGAGGTTCCGTACGCTGGATCGATCTTGGTCCCTTTCGCTTTCAGCCATCAGAAATTGCCAAAATTGCTTCGATCTTCCTACTGGCATTCTATTTCAAAGACCGGACTGCCAAAAAACTTAAAAATCTCATCCTGGGCTTTTTATTGATTCTCCCCGCTTTTGTTTTGATTTTCTTAGAGCCGGACATAGGTAACGCGCTGGCACTTGCTGCGATTTGGTTTGGAATTACACTCGCCGCGGGTTTTAGGGCAAAAGTATTTACTATCCTTTTGCTTGGCGTAATCATGCTTTCCGTTTTTGGCTATAGCCTAATTGCTCCCTACCAAAAAGAAAGGATTGCCACTTTTATAAACCCCGGAACAGACCCATTAGGTAAAGGATATAACATAATTCAGGCAAAAATTGCGGTAGGATCCGGAGAGTTTTTTGGCAGGGGGCTTGGCCGCGGTTCTCAATCTCAGCTCAACTTTTTGCCGGAGGGCGAGAGCGACTTTATTTTTGCCGCGATTGCCGAGCAATTAGGATTTGTTGGAGCGGGACTCCTGATCATCATATTTACGGCAATGGCCGTAAGGGTCCTTAATACCGCCAAAAATTCCAACAGGTATGCCCAGCTAATAATAATTGGAGCTTTCTCTTACCTGATTTTTCAATTTGGCGTCAACGTGGGTATGAACATGGGCCTGGTTCCTGTAACCGGGATTACTCTGCCACTAGTTTCCTACGGAGGCTCATCACTCATATCCACTCTGTTTTTAGCAGGCGTAGTTTTACAGATCAAGCGGACGCAAAAGACTACCTATTTCCATATCAGGTAGATTCTTTTAGGCCTACGTGCTAAAATTCCTGTCTATGGGCGATTGGGCCGTAATTAAAACCGGCGGCAAACAATACAAAGTAAACGCAGGCGAAACGATTGTTATCGAAAAACTTCCGGATCAGAAGAACGAAATTTTAACCTTCGATCAGGTTCTGGCGGCAAAAAACGGCGACAAAACCCAAATTGGCACACCATATATAGAAAAAGCCAGGATCACGGCAAAAATACTTGAGAATTTCAGAGGTAAAAAAGTACACGTGGTTAAATTTAAACCCAAAGCCCGCTATCGCAAAGCCCGAGGTCATCGTCAAAGCCAGTTAAAGGTACAAATTGAGGCTTTACAAATCCCATTAAAATAATCTAATCTTAAATTGCAGGTATCATTTCTGAACCTTCCGAAAGGAGGTGATAGATATGAATCCAAAACAATTTTTAACTATCGGCGGTATTGTCCTCGTTCTAGTTGGAGTCTTAGGCTTTATTGGCATCATCGGTCCAACGCCCGGCAAAAGTCTTTTTGGACAGGCATGGTGGTTTGATAACGGCGAAAACATTGCCCACACAGTTCTTGGAGTCGTAGCTCTGGCTGCTGCATTTATGGCAAGTGCCGAGCAGCAGAGGATGCTCTCAATCGTCTTTGCGGTTGTTGCTCTCTTTTTCGGAGTTTACGGCTTTATTTTACCTAGTGGTGGAACAGGCAATGCGTTCGGTCTTGCTAATTTGGAAAACCCGGCAGACAATGTACTGCACTTGGCAATAGCCGCATGGGCAGCCTATGTTAGCTTTATGGCGAAACCATCAATGGGTGCACCCAAAGTCTAAATAGCAACAAACTATATACTTTTGTATTATTGACACCTTGTGAAAAGCAATGTAGAATTCCAAAAGGAAGGAACATTTGCTAATGGCACATAAAAAGGGTGGAGGAGCGACTTCTAAAAATCGGGATTCTCAAGGGAAAAGGCTTGGTACCAAAGTTTATGGCGGCCAGACAGTTAACCCCGGCAACATAATCATTCGTCAGCGTGGAACAAAATTCTTCCCGGGCTTAGGCGCGATGATGGGCCGTGACCACACAATTTTTGCAATAACTCAGGGTATAGTTAAATTTAGAAAGAAGCTTGACAAAAAGCTTGTAGACATAGTCTAGTGGAAGAGAATCAAATTTTCGAAATTGATATCGATATGCTACAGCCTAATCCGCTGCAGCCTCGTGGATTAATTACTCCGGACTCACTCGTCGAACTCGTAGACTCCATTCGTGAACACAGCGTGCTTGAACCTCTGGTTGTTGCAAAAACCCCCGCCGGGTATCAAATAATTGCCGGTGAGCGAAGATGGCGCGCCAGCAAAATCGCCGGTCTTGCCAAAGTTCCGGTAATCATTAAAGAAACAACGCCCCAGGGAATGCTCGAAATGGCCATTATCGAAAATGTCCAAAGGATCGACTTAAACGCCTTAGAGCGGGCACAGGCTTTTAAAAGGCTTATAGATGAATTTGGCCTCTCAACAGGAGAAATCGCCATAAAAATCGGCAAAAGCGCACCATATGTTAGTAATACTCTTAGACTTTTGACTGTGCCGGATATATTAAAAGACGCTTTGGCATCCGGCGCCACCAGCGAAGGTCATGTGCGGGCACTGGCTTCCCTTGAAGATCCTCATTTAGTGGTAGAAGCATATAAAATCATTCTTTTAAAGAACTTATCTGTACGAGGGGCCGAAGAACTTGCGCGCAAAATGAAGGCAAGAGAAAATATCGTTGTTAAACAGCCGGCACCAACGCATATACTGCAAAATGATGACCTGGATAGATATCAGGAAGAAATCGCCCAAAAACTTGCGGGAGATGGTGCCAGGATAAACGTAAAAATTGGTCAGTCAAGAGTTGAAGGTAGTATGAAGATAGTAATTAAAGCCAACGCAGACACCTCATCTGCTATTATTAAACGCGTCAGGGATGCCATAGTTGGCGCCTGATACTACCCGTGCCCCGTTTGCTCTAGTGCTTCTAAAAATCGGCCAATAAACAATCCAAACCCGCCCCACAATCTCACTATCTTTTATGGGGCCAAAAACCCTTGAATCTGAAGACGCGCCACGATTATCGCCAAGAACTATGTATTGGTTAGGCAATAGATCGACGTTCATAGTCCCTCCCGTTGGCACGCCAATGTAATACTCAGTCAGCCTCTGACCGTTAATATAAACCGTACCCCCTTCTATTTTTACGTTTTCACCGGGCAGGCCGATTATTCTTTTGATATAGCTTAAATCGGAAATTATAACCTTAAGCGACCCAAGAGATTCAGGAGGATGAAAAACTATCACATCGCCCCTTTTTGGCTTGTTGAGACGATAAGTCACTTTCTCCGTCAAAAGCAGTTCTCCGTCGCGAAAGTTTGGAAGCATAGACTCACCCTTAACCCGATGCGGCTGTACAAGAAATATGGAAACAAATAAATAAATGGCAAAAGAAATTAGGCCGGTAACAAAAATTTCTTTAATAGTTCCCCAAAAGGTTTCTTTCATAACTTAATTGTATGTTAAAATCTGTAAGGTTTACAGAGGTAATTACCTATCGGACTCGTAGCTCAGCGGCAGAGCGTTCCGTTCACATCGGAAAGGCCACAGGTTCAAATCCTGTCGAGTCCACTTTCATGGGAACAATCAACATTCTTCTTATCGCTTCAATTTTCTCTTTGATATTTGGTCAGCTTGTACGCGTGCCAATTTTCACGGAATCTGCCTTAACAATCACAGACATCCTGGTTGCGGCGCTGGATATTTGTTTTTTGGCAAATGCCTTAGCCGTTAAAAAATCCCTAAGCCTTCCCAAATTAATCTTTATACCTGCCTTGTTATTTTCCGCGGCCGCCAGTCTTTCAACAGTGCTCGCCATGCAAACCTTTACATCAAAAGAAATACTTATCTCCCTCATGTTTCTTATAAGGTTCATCATGTACTTCTTTGTATCAATAGTAGTTGCCAATACAGTTAGTAAGTCAAAGGTTAGTGGTTTTTTAAACATCATTCTGGTAGCAGGCTTTGTGTTTATAACAGCAGGTTTCTTTCAGCTTCTGGTTTTTCCGGATCTTTCATCTCTGGCTCCATTTGGTTGGGACCCGCATCAGCAAAGAATCACTTCTACATTTCTTGACCCAAATTTCGCAGGGATGCTCATCGTAATGCTATTTACCATCGCCTCCTGTAAATTTCTGTTTACCAAACGTCCGGTATATTTACTCTACGCGCTTATATCCTTTGCCTCGCTCATGCTTACATTCTCAAGGAGCACGTATCTTGCACTTTTGGCGGCAGTTGCAATTATTGGCATCTACAAGTCCAAAAAAATCCTTGCGGCTTTTTTGTTGATGTTTATAATATCGTTTGTTCTAATTCCTCAAGTGCGCTCAAGGATTGTTGGTGCGGCAAACGTGGATGAAACTTCACAAGCCAGAATAGAAAGCTGGCAAAAGGCAATCAAGATTTTTGGGGATAATCCTATATTTGGCGTTGGTTTCAACACTTACCGCTTCGCTCAGGAAAAATACGGTTTTTTCGACTTGTCACAACCTGAGGGTGGCCATTCCGGAGGCGGCAGCGACTCAAGCATCCTTACGGTTGCTGCAACAACAGGTGTCTTCGGACTTTTCTTCTTTCTCTGGCTTCTTGTAGCCTGCATCCTTCACTTAGCCAAAAAAGCCCAAAAAAATCCTTCATATCTTGCCGCTCTGTCGATATTTGCAGCTCTCGTAGTAAATTCTCAGTTCGTTAACTCTCTATTTTTCCCTCAAATTATGCTCGTGATGTGGTTTACCCTCGGCCTAACCTTTTCCAGGAATTCTACTTAGAGTAGTGGACCTTTATAGTTTGTACTGTTGTATTACCAGCCTGGTCAGCGGCTTTTATCTCTATATTATTGTCCCCTTCATGAAGAGGGATAAAAACAGAAAAACTGCCGTCTAAACTAACCGAAGCCAAATAGCCATTCACAAACACCTGGGAATCCTTGTCCGTCTGTCCTGTTACTTTTATCCTTTGGCTGTCGGGGCCCGAGAAAGATTGGCCGTCCGTAGGGCTGTTTAAATTGATTTTCGGAGCCTGAGTGTCTAGGACTACCTTTTTCGTCTGCGAAAAATCACTTTCAATTCCCAGGTCGCTTACGGCCTTCGCGCTTATATTATTGTCACCATTTTTCAAAGTTAGCTCATATTTAAATTTTGTATCCTGAAATTGCGCCTCTCCGACTTTGTCCCTGTCTACAAATACTTCTACTTTAGAACCGGTTGTGGAAATGCCGCCGATGTTAAGAGTAGCCTGATTTGTAGCCTCTGGCAAATTATCAATTATCGGTGGATGGGGGGTGGATTTGTCAACATTCGCCGTACTCGTACCCTTAAATGCGCCTGTAAAATCAGCAAGTTTACCAAGTGAGGGCAACCCTATTGTAACCATAATGATAATAAGGCCCACACTTAAAATGGAGAATAAAATTATCCTTTTTATGTTGGATTTTTCTTCCTTTTGCGATAGCCTTTGAAGTCGAGTAACTTTAGTCATCTTATTTCACATTTTTACTCAATAACTATTGAGCCGGAGGTGAGAATCGAACTCACGACCCACTGTTTACGAAACAGTTGCTCTACCACTGAGCCACTCCGGCGCCGAGCGCTCCCGGTAACTGAATTGTAACAGTTCACAGTTATTGACACAAACGATATTGCCTAGAAACAGAAACACTGCTATATTTTAAGGTTTTGACCCTGAAACTGAAATATAATTCGTTAGCTTTCTCTTGACCTGAAAGCCTCCTTTTGGCGAAAGGTGGCTGGTAAAAAGGAAGTCACCTCGACAGAAGTCACCGGAGTTATTGTTATCTTGATCTAAGCTCAAAACAAATAGCAAATCCTTTTTGCCCTTCTCAGTTTCTGTCTTTAAAGAAAGATCAGTCAGTTTGCCCGAATAAACTTCATGCCAATCGGATAAAATTTTTAGTTGCAATTTCGAGCAGAGAAAACCGGCATCATCGATCGATCCGAAGCTTATCTCGATTGGTGCCGGAACCGACCCTTCGTCTAGAATTCGAACAGTTCGTACCGAAAAACCGCCAGGGGCCAGGGAAACTGCTTCAAAAAGGGCGCTAATCTTGCCGTCATTTGCAGTGTCGCGTGAAGATAAATCCAAAGTTGCGGCTTTGAGCAATGCTCCGGGAACCTCTTTGTGAACGACAAAATCGGCATCCGAAGAAGAAGATATAACAGTTAAAACAACCAAGAATAAAGGGAGCAAAGCTAAAATCCAACGCATTTAACTTCTTAAAATACCCTTGAATACTCCAGTCGCCAAAAGAATAATTGAGAGAATAATAGTAATAGAAAATCCAACAGGGGTTCGTATTAATGGCAAAATCCTGCCGATAACGGGTAGAACTAATTCTACACGCCCAATTATTTTAGAACGAGGGACTTTATTTTGATCCGCTGATTGATTCGCATCACCCTTCGTTATAAACCCTTCACCATTTTCCAGTTTTTGAAAAATTCTATGGCTTACAACTCTACCATCTTCATCCTTAAACGCGATGACCTCACCAGTCAAATAATCGTTCTGTTTGCGAACCAATGTTAAATCGCCAATGTTAATTGCTGGACTCATTGAACCTGACTGGATCAAAAATAGTTTCACCCCTGATTGAGAATATTTTCCAAGCAGCCAAAACCAAAGAACTAAAAACGCAACCGTGCTAACAGTGATTAGCATTAGAAGAAACAGGCCCCTGGACAAAAAATGCATACATAGATTTATCCGGGAACCTGTTGAATATTAAAGTTAATACTAAATTCCAGACTATCACTTTGAATTTCGTTCCCGTAATCTGCCTCGTTTATCTGCCAATCTAAAGTCAGCTTACTTTGAGAGCCTCCAGCAAGCACAATTGGAGGAATCTTTGACCAGGCTTGAGAAAGTGCCTCTTTGCTGGTAAAAGCCTTAGTCCAGGGAACAACCTCCTTGTCGTCAACAGAAATCCTAACTTGAATGACATTCCCTAACTCACCTTCCCCCACGCCCGGGTTGCCGCAGGTTGTATCGACTAGTGCTTCTTGGCTATTACAGCCATTTTCATTGTTGGCAAAGAGTCCAGTTGAAAGAGTTAACTTGCCCGGCAAAGTACCAGTGTTTTTAATAAGCCAGATTTTGCTGCCTTTAGGGTTAGGATCAACGCCGATATTATCGATAACAAACTTTTCGCTGGAGCCCCCGGCAGCATCCGCAACAGACAAATCAAGTGTACCGACAGTAAAGGAGCCTCCCGACCCTGTGCTTCTTGCAGAAAACAACGCAAAAGATGAGTATATCGCAACCGAGAGGAACAAGCCAACTACTAGTGAAACTAAAACCAATTTTTTGGTCACTATACCAATATAAAGTATTAAACGAACACGTGTCAAATGAAAGAGCGGTGGACCGGATTCGAACCGGCGACCCTCTGCTTGGGAAGCAGATATTCTACCACTGAACTACCACCGCACTTTAACAAAAAGTGCTGTAGACTATTTTAGCAGTTAGCATCACCATTATCGAGGGACAACAAGCACATTACCGGCAAAAATTAGAGGATTACCGTTCGGCAGCCTGCCGATGTTGTTAGCTTTATCAAGTAGTGTCCATTTCGATCCATCGCCGTACAACTTTTCTGCGATAGTAAATAATGTATCCCCACTGGAAACAGTATATTTAGCGGCAGTCAAGTCTGCCTTCATCGCATCTGCCTCAACCTTCGCTGGGATTTTCACAGTGGAATCTACAAAAATTACGTCCGGATTTGCAATATTATTAACTTTTGCAAGAACCGGCCAATAATCAAAATTGCCGTAAGCCTTCATGGAAATTGCCGAAAGAGAATCTCCCGCGGATACTCTGTAAACATTAGGGCTCGAGGTTGTTGCCGCCTGCCCGGTTTGACCCGCGCTGGTAATCTTGTCACCGGTACTTCCAATATCACCGCTTTTTTTAGTGATAAAGTTTGCAAACAAAAGCCCCAGAATCACAACCACAATAGCTCCCAAAACAAACGCGCCGTAAGAGTCTTTGAAATTATAATTCTTAAAGAAATCCAAAGAGAAAAAATCTTTTTTTACTGCAATAGGAGTAGTGCTAACGCGCAATGAAGCTTCGGTTTGCAAATCACTATTTACGCTCTCTGCGGCATCTTTTGCCAAAACTTCTTCCATAAATCCTCCTTTCAGGCAGGATTATTAAAACGTCGACAACAACTTATCACAACACGGCAATTTTTAAAAGGGGAGAAAAACTTAGCGGGCCGCTCAAATAAATTTGAGCGAGCCTCGCTAAAATTATTTAATTTTGGCGGGCTTGGTCGATCCGCATACAAGGGATTTTTATGGCATTTAACCACCACTAAAACTTGTCTTCAGCAAATCTTCCCTTTATGTTAGAAAAACTTCCCATTACACGGCTCTAGATCTGATGTTTGAAGTCGCGGGTTAAACGATATAAAACTTTGAATCGTTCTGCACCTTTAACACACGCATCCCTCAGCGCATCGTTGAATTGGAAGGTATCGCAGCAAGCCTTCATTATTAAATCGATCGAATCTTCAATGCTCATACCGGCCTTCAGGCTACGTGCTAATATATCATCAATAATATCTTGTTGAGCCCGAATAACGGTGTCGCGAGCATCATAATCAATAGCTGGCAAACCACGAGTGGCCCTAGCAGCGTCTCTCATCTTTCTAATTGTAAATCCTTTTTCAGATTCTAAGCTCTCCTGTAACGCCGCGGTAAATTGCGTAGATCTCTGCGGTACACCTCCAATACTATTTTCAGCGCGCACAAAAGTTTCCGCAATCATAATATAAGCCTCTATAGTACGAATGAGCTGCCAGTCTCTGTCATTTATAGATCCAGGAGCGCGCAGAGACCAAGGATCTGTCGGGTCTTCGTTGGCTAAAAGTAATGTCTTAGCCGTGTCCGTCGTTGCAATGCTGAAAGCGACGCTTGCTGCCGGGCTTACACCTGAGCTACGAGAGGCCTCAATGCGCGCTACATCGTCGAGCGTAATATCTGGGACAAAAAGTCTAAATGAATACTTGTCGGGTTCTTGTTGTTCACTCATGCGAAGATGGAGTTTAACATCCCAGTTTCTGTTTTGTCAATCCTATGGGCCTTGCGGGACCGAGGGGACTCGAACCCCCGACCTCTTCCGTGACAGGGAAGCGCTCTAACCAACTGAGCGACGATCCCGCGTGGTCATATTTTATAACAAAACTGATCCTGATGTACACCTGCCCGAGTAAATACTTTATCGCATGCGGCTTACAATCTAAATATGAGGTCTCGCGTAAATTTTAATACTTGTACAATCTCTATTTGTTTCGATGGAAGCTTCCGCTACCAGACCGCACGATTTATTTGTAACAATGCCATTTTCAAACACTAACACCGGTTGTCCGCTAAATCCTCGACAAACTCTTCCTTGCGTAACATCAAACACCAGTCTATTCAAATCGCTATTATATCCCGCAAAGGTAAGATCAGCTATCGTGCCTTTATCAGCCATTACTGTCACCGCCCGAAATGAATTAATTCCGTAGGGAACGTATTGGTTTAGGGGAATAACATCACCGTTGGCAATTGAGCTCTTAATTTTTTGACCAATATTTGTTTGAATATTCGGATAATAAATAACATTTGCGTCTGTATCAAGTCTCTTGTTTTGCATGCCGCCCCAACCCAAGTTATTTACCCTCCAATATCCAATACCCGGCATCAACAAATCAAAAGTTCCATTATTTCCGAATGAAACGACATGCCATTGGGTCATTATATATGGTGTTCTATTTTCGTCTACAAATAGTCCGCCATGACCCAAGCTTCTTCTTGCACCTTGTGCATCAACAGACATAATAGAAATACTCGCCGAGCGATATATAGGATGTTTAATAACAGTTTCGGCGGTACGAAAATACTCCTCAAATGAAGGAGATCTTTCAGGCGCTTTTTCAGGTACAGAAGGACCATTCTTGCTATTAATATAATTGCATGATGCATCAAAAGCATCCAAAGCCCCAGCACCTAACCCTACACTTGCAAGAAAGAATTCACGTCTGGAAAGCATCATAATATTGCAAAACACAATTATAGGGCTAAGTGATACTGTTTACAACAGAAACCAATTACTAAACTGATATAATTGTCCCATGGCCAAGTTTTTTTCAAACAAAGAAATCGCCAACCTCTTTCGCACCATATCTGCGGCCTACGCCATTAGCGGTAAAGATTATTTTAAACAAATTGCCTACGATAGAGCAGCAGACAGCATCGAACACGCAACAAGCGAGTTAAAAGATCTCTGGGATGATGGCAAGCTTGATACAGTACCGGGTCTTGGGAAAAGCATGCAGGGACACATCGACGAACTGTTTAAAACCGGCAAGGTTAAGCATTTTGAAGATCTAAAGGAAAAATTGCCACCGGGCATGTTTGAGCTTTTAAACCTTCAAGGGCTGGGACCAAAAACCGCCTATAAACTTGCCAAAGAATTAAAAATTAAATCGGTTGCAGATTTGGAAGAAGCAGCAAAATCTCACAAAATTGAAAAAATTCCCGGTTTTGGACAAAAAACAGAAGAAGATATCCTCTCATCAATTGCCGAATATAAAGGCAAAAGCACCCGCTTTGTGCTGCCGCTTGCTTTCTCCACCGCGCAAAGAGCTATAGATTACATGCGGCAGATTAAAGAATCCGAACGCGTTGAACCGTTGGGTTCCCTGCGTCGCATGGTTGCAACTATTGGTGACGTTGATATCGCGGTTGCAACCAGTGACCCCAAAAAAGTTATTGACCATTTCACAAAATTCAGGGAAGTAGGTCGTATTCTTGGATCAGGTCAAACAGCCTCCTCTGTTGTCTTAAAAAACGGCATACAGGTTGATCTTAAGGTCCAGCCGCCGGAAGCCTTTGGCGCGCTGCTCCAGCACTTCACCGGTTCCAAAAACCACAACATTCATTTACGGGAATACGCCCTTAAAAAAGGTTTTTCTCTTTCCGAGTACGGCATCAAAACCAAAGGCAAAATAAAAAAGTTCGCAAAAGAAGAAGATTTCTATAACTTTTTAGGAATGGACTGGATGGAGCCGGAACTTCGGGAAGATACGGGTGAAATAGAAGCGGCGCAAAAACACCAACTGCCAAAATTGGCAAAACTCGAAGATATAAAAGGAGATATCCACCTCCATTCAAGCTACCCTATTGAACCAAGTCATGATCTGGGTGCGGATACCTTCGAGCAAATTACCAAAAAAGCAAAAAGTCTTGGTTATAAATACATTGGTTTATCAGATCACTCTCCGGGGGTGTCCAGCCACACCCCACAACAAATTATCGATCTAATTAAAAAGCGCACAAAGACAATTGACGAACTTAAATCCTCACAAAAAAGTGTTCAAATACTTAATTTACTCGAAATAGATATTTTGACAAACGGCCAACTATCTGTACCAGAAGAAGGCCTTAAAATTTTAGACGGTGCGATAGCTGGAATCCATTCCGGCCATAGTCAAGACAAAAAAACAATAACCGCCCGTCTATTAACAGCCATCAATAGTCCTTACGTACAAGTAATATCACATCCCACCGGCCGTCTACTGCTCCAGCGCGAATCCTATCAGGTTGATTGGTCCCAAATCTTCGCAGCCTGTAAAAAAACCGGTACGATTTTAGAAATTAATGCATGGCCAAATCGCTTGGATCTTCCCGATACCCTTGTAAAAGACGCGATAAAGGCGGGTGTAAAACTTGTGATAAACAGTGATTCCCATGCCATAGACCAAATGGATAACATGAAATTTGGCGTTTCTGTCGCGCGGCGGGGCTGGGCAACAGCGGCAGATATCATAAATACATTGCCCTGGCTTGAATTTCGGAAATACTTTAGAGTAAGATAGCACTATGTCAATGACTTGGATCATTATTGCTGTAATTATAATTCTTGTTCTGTTTGTAGTCTTCGTTTACAATGGACTCCAAACAGCAAGAATAAGAGTTAAAGAAGCTTGGTCGGGAATAGATGTCCAGCTCAAAAGAAGGTCTTCACTAATCCCAAATTTACTGGAAACGGTTAAGGGATACGCCAAACACGAAAAAGAAGTTCTCGAAGATGTAACCAAGGCGCGGACAGCAATAATGTCGGCATCAGATCCAAAGCAGGCCGCCAAAGCCGACAACATGCTCTCCGGCGCCCTAAAGAGCTTGTTTGCGGTTGCCGAAAATTATCCCCAGCTCAAAGCTTCCGACAACTTCAAAGAACTTCAGGAAGAACTTTCCGATACCGAAACCAAAATTGCCGCCGCCCGCCAGTTCTATAACGCCAACGCCATGGATTACAATACAAAGATCAAAGTTTTTCCAAGTTCAATTTTAGCCGGCGTCTTTGGGTTTAAAGAAGAATTATTCTTTACTGCTGGCGAGCAGGAAAAAGCGGATGTTAACGTGAAGTTCTAAATAAATGAACTCTCCCAAAATCTTCTCCGGCTCTTCAAACCCCGAACTGACAAAAGCAATTTCCAAAAAATCTAAAATTCCTCTGGGCGACATAGAAATTAGCAAATTCTCCGACGGTGAAATCGATGTTTGGGTTAAAAACGACGTCAATAACTCGAATGTTTTTATAATCCAGTCAAACTCTTTTCCAGTCAATGACAGTATTATCGAGTTGGCGCTCGTAGCAGACGCCCTGCGCCGCTCCGGTGCCAACAAAATAACCGCCGTCATTCCCTACTTCGGCTACAGCCGTAAGGAAAAACAATCAAGGGTAGGTGAGCCGATTAGCGCCAAAGTAATGGCAGACCTTATTGTTTCAAGCGGAATTAACAAAGTCGTTTGTTTGGATCTTCACGCAGACGCCATCGTCGGCTTTTTTAATGTCCCTGTCATTTATCTGTCCGCCCTCGAAGTTTTAGCAAAAGCCGTAAAAGGCGAAAAACTAAACAGTGCCATTGTTGTATCCCCTGATACCGGTGGGGTAAAAAGAGCCAGAAACTTTGCGTCTCTTCTAAATCTTCCTTTAGCAGTTATGGAGAAGCATCGTTTTGTGGACAAAAAGGAAACCGTCGAAATTCTATCAATATCCGGCGAAGTTTCCGGCGATACCGCAATTCTCATCGACGACGTTATCTCAACAGGCGGAACAATAGTGGAAAACGCCAATGCTCTTGCCAAAAAAGGAGTTAAGAAAATTATTGTTTGCGCGACCCACGGAGTCTTCGCGGGCAACGCCAAAGAGAAACTGGAAAACAGCCCGATCGATAAAATTATAGTAACCGACAGCATAAAACCACATATTGAAAGCAAAAAAATAGAAATAGTCTCCGTTTCCGACCTTATCGCCAAGTGTCTTGTTGAGGAAATTTAGTGAATTTCAAAAGCAAACTCCAAAAAGCCATTGCCCAAAACAATTCCCTCCTCTGCGTTGGGCTGGATCCTGACCCGGCAAACTTAAACGGCGCAAAATCCCAATTTGAATTCAATAAAAAAATTATTGATCAAACATCAGATTTTGTCTGCGTCTACAAACCCAACATCGCCTTTTATGAAGCAGAAGGCTTAAAGGGACTTGAAGATCTTAAAAAAACCATCGATTACCTAAAAAAGAATCTGCCCCATATTCCAATCATCCTTGATGCCAAAAGAGCGGATATTCCAAATACAGCACGCATGTACGCAAAGTCCGTCTTTGAATATTGGGGCGCGGACGCAGTAACAGTCTATCCTAATCTGGGACTTGACTCCGTCGAACCGTTTCTTGCCTACAAAGATAAACTAACGATTCTACTATTAAAAACCTCTAATCTCGGCTCCGGCACGTTTCAGGATATGAAGCTTGGTACAACGCCTTACTACGAAAAGATGGCCCAAGTGATTAAGAAGTGGCAATTTGACAACATCGGAATCTTCGTCGGCGCCACTTATCCCCAGCAGCTAAAAAGATTACGCGACATTTTTCCGGATCAAATTTTCCTCTCAGCCGGCATGGGTGCCCAAAGCGCTGAAATTGCAAAAGCCGTAAGAGCCGGAGTGGACAAAAATGGAGAGGGTATCATGTACAATGCCTCAAGGAGTATAATCTACAGCAATAATCCGCGGAAGTCTGCCCAAAATTTAAGAGATGAAATCAACAAATACCGAAAGTGAAAAAATTGCCTATCGAGTATCCAACATTTTGGTCGATCTAGGCTGTATTGTCTTTAGGCCGCATCAACCTTTTAAATACAACACCGGCATCATTAGCCCTGTTTACACCGACAACAGGCTAATACTCTCAAGCCCCAAAGACAGGGATAAAATTGTTAGTCTCTTGGTCAAAACAGTCAGGAAGATTGGAGTGCCAGACGTTATAGCAGGGACATCAACCGCCGGCATTCCCCACGCCGCATTTATCGCTCAAAAGCTTGGTATCCCTATGATTTATGTGCGCCCAAAACCAAAAGAATATGGCCGCGAAAATCAGGTAGAAGGGTCTCTTAAAAGGGGCAAAAAAGTAATCGTTGTGGACGATCTCATCTCAACAGGTCATTCCTCAATAGAAGCCGCAAAAGCAGTTAGAAGAGCAGGGGGAAAGGTCACAAGTATAATCGCAATCACATCGTATGGCCTAAAAGAAGCAGACGAAAACTTTAAGAAGAGTAAAATTAAATTGTACTCTCTAACAGATATTAACTACTCAATGGAAACAGCTGTAAAAAAGGGATTTCTAAAAAAAGAGAGAGTAGAAATGATCAAAGACTGGGCCAAAGACCCCAAAGGCTGGGGCAAGAAAATGGGGTTTGAATGATAGACATTTCGACGAAAATTGCAGGTGTTAAGCTTGAAACATGCATCATCAACACTGCAGGTCCTGCAGATGTAACGCTGGAGGAATTAGAAATAGTCGCAAACTCTAAGTCGTCCGCAATTACCATGAAGTCCTGCACTGTCGAGCCAAGAAGTGGTAATCCGGAACCACGCTACGCAGATCTCGAATGCGGATCCATCAACTCCATGGGACTACCCAATCTGGGCTACAAAGCTTACATAAAATTCGCCAAAGCTCTTAGGAAAAAATACAAAAAACCAATCATCGCAAGCATTTCAGGAATGACTCTTGATGATAACGTTTTGATATTTAAAGCGTTTAATAATTCTGATGTCGATATTATAGAATTTAATCCAGGCTCGCCAAACACTATCGGCAAGCCTATTGTCGGCTATGACGTCGAAGCTATGGACCGACTTCTTGATGCGGTTGCCAAAGTCTCAAAAAAACCTTGGGGCGTAAAACTTCCTCCATATTTCGATCTAGTCCATTTTGACCAAATCGCAAGTGTAATTAAAAAATATCCAGTAAAGTTTGTCACTTGTGTCAATTCTATCGGCAACGGTCTAGTAATTAACCCATATACAGAAAAACCGTTGATAAAACCCAAAGGTGGCTTGGGCGGCATTGGAGGGAAATACATAAAATACACAACTCTTGCCAATGTCCGAAGATTCTACGAACTCTTCGAAGATAAAATTCAAATAATCGGTGTAGGTGGAGTGTACACAGGCGTTGATGCTTTTGAGCTAATACTTGCGGGTGCAAGCGCTGTACAAATCGGCACAGCATTTTTGCAAAAAGGGCCTGGGATATTTGAAGCAGTTCAAACCGAGCTGTCGGATTTTATGCAAACAAAAGGATACAAAAAACTTTCAGACTTCAGAGGTAAATTAAAACCGCTTTAAACTTAAATCACTGTCACTTTTTCAGCCGGGCAGATCCAAACTTGGATTGTCCTTTGTCTAATGGGGTTTTTACCTTTACCGTCTCGCCCATCAAATTCAAAAGCCGCTACTTGCTGGTACTTTCCAAGCTCTAATTTTCCTCCGCGGATCGGCACAATCACGCTTGAATGAGAGAAAGTTAAAGCCCGAATGTGGGCAGCAGCATTATAATCTTCGTCCATCTCGTCACAATAAGGATTATCCTGACAACGATGTTTATAATCCGTTGTCGGGTGAGTATATTCCTTAGAAACTCTAGTCGACCTTTTATCCTCTGGTATTGAGTGCAGTGTATGGTGCAAAATGTCTTGCAGTAAATTTGGTTCGGCAATCTCGTTGACTACAACACCCATCGTTGTATGTTTGGTATTTACAAACACGAAACCATCCTTGGCCTTCGTCTTTGTGATAGCTTTATTTATCTCGTCTGTAATATCCTTAAAGTAGGTTTGTTCCGTTGAAGGAAATTTTATTTCTTTTAAAAACGCGTGCATTTTAAATGCTCGAAATACCATTCTACCACCAATTGCAAACCATATGATGTCAACGCGTGAAGTGATTTCCTGTTTGGGGTATAATCTTACGAGTATGACAGCCTACACCCAGATATCTTCAAATCGCGTAAAAACATGGCTGATCATGTTCCTGTTTGCTTTGTTCGTTACCGGCATTGTCTACGTCTTTACTCGCGCCTTAGGTTTTGCCGGGCCTTCCGCGCTTGGCTTTACCGGCATGGCATTAATTGTTGCCGGTATCATGAATTTTATCTCTTACTATTACAGCGACCGGATGGTTATGGCCATATCCGGTGCCAAGCAAATTCAAAAGAAAGACAATCCAACTTTATTTCGCGTAGTCGAAAATTTAGGCATAGCATCCGGTCTTCCAACGCCAAAGATCTATATCATAGACGATAGCGCTCCAAACGCTTTTGCAACAGGCCGTGATCCAAAGCACGCGTCAATTGCTTTTACATCCGGAATTTTAGAAAAGCTGAACAAGCTGGAACTTGAAGGCGTCACAGCCCACGAACTTTCACACGTTGGCAATTACGACACCCGTTTAATGACAATAGTTTCTATCCTGGTTGGTACTATTGCCCTGCTTGCGGATTGGTACTTCCGTGCCCAATGGTTTGGCATGGGAGGCAACAGGGACGAAGACAACAAGGGGGAGGGAATTTTTATGATTATCGCGATTATTCTAGCAATACTGGCACCAATAATCGGCACTTTAATCCAACTGGCAATATCAAGGAAAAGGGAATTTTTGGCAGATGCCTCCGGCGCACTCTTAAC
>OBEQ010446990.1_pt1 | contig 21590 bp, 26 predicted proteins | sample 1670901 | NCBI WGS metagenome assembly OBEQ01 (sample SAMEA104232315, study PRJEB22302) | groundwater metagenome | biome: forest; feature: aquifer; material: groundwater | place: USA | collected 2011-08-07 | depth 5.4 m
AAATCTACACGGTAAAAGGCCGGTTGTTAGCTACGGACAATTGGATTCCGATTTGGTTGAAAGTGCTGACTTTGTTATCCGGGGAAAATGTCCGGGTGGCGGGGCCGCATCTACAGTGGTTGACGCGACGGTTGACCCGCCGGCCGTGATCCGGCAAGGAGCAGTAATACTTTTCCGATGATACTTAAAATAGATTCTACGAGACGAGAAGCAATTACCGTTGAGCTGGTTGACCCAAAGAGCGGAAAATCCCGAAAGTTGGTTGAGGGACAAAAGCCGGGTTCTCAAGTTTTATTACCAATGATTGATAAAATATTAAAGAAAGCCTCTGTCAAACTTAATGATTTGACAGCAATAGAGGTTAACATCGGGCCCGGGTCTTTTACCGGAACCCGGGTTGGCGTTTCTATTGCCAACGCTTTTGGTTTTGCCCTTGGTATACCGGTTAACGGAAAAAGGGGTAAAATAGCCTTACCGAAGTATGAGAAGAGCAAATTTGATTAGTTTTCTCCCGTGTCATCCTGATCCGGCTTTGCCGGAGAAGGATCTATCTTCCTTTGTTAAAGATTCTTCGCCCTTCGATGACTCGGGACTCAGAATGACATTGAGTGGAATATGAAAATTCTTGTTACCGGCGGTGCTGGATTTATCGGTTCTCATGTTGCCAAACTTCTGCTTGACGGTGGACATGATGTGGTAATTTTGGATAACTTATCTCTTGGCAAAAGGGAAAATGTTGATAAACGCGCCAAATCAATTGTTGGTGATATTCGTGACGATAATGTCTTCGAATCTTTGACCGGAGTGGAAGCGGTTATCCACATGGCCGGTCTAATAGTTGTTCCGGATTCGGTGCACGACCCCATAAAATACTGCGACAACAATGTCCTTGGAACTCTTAACCTTTTAAACTGTATGCAAAAGACAGGAGTCAAAAAGATAATTTTCTCGTCGTCTGCGTGTGTTTATGGAACTCCGGATTATCTGCCGATAAAAGAAGACGCGCCGATTAGACCTGACAATCCTTACGGCGCCAGCAAGGCATCAATCGAAGCTTTTTTGCAAGCATTTCATGCCAACTTTGGATTCGACGCGACGATACTTCGCTACTTTAACCCTTATGGACCGGGCGAGATGCACGAACCGGAAACTCATGCTATTCCTAACTTCATCAAAGCAACGCTTAATAAAAAAGCTATTCCTCTCTACTGGAAAGGTGAGCAGGTGCGCGACTTTATTTATATTGAGGATTTGGCAAGAGCCCATACGGACGTTCTGAATCTATCCGGTTTTAATATTTTTAACGTCGGCACAGAAACCGGTGTGAAAGTTCGCGACGTACTTGATAAGATTTTTAAAATTGTTGGATACGAAGTGCCGATTGATGATCTTGGTAAGCGGCCCGGTGATGTTGCCGCCAATTATGCATCAAGTGCGAAACTTAAAAAAGCGGTCGGCTGGGAGGCCAAAGTTGATTTGGACGAGGGTTTGAAAAGAACGATTGATTTTTACAAAATTTGACGCGGGCAAATAAAGGCGCTACACTACGCGTCTATGCCGGACAGAGAACAGATATTAAATAGAGCCGGGCAGCTTGCGGCAGTACCGGGCAGTCTTGATAACCATGTCACGAGAGATCAAGGGTGGACAGGTGCTGATTATGGAGCAGAATTTTTTCTGGTAAAAAGAAGAGGAGTAAATCGTGAATGCTGGGATTTGATGGTTATGGGCGCGGAAGACGCAATATGGAAAATAGAAGAAGATTTTTCGGAAGTTTTTGGGAAACCCCTTCCAATATATACAGCAAGTAGAAATAAAACTTCGTTTATCTGGTCAATTGACCATTCTCTCTAACTTGCTTTTTTCACTCAAAATATAGTTTGCTTAAGTTAGCGCTAAAAATTGAAACCTGCCCGGATTTTTATTATTCTGATAGGCCTTTTGCTTTGGCTTTTTGCTAAGTCGGTTAATGTAGAGGCTTCGTCTCCATCATTTGGCCCCAACTTCCTGGTTTCTGATACCATTTTTCCTTTTATTGGATCGGGCGACGGTCCCCCGATTTTAGATGTTGATGTTGCAAGTTCCGTTTATGTGGCGTGGATCGACCATCGTAACTCGCAAACCGAGGTTTTCTTTTCCAAATTATCAAATTCCGGCGGCAGCACTTTTACAGCCAACAAACCTTTGACCGGAGTTTCAGATTCGAAGGATTTTCCACAAATCGAGGAAGACAATGGCAACATTTACATATCCTGGGGAGAGTTTCAAGTGGCAAACGGAACAGCGACACAAGGAGTATTTTTTACGAAATCTACAGACGGCGGGGCGACATTTGGACAGAAAATAATGATAGACAATAACGATAATTTACCAATATCCATGGTTGCCCATGACGGTAAAATCTACATTGCTTATTCTAAGGGCAGTTCCGAAATTTGGACGGCTTTTTCGCAAGACGGCGGAGCAACTTTTACCAAAAAGAAGGTTTCGACCGGCTTGCTTTTTTCAAGGCAAAGACCGGCTGTAGACTTTAACGGCAGTAATGTTTACGTGTTTTGGATGGATGGTATAAACGGTAAATACGAAGTTTATTTTTCCTCATCTCCGGATGGAGGGGTGAATTTTTCACCTAACAAATCGGTTTACTCAAATGCTGATTCATCTGTTGACCTGTTGGGAAATACTTTCGGCAGACTTTCGCTCAAGGTTTCCAATTCAGCGCTTTTTTTGGCCTTTGATTTTTATCTTAGCAATGCTTCATATAACGACAAGGAAGTTTTCTTTATTAAATCAGCAGATGGCGGAAATAGTTTTTCTGCTGTTAAAAGACTGGCAGATGATGATGTGAATTTACATAATACCCAGCAGAATCCAAGTTTGACTTTACTGCCGGATGGTTCACCGGCAGTTGCCTGGTACGACTTGCGAAGCGGCGGGTCGGCGCGCGAGATAATGATTACTTATTCACAGGATAAGGGCGATAATTTTGGCGCGAATTATATTATTAATAATACCGCCACTTACGGCGCTTTTTCCGCACCGACAATTGTCGCGGATTCGCAGGGCAAGATTAATTTTGTGAGGATGGATGCGGCACTGGCACCTGTTGGAGTTTGGTATACAAAGATAGATTTGGGTTTAAGTTTCGCGTCGCCAAGTCCGTCGCCATCTCCTTCACCGTCGCCCGGCATCGGGGGCCCGACGCCGTTTCTCGATTTGCCATGGGATTATAGAAAGAAAGGGCTAACGTTTACAGAGGCGGCGTTGGCGATGAATTCTTATTTCGATCACGAGTATCCGCTCTTAAGTAGCGGGTTGAGTGAACCAAGCCAGACAGCCGATACATTGATTCCCTACGTAGGCGGATCTAGATCAAAGTTGGATTACTCTAGCCACGACGGGTATGATTATGCCAAAAAGGCTCAAGCCAATCTTGGCGAACCGGTTTTGGCGGCCGGTGATGGAACTGCTACTTATATTCCTCCAACTCAATGCGGCGCTTGCGGCAATATGATTCTTGTTGACCATGGTAATGGTTACCAGACACGGTATATGCATATGATGCCGGACGGATTAATAACTAATGACGTTGGCAAAAAGGTAATAGTTAAAAAAGGCCAGCAAATAGGAATAATTGGTTACTTTGGCAGAGTAAGTCCTTCCGGGCCAGACGGCGCGCATATCCATTTTATGGTTGTGCACGACAAAAATGATGACGGTAATTTTGACGATAATATTCCGGATGGTGTAGTAGATCCGTTTGGCTGGCAAAGCACAGATGCTGATCCATGGTCTTCCTTCACTTTCAATTACGGAGGACAAGCTCGGACTGGAGATACAAGTTATTATTTGTGGCAAAACAAAATTGCAAATCTTTCCGACCAACTGACAAGCAACGCTAAAGTTTTTCAGATTGAAAGATACAAATTAAATTTCCCGGTTGGCACGACAAACCAGAATTTAAATCTGCAGTTCAATGTTATAAGTAGCGTAAAAAACGCCGTTCTTAAATCTATCGGATCGGTTATTGATATTACTGCCAAAGATAATTCCGGAAGTAAGGTGACGTCTTTTAACATTCCATTTACGCTAAGTATCGACTTTTCGGGCACGGACCTGGTTCCGTATGACACAAAGACTCTTTCGATTTACTCAAGCACGGACGGCGTTAATTGGAACAAGGAAAATACAACAATTAATATGCAGCTTAAGATAGCAGATACAATAGTAGGGCATTTAACCAAATTCGCGTTGATGGCCGCGCCCGCTGATAGTGTCGCGCCAACAACAAGCGCGCTTTTAACAGGTAGCCAGTACGAAACTAATAAATTCGATTCCAATGTTAATTTCGCTCTAAGCGCGCAAGATAATACTGGTGGCGTTGGTGTGGATTACACTGTATATCAAGTTAACAGCGGGGATTGGAAAGTTTATACCTCGCCTTATGTTTTTTCCGACACCGGCAATTACCAGGTTAATTTTCTTTCCGCGGATAAAGCGGAAAATGTAGAGGCTTCCAAAAACATTTCGTTTGAAATTAAAAAGACTGATACCGATACTTCTAATAGCCAATCTGCTTCAAGCAATCAGGCCTATCAGTCCAATGGGTCTAATTCGTCCAATTCGACTTATAAGACCAATAACACTATTGCCGCTTCTCCGGTAGTTTTAGCTGCTGTCGAACAAGACCAGCCGTCGTCGGTGCTGGGGGCTAACACCGAAGAGAATAAGGGTAATGTGAGTAAGGGTAGTAGCGAGGATATTAAAGGCGAGAGTTCTAGCCGGGTACCTTTGCTTGCCGCTTCTGGACTAATTTTGGCTGTAATTTGTGTCGGTTTTTACTTCTGGTTTAAGCGGCTATTTTGATGCGCCGGGTAACACACCCGGTGTGTGCTGTGCCGATACTTTGCTCACACCGGGTGTGAAGCCAAGACCAAATATGCTAATCTAAAATTATGACCTCTAAATTAATTCTTCTCCTGGTAATATTTGCCGCGGCATTGGGCGTTATTTACGTTGGCTATGGACAAAAACAAAATGCCGCTCCCATGATTAAGGTTTCGGCTCCAAGTCCTGTCTCCAGTGGATTAAAAACTTTTCAGTCAAAAACTATGAAGTTTACTATTTCAGTGCCTCCTAATTTCGATATAAAATCCACGGATATAACGGTTAGTATTAAATCTAAAGGCGAAGAAATCCAAATCGTAAGCAATGGAACTCAATTTAGCAACGTTGATAGTTATTTGTCAGATTTTGATAAAAAAAGGAATTCTATTATTAAATCAGGAGCGAATTTGTTTATTGATCACAACAACGCAGTTAAAAGGATAGAGACTCCTAAATCAGCCAATCAAGAGGAACTAGTGTACTATATTTTCGTCGAACCAAGTGTTTATATTCTTTCCACCTCTTCCCCCGCCCTCTACTCCGATCTGGACCAAATTGCCCAATCTTTCCGCTACACTCCGTGAAGTAAAAAAGGGTGCAAGCTAAAGTCTTCAACAATCAACATCCTCGGCAAATTAGGAATGTGTAGAATAGCTAGTAGTCAGAAACTGCAATGTTACGTATTATGCTGATTTAGATCGACGGTTTTTTTCTCCGTCATTAAAGTGTTTCGTCTCAGAATTAAATACCATCATGCTAGCAAAGGTTTTTACGACAATATCATACTGCGTCTTCAAATACCACTTTGAAATCCACAAAGATAATACGAAACAAAGTAAAAATAAACCAGCAGGCACAATATCATGTTTCCAACAAACTTCATATATCAAAAAAATGAATGTTCCTGAAGTCATATTCGACCAGAATGCTGAGATTGCAGTAAAAATTCTGGGAAGTTTTCCACTTTCCGTTGCCTCTAAATAATTGTGCATAGTGAAAATAGCTTCTTTTCTACTATCTTCATACTGTGATCCAATCTCTTTTAGGAACCCGATAGCTTTTGGATAGGCACTCTCATTTTCCTTTTCAACCTCACCAAAAACACGATCTAATATCGGGAGCCTCATCAGTTTAGCTAAAGCTTGTAGAATAAATCCGATAAAAAGGCTTAGGACTATGATAGCTAAAATTAATATTTCTCCATGTTTCATTATTTCTGGCGGAATCAGGTGAAGATCGTTTGTAAGGTCTCTTATTTTGAGAATGTATATTGTGGACAGGAAAAGAGTTCCCGGAACAATATTGTAGAAAAATAGCGATAGAGACTCCATTAATTTGCTTAGAGCAGAAGATAGTTAGTTTAACTTAATCTTTATACTTTTTCAATAAAAAAGTGGAAATTTCTAAGCAATCTACCCTATTTAGGTTCAAACTTGTCTCGCTCTAAGAGCGGATTACCAAACGTTCCTCTGTGAATGGGCTTGCTATTCTGGGTCATCAATAAGGTAAATCAAGAATATCTAATTCACAAATAATTAGCGAATCTCCAACTTAATTTTTGCGTGTGGTGAGTCTGGTAAAATTAAATCATGCAAAAAATCGGTTGGAGCAAAAAATTGAGAGAAGAAATAGTTGAACTTCAAAAAATTCAGCAGATCTTGCTTTTTAAAAATCCTAAGCATCCATTTTTGTACCCGTTGGTGGAAAATGCAATTTACGCACTTACCAATCTACTTGCTTATGTTGATGCAAAGAATCATTACTTTAGGCTGTACAATAGATTTTACTTTTACAATCGCCAGGCAACGATGCACAAGTCTTTTTTCAGTGATTTACATATAAATGCAGAGGACGGTCTGAAAGAAATAATTAAAAGCAATAATTTCGTTGTTAAAATAAGCAACAAAAAGCACGTTGAAAGTATAGTCGAAAAAATTGAACATAAAATCAGTAATTCTTCCAAAATAAAGGTCGAATTAAAAGAGATTATTGGTTTGAGTACGAATATTCCATCATTTAATGACCATTTGCATACTGTGTTAAAAAATATTCCTGGTTTAAGCAAAGAATATATTGCAGGCTGTAGAGCCTATTTTGACGGAATAAGTATTATTAGAAATAAAGTTTCTCATCCCAAAACACCTTTTACTCAATTAGAAAAAGCAAAGTTAACTAAAGCAAAATTAGGAAGAGTAATTTCTACTAAAGGCACATTTCAAATGACTTTTGAGGGCTATAAACTTTTAATACAAGACATTTTACGTTTTTTTGATAATCTTCATGCACATCTGTAAATCTAAAACACCCGCAGGGTAAAACTAATTCGCTATGGCTCAGATTTTGTTTGAAATGTTCATTGATATTGATTTATGCTCAGTAAACAACGAAGCCAATTTGAATAACATAACGAATAAGAGTTAAATATAGGTATGAAGAAATTACCCCCATTTTTCCCGGAAAGTAAGCGATTACAAAAACATTGGTGGCATAGGTTTGCTTGGGTAATTAGTATTTTTATCTCGTTATGTTCTTACTATTCATTTTTGTTGTTTTTAATCGTTGGTTTAGGTCTAATATTCCAAATTAACTTTAACGCTTTGCCGAACTGGTTCCAGCCAGTTATGCTTATCCTCACAATACCCATAATTGTTCCAGCAACATTACTGAACCCTCTTAGCGGTATGTCTTCGTCTTTTTCAAATAATAGCGTGGTTAGTTATATTTCGTTTATGGTACTGATCTTATTGGTCAGTGTACTCCCATCTTTAATTTATAGATTAATTCTGTTTGTAGCGATGGGTAATAAATGGAAAGAAAAAAATTAAAAACTAAACAGCATAAATTTGTATTGACACATTGGGATTTTACCTAAAACACCGGACGTGTAAAGCTAATCTCAGTTTTTGATATACTTCTCGTATGAATTTTTTCTTTTGTAATAATGTATTTATATCTTTATTAACTTTTTTTGCTACAACTGGAGCGGCAGTTGCAGCTTTTTATTCCTACAAAACAAGTCGGGATTCGTACAAAGACAACATAAACAGACTATTTTTTGAGATCTCATTGAAAGCATCTGGAAATGATCCTCCAACGGAAAATGATATGGCAACAATTTGCAATTATTTTGAGTACATACTCAAACTCAGAAAAGAAAACAGGTTAAGCGATAAAGATTTAGAACTTCAATCTGAAATAATGAAATTACCAAATTTAATCAAGTTTGTGAAATCAGAGAGATTAAAACATCACAATGATGAAATTGGTGCCAAATATTGGGATTGGTTAGTAAAAAACAAGTTGGTCGAGTAGAAAGTTTCTGCATAGCCAACCGGTGAGCATTTTGCACATCGGGGAAGAAAAATCCGAATGATATAATATACGTATGTTGGAAGCAACTAATTCACCAAATTTGACAGCCCAAACCACACTTGCAGCTATTGCTATTGCTTCTGCTGCCGGTTCTGGCTTTTTTACCTTAATCTACAAAATTATTGAAAAGTTATTGGAAGCTATACTTGCCCACAGAAGTCTTATTACCACCGATAAGCGTCAAATAGCGGATGAGATAATAAAAATATGCACAGAAGGTGATCGAAAGGCATTTCAAAAAAAAGCTAACGATGGTCAACATATTATTTATATTGCAAATCAATTAAGCGTCTTTAATCAAGACGCAGAGAAAAATTTAAGAGAATACCAATTACTGTGGGAACTTGCGGCCGGAACAATTCAAAGAAAAGCTCCTGGAGATATAGAATTTTATCGTGAACTAGAAACAAAAGCTAGGATAAAAAGTGACAATTTATTAAACTTGGCAAGAAAATGGAAAAAATAACGGAATTGCCGGAGCGGAAAAGTGTAAACCTAAAACACCGATTCGTCCGAGCTCATCGCCCTGCGACCTCCGGGTGTAAGGCTAGATCGAAGCTATTTAATTAATAGATTATCTAATTCGTCAAGATTTCTGTTGATTTCTACTAAGTCAATCAATTTTTGAGTGGACGTTTGCTGAAAGGCATCGTTGTTTTCTTTGTCATTATTAAAGGTGGCTTCTTTAATCACTACACCTTTTTTAATTTTTGCGACGTTTAGTCTGTCATTTGCTAAAGCTCGTTGCTGATTATAAAAGAGATCCTGCAATAGCCTAACTGAGTAGAGATAATCGGGAAGTTCTGTTAGTAGATCATTAAATTGTTCTTGTAGATCTTTGTTTTTAATATAAATGGAATCGTTACGGATAGACTCGAGATTAGATACTCTTTTATCAAGCGACTTTAATACAGAATAGTCAAAATAGTACTTTAGGTTGTAAACAGTTTTAAGCTTATCCAAGCTTCTTGTTATTCCTTTAACCTCCTGTTTGGTTATTTGTTTAAAATTTTGCTCTTTGGCGTCACGTTCATTTTTATTTCTAAGATAGATTGCAAAACCTGTGGTTGCCAAGCTTATAACTGCACCCAATAATATGTAAAAAGGATTATTGCCCGTATTCATTATACTTGGGCATTGTTCAATATACTAGTCATTTTTAGTGATTTAGTCAATAATTTGTGAGCATTTTGCACACATCGGAGGTGTGCTAGGTAGACACAAAGTCCTATGAGTCAGATCGCCTTATGCGAATTTTTGATTCATCGATTACCGTAAATTTGTTGGCAATTTTGCTTGAATAATTTTCCAAGAAGAACTTAAGAAATTTAATTTTAGTTTCTACCTCTTCGGTTTTGAATCTTAGCAATATTACTCCCTTGTGAGGAAGCTTATTCAGAAAAACAAGATCACCAAAATCTTTGTCATTGGTTATTATAATTCTGTTTTCTTGAACGGCTTTTTCCAGCACTTTCTCGTCTTTAACAGAAGGACAATTTTCAGCAATCGATATTACATCATAACCTAATTCTCGAAGCCATAAAGCAATTGAATACTCCAGACTTTCGTCTGCAAGAAATTTCAACTGATTAACCATCTGGGGCTCTTAGAGATTAGCGGGATAAACTTCTTCTCCCGCAACGAGAGAATGAGCATACTTTAAGATTTCTTGTATATGCGTTTTCGTAAGTCTTGGATAATCTTTTAAAATTTGCTCCGCGGTTATATTCTCTGCGAGTTTTTTTAGAATTAAGTCCACAGGAATTCTTGTCCCGCGAATTACGGGTTTGCCTGCAAGAACTTCCGGGTCTGCAATAATGTTTTTGCCAAATATAACTTTCATAATATGGACATTATACTACTTGATTGAAGTCTCTGGAATAGCTATGAGTACTTTGCACACATCGGGTGTTTGACTTTATATGTTACGTTCTTTTACACTTTGTCTAAATGGCCGAGAGAACCACACCGGTATTAACAGAGGGGCAAGTTGCGGAGATTTTGCCGCAGGGTAAGACGTTTCGATTTGTTGGGGAAGTTTTAGAGATGGATCCGGGGAAAAGAGTTGTTGCAAGAATGGTGGATCTGACAAGGCCGGAGTTTGCAAATATCATGGAAGCGCATTTTCCGGGGAATCCGATTGTTCCCGGCACTATTATCCAGGAAGCACTAGAGCAGGCAGCCATTTTGGCAATTGCTCCAGTAGTTGGTCAAGATAAATTTGGAGTAATCATGGGAGTAGACGGATTCAGGTTTAGAAGACTAACTAAACCAGGCGAAGAAGTATTGCTGGAAGCAGATATTACTCGCCTAAGGTCAAGCGCGGGAAAAGCAGTTGTTAAGGCAACAGTTGGCGATCAACTTGCAGTCGAAGGGGAAATAATGTTTGGAATCGCCGATAAATCCAAGCTCACTTAATATTTTTGTCTTCCCGCCGTTCGTAGAACCAGCTTATTCTGTCATCGCCCATGTTTTTGAGCGGACCGATGTAATTTTGGGCCGGGTCAATTACGTATATTTCGCCAAGCGAGTTAGTATAGCGGACCCAAGCATGTCCGCCTCTGCCGGGGAGAAAGTTACGGTCCACAGAAACTTTGCCGCCGATATAATCTTCCTTTACTAATCGTTCCAGAAAATATCCGGCCAAGAGCGCCTGGTGTCTGCAGACACCGGCTTTTATATTAAGAAACATTTCTATATGAATTTTCCTGTCTCCGTGGTGGTCCGCGGCGAGCCTTTCCGCCTCGTATTCGTTGTATGGTAATAGCTCTCGAGCTTTATTGAATACGGTGTCCAGCACGATATTTTTGTAAGTATTATTTGCTATAGCCGGTTGCAATGCGACGAGTACTTGGCGATATGCATCGTTTAGCAACTTGCTGTCCTTGTCATCTACGACGATTGCTTCTCTTGCTCCGGAACCCAGATATACGCCGCCATTGATTGGTGTGTCCCTACCAATAATTCGGCGTCCTTCAAACATTCCATACGGCGCTTCTCCGCCAGGCTCTTCGAATAACTTGGATTCGTCACTTCGCAAGCGATCCATTAATATTTGTGTTTTGCGGGGACCTACTTCAGGAGAATATCTATCTTGCGGCGGGTTAGCCGGCGGTGGAGGTGAAACCGGTTTTCTGCGAAATTTATCGAAAAAGGATCGGACTCTGCCCCTATCGGGAGGTCCGGACATTTCGACTTCAGAAGCTACGCCGTCGGGCATATAGTTAGAATAGAATAATTCGCCAGACTTATCAAGAAAGCGTAAGGCGGTTTGGGGCAACGACTTCGCCGTTTTCTACCCAGTCCAGAAGTTCGCGAACTTCCGAAGCGCTTGGCGGTGGTGGATTTGGCGAACTTTCCGTGATTGAAATGAATGCTACAGATCCAATCCTTCTGTCTATTCTTTCCAGTTTCCCATCTTTCAAACGTAATTCTGAGTTTTCGGTCGAATAGCGAGTTGTCTGCCTGCGGGCCATGAAGAGAATCTTGTCTTCGTCTTTGTTTTGAATAATTACAGCTCTGTCCTTAACATCAAGAGTCCATTGTCCATCTCTAATTGTTCTTATTGGGCTATTTAAAACAACCATTCGGTTTCCATATACCGCAAAATTTGAATCAGCGGTTACATCTTGGCCGGAAATATCCACTAAGACATTAGAAAGCACGAAAAGTTCTTCTAGTAGTAGATCTGCTTCGCCGGGTTCAGATCCCGTTCTTTCGTCTGTCATAGCGTGTAATTATATCAGAAGAGATCAAATTAACCCAAGAAGCATATTAGAAGTTTTGATCAGGATGACAATTTGGGTTTTACTCGGTTTTGCCGGTGAGGAGGGCATCGATGATGTCGTGAGGAAGGGCGGCGGCGTTAAGGAGTGCTTTTCTAACCAAGCCTCCTGCTTCAGACCCGATTTGGTCGGCAGCTTTTAGTGTCCCCATGACAGCGTCTTTGGCGACTTCGCCGGTATCCGCACCGATTGCGCCCGCGCCTTTAATCGCGCCTTCAACTACAGAAACCGCCGCTTTTTCAACATCTCCGCCGACTTCGGCAACACCTTTTATGGTACCGCTTGCCGCGGCAACTGCGGCTGTTCCAACATCTCCGCCAACTTCTTTGACACCTTCAATCGCGCCGGAAACCAGGCCGGTTGCGCCTTTTTCAATTGATGCCCCGGTTTTGGCGATTGCTTTTACTCCGTCTGTGACAACGCCGGAAACTGTATCAACCGAGGTTTCGGTTATCTGTCCACCCGCGCGGAGTGTTTTAACTACATTTTCCTTAGTGACATCACGAGTGGTGGCAAATACATCGCCAACGCCTGCGACAATAGAACTTAGCGCGGTTGTCAGGTCGTCTGCAATATTGCTCATAATTTAAAGTTAGCAAATATGGTATGGGTCTGTCAATGCCCCATAGGCTGGATGCTTAACTTCAGATAATTCTTACAAAACAGGTCGATTTTGGGCCTTTTTGCAAGAAATGGGGCAAAAATTCTTTAAATTGGCAAAAATAGACCTGAATTTCGGGGCATTTGATGTCGCCAAATTGTGTAATCCGGCATGTTTTGATCGGTAAATGATAGTTTTTGGCTAATTTTGGCAGAAAAAAGGCAAAAAAGAAGAAATCCTGCTGTCGTTTGGCATTTCGGCCGGATTTCTCAATTAACGAAGTGAATATATTATACTACAATAATCTATTACGAAACAAGATGGGAAAATCGTTGCTAAAATTTTTATCCTATAGCTAATTGTAACACCATTGTTGGGTCAATTTTTAATGTTTTAATCTTTAAATCAATCATTCTTATTTCAATCGAAATTCGAAATTCATAATTCGGCTTAGTGCGGGATCATGTGCAAATAAAGTACGTCTACCCCATCGCTTTGCTTGACACGGGCGTAGTAAAGTGATCCGTTGTAGCAAGAGTAAGATCCGCCATAGAGCTCTCCGTCTCCAACAGCTTTAACAGAGAGTGAATCGCCAAGCATGTCTATGCCGTAATGCGGCCGGCCGCCATAGGCGCCGGATCTTGCGTATGGTGTCATTCCATAGCCCTGATAAATTTTGATTGAACCGGAGATTGGCCACGACCAGGATCCGTGCGGGTTGATAGATCCGGTATCAGACTCTCCATAAGGGTAAGAGAAAGATTGTGACGAGAGGTAATTGTTGGGGTCATCAACAGAGTTATTTTTATGGACTTCAAAATGCAAATGGGTACCGGTTGAACAGCCAGAAGCTCCGGATATAACGGTGCCAATGGTATCCCCTTGCTTAATATCCCGCAATTTGGTTTCCGACCCGCCCCCAAAGGTAATTGCCAATTCTGCTTGTGCTTGAGCAAGTAAGCGTTGGTATTTTGTTTCATCGTTTTGAGTTGCCGTCAAAAGAATTTGCTTTGAAGTTTTTTCCTGGTCCAAACTGGCCTTTAAACCTTCCAGTTTCTTTTTACTTTCGGCAATTGCCGCCTCTTTGGCTTGACGGTCATCTTTTTGGTTGGCGTAATTGGATTTGGTCTGCTGAAGGTTAACAAGCACCCTCTTGTCGTTTTCCTGCACTTGCCTTATATATTCCAGCCGCAGAAGAAAGTCGGAAAAGTCCTGCGAGGTTGCAACCAGTTCCAGATTACTGACAAAACCCTGCTCGTAGGTTGCGACTATTCTTTGCTTAAGCAGTTTTTCAAGCTGGTCGACCGAACTGTTGATGTAATCTATCCTGAAACTTAATGTTCCGATTTCTTTTTCCAGCTTGGTGATTGTTGCCTGGGCGTCTGAAATTTTTAACTGGGTTACCTGAATTTGGCTGTTGAACTGGGCAATTTGGTTTGCGAGCGTTTTTTTCTGGTTGCCTAAGTCTCCGAGTTTATTGTTCAGGAGATCGATACAGTCGTTGGCTTTGTCCGCGGGAATATTATCCTGCTGGCAATCGTCCAGATTGACGGCGCTAACCTGTCTAATGCCAAATGTTGATAGGCTGATCGTAGTGATGATGATTAAGAAAAATGATAAGAATTTAAATTTCATGGTTAGAATTTCAAATTTCTAATGTCAAATTTCCAATGTATTTATTTGAAATTGGAAATTGGATATTGCAAATTGGTATTTATTCGAAGACTCATCTTATCCTTAGGTACCTGTAAAGGGCAATTGTTGAACCGGCTACACCGACCGCGGCCGCGACAATCGCCTCTCCTACCCAAAGATAAATGAAGAAAAGAGGACTAATCGGGAAAACCTGAATCGGGCCCAAAAATTCCTGGATGTTGGGTGAATAAAAAAGAAGAATGGCGTAAGTTAATAAAACGGCGATACTTGCCCCCACCAGTCCATAAAGCGCGCCTTCAATAAAAAACGGTTTGGCAATATACCAGCGGGTAGCACCGACCAGATTCATGATGGCTATTTCGTCACGGCGCAGGGCAATTCTCATACCGACAACCATTACTATAATAAGGAAGGATACAAACATAAGAAGCGACACAAAAACTATTCCTCCCATTCTTATTGTCCTTGTCCATTTAACCAATTGCTCAACTAGGTTTGCGGGAGTAATAACCCGGTCCACTTCCCCTTTCTGCTGGACGATTTTAGTAATTGGGGCAATGTCCTGGGCGTGTTTAACCGATATGTCAATTGACGCAGGGAGAAAATCGGCAGAAACCGATTCCAGAAGAAGTGGCTGGTCGCGGTTACGCTCACGGTAAATTGCCAGAGCTTCTTCTTTGCTGACGTATTTGACTTCGCGGGCCAAGCCGGTTGCTTTCACCTGGTTTGCGATATCGTTTATTTGGGCTTCTGTCGTGTTGTCCTTGAAAAAGGCGATGACCTGCGGCCGTTGTTCGATGTAGTTTAAAACTATCTGGCCGCCAATTATCAGGAGCAGAAAAATGGATGCGACAAAAAAAGTAAGCGTCATGGCAAGCCCGGCTGCCAGTGCCTGATACGGACTGCGGCGCAGAATTTTAATTGTTTTTTTAACTTGTTTCATATTTCCCCGCTTTTTGGTCGTTTACTATTTTACCTTTTTCAAGCGCGACAACCCTCTTTTTGAAGTGGTTGACTATCTGGACATTATGGGTTGCCATAATAATGGTAGTTTTATCTTCACTATTAATTTTATCAAGAAGTTTGATAATCTCCATAGCAGTTTCCGGGTCAAGATCGGCAGTCGGTTCGTCCGCGAGTAAAACTTCGGGTTTGGCTACAATGGCTCTTGCGACAGCCGTCCTTTGGACTTCACCGCCGGAAAGCTGGGCGGGGAAACGGCGGGCGTAATCTGCCAGTCCTACTTTTTCAAGAACCTGCATAACCTCTTTTTCTATGTCGCTGTCTTTAAGCGACAAAACTTCAAGCGGCACGGCAACGTTTTCAAACACCGTTCTATTTAATAATAATTTGAAATCCTGAAAAACTGTGCCTATTCGGCGGCGTAAAATAGGCAGTTTTTTGGCGGGGATTGTAAGAATATTTTGGGAATTAAATTCGATGGTGCCTGAAGTAGGCAGGACTTCACGGGTTATCAGTTTTAGGAGAGTGCTTTTACCGGCTCCCGAATGCCCGACAATAAAAACAAATTCTTCGTCGGGAATTTCAAGATCAATTTCTTCGAGAGCGTACTCTTGGGTGGGATATTTTTTAGAAACTTGCTGAAATTTAATCATGAGGCAGTAATTAGATCCTTCTCCGGCTTCGCCGGATCAGGATGACGATTTCATCGTCACTTTTGGACTTCGACTTTTCCAACATCCATTAGCCAGCCTACTTGTGAAGAGCCAAACGTTTCACCAAACACCTTGACTTTTTTGCCTAAGTACGCGTCCAAATCCAAGACAGACGATGTTAAGAAGGCTGTCTGGCTATCACCGCCGGGACGAATTAATTTATGTGTGCCTTGCGCGTATTTATCGAGCTTATCGTTTTTTTGGACTACACCTTCGGCTTGGTCCTTGAACGTCTGATTGAATGATTGCTTTTGCGCGGGAGCCAAAGTGTTTTCGTCGATTGCAGATTTAGCAATGGATTTGTTTTGGGCCGCAGCTTTGTTTCTTGATGAGAGCACGAGTCCGGAAATTATGCCGGCGGCAACAAGAAGAACTATAATTAATATTGGCAGATATTTAGATAACATGGCGGGACCCGGAACTTTTTTTAATGGGGTTGTGATGTTAATATCCATATTGTTGATTGTAGAACGATGCGGACATTATATCAAGGCCGCTTTTGATTGGGCAATACCCCTCGATCGATTGACATAGACCCTAATTGCCGATACAATTTCATATTTATATGTCACCAGTTGAGATAGAATTTCATGTTCCCAAAAAGGCAGACCCTGAAATTTTGCGGGTAGACCCGGGCAGAGAAGAAACTTTGGAATTGCTCAGACCTAATGGTCTTACGGTTGGTTGCGGGCTTGATGATAACTCGGGGTTTTTGGAAGTTGGCGGACCTGCGGAGTGGGTTAATGTGACAAAACACAAGTCAGGTAAGGATAAAACCGGGTCCATCCAGAAATTATCCGGGCCCATTACTATTAGGGGCGAAGAGTCTGTCCAAGTATCTTCCAGGCTTCATGATACAGTCGTAACGGTTACTCACAGAAAAGGCCGTCCCAGAAAAGAGGTCGGAAACATTCCACAGAGATCCTGATAATATAGAAAATATTTAATGACTGCCCGATAGAGACAGTTCGTTTTTAATAAAATCATCCAAATCGCCGTCTAAAACCGCTTGGGCGTTACCTGTTTCATATTGCGTACGCAGGTCTTTTACCATTTTGTATGGGTGCAGTACATAGGAGCGAATTTGATTCCCCCACCCCGGCATAATGTGGCCGCCTTTTATTTCGTTTTTGGTTTCCCTGTCTTCCTGCTGTTTTCTAAGCCAGAGTTTGGCCTTTAAAAGTTTCATGGCATTTTCGCGGTTTTGGGCCTGAAATCTTTGAGTTTGGCAAGTTACAACAATGCCCGTTGGCTTGTGGCGTAGACGGACGGCAGTTGATACTTTGTTGACATTTTGACCGCCGTGGCCTCCGGAGCGGTATGCTTCAAATTCTATGTCTTCGGGTTTAATTTCGATATCGCCGGCTTCTGCCTCTTCTATTTCGGGCATTACCTCTACCAGCGCAAATGAGGTTTGACGAAGATTATTGGCATTAAACGGCGATTGGCGAACCAGCCTGTGGACGCCGGCTTCATTTTTTAGAAGTCCGTAGGCATAAGGTTCTTTGACTATCATAGTAACGGTTTTTGCACCGGCTTCTTCGCCGGGAATTTCATCGACCACTTCGTAAGACCATTTTTTAGATGAGAAATATTTCTGGTACATGCGCGAAAGCATATCAACCCAGTCCATGGCCTCTGTTCCGCCTTGACCGGCATGGATTCCTAAAATGGCAGAGCCTTCGTCGTATGGACCGGACAGAAACATAATAAGTTCCAAGTCCCCTACTTTTTCTTGCAGGCTTTTAACCTCCGACGCCAGTTCTTTTTCGATTTTTGGATCGTCTTGCACAAGGTCTGCCATGGCAGTGTGATCCGCTAGTTCTTTTTCGATCCGGTTAAAGTCTTCAATTTGGCCCGTGACAGTTGAAATTTGTTTCATAACTTTTTGGGCAGAAGAAGAATCCTGCCAAAAGTCCCCTTTCATGCTTCTTGCCTCCAATTCCCTTAAGTCTCTTTTCTTTGCTTCAAGGTCAAAGCTCTTTTTTATAATCTCATAGCGCCCGCGCAGATCTTCGAGTTTTTGTTTTATGTCCATAAGCAGATTGATTATATATGCGTACCACGTTTGGTGTAAACTTAAACTGATGGATGCCAACAGGATTGCTCTTATTGACATATTGATGGTTGTCCTTTCGCTCCTTAGCGTTTTTCTACTTTTCTTTGAGGTAATATCAAGCATTTCTCCTACTCAAATTAAAATTATCGGGTATGTGGATCTTTCTATTGCTTTTATTTTTCTTTTGGAATTTTGTTATAAATTATTAAAATCAAATAATAGAATAAGATTTGTAAGACGATATTGGTGGGAACTTTTGGCTGCTGTGCCGATTACTTCTTATACAACCCAAGCTTTGAGAATTTTGAAAGTGATTCGGATATTCCCGTTTATTGAATCCTTAAGGCTGGTTAGGTTTATCGCAAGATTTCGGCTGATTTTGCTGCTTTCAAAAAAGTACACAAAGCAGACTGCCCTTCTTTACGTGATGGCTATTGTTGGCGCGATAATTATAGTTGGGGCCGCGGGATTTTATAAATACGAACACGGAGTCAATCCCAGAGTCCGCACTTTTGGCGATAGCGTTTATTGGGCTACTATAACTACGGCAACTGTCGGATACGGAGACATTTTTCCGGTAACTTCCGGCGGGAGAATAATTGCCGTTATGCTTATATTTTCAGGGTTAGGTACGCTGGGCGCTTTTATTTCTATAATAGAATCTTATATTATCGGGCATGCAAAGTTTAATCGTGGATGACGACTTTGGTACCAACATCCGCCCAGTTGTAAACGACTGCCGCTTCTTCTGTTTTCATATTGACACAGCCATGGCTCATAGGGTGGCCGAAATTATTGTGCCAGTAGGTTCCATGAATTCCATAGCCCTGATAAAAAAACATCGTGTATGGAACGTTGGGCAAATCATAATAAGTGCCGAGGGATTGAGAGCCGCCGGTCATTCTGGTGTATCTTAACTTGGTCCAGATGGCAAAAGTGCCTGTGGGGGTTGGCGCCCAGCGGCCTGTTGAAACAAGAAATGACGCAATGGTATTGTCGCCTTCTTTCATATAAAGTCTTTGCTCCGATAGATTAATGTCTATCCATTTACCCCCTGTTGACTGGCCCAGAATCTTAGTTGGAATAATTGTGGCAACCGTATCGATAAAAGAAACGGGATGATTTAGATAAACCGCCTGCCCGGCGCCTTCAAAATCGCCGGATTGGGATTTGATAAAAGAAACGTAGTCGTTTCCCGCGATATTGTTAAAGTTTAATCCTATGGCATTTCCTAAATGCTGATATGAGGAATAGATGTGTCTTCTTCCGCCGAGCGCTAAAAAGGCTATCAGGATAAAGAATACAACAAAGAGAATTCTCTTCATAATTTAACTTTGGCACTTAGGCCTGTTCAAAGTCAAATTAATTAAAAAATCTGTATTTGAAGAGGTAATATATGGCCAGAACTCCGTCGTGCCATTTTATTTTTTTCTCATTCATCGGTCTTGGATTGTAGCTTATGGGTACTTCGTAAATCGTCAGTCCGAGTTTGGCAACTTTGGCTGTTACTTCCGGACAGAACTCAAAGCCTTTTGATTTTAGATCCATTTTACTTATAACTTCTCTTTTAAAAACCTTGTAGCCGGATGGTTCGTCTGTAATGTTAGTTCTAAAAAGAAGATTGGTGATTTGGGTTACCAGTTGGCCGCCTAAATTAAAGGTCCAATGAGAGACGGGATGGTTTTTAGCAAGCATACGGGAACCGTAAACCACTCGGACATCCGGACTTTTGAACGGCTCAATGAGACAGGGAATGTCATTGGGATCGTATTCCAGATCGGCATCTTGAGTGAGAATGATATTCCCTTTTGCGATTTTAAGTGCTTTAATAATCGATGCTCCCTTGCCCAAGTTTTTTGGGTTGGTGATGATTTGGATTTTGGGGTTTTTCGAGAAATTTTTTAGGGCTGTTTGGGTCCGGTCGGTAGATCCATCATCTACAACGATTATTTGACCAATGGCAAAACTATTTTGAAATTTTACAGCTAAAACCTTTTTTATTATTTCGGCGATGGTCTTCTCTTCGTTATAGGCCGCGATGATTACTGTGATTTTCACTTGGTTATTTTCCTCACAATTATGGCATTATTTATGTTCTTTTCCCAGACTTCTTGCTCACTCTGCCAATTGGCAAGCCAATTTTGTTTAGTGTAGAACTCGTTTTCTTTAGCGTTTTCGATGATGAGGTAAGTAGCGCTTGGAGTTGACTGGCTGAGTGACGATCCTGAGTATCGATGTTTATTCCTTACATAGTCCGGAACATTTGGCTGGTAGGCAAAATCCGCCGGCAGGCCTTTTTTAAGCCTTACTCCCTGCCACCAAAACAGATACTGGTAATTATGGTCGTAAATTGACGGCGTAAAAACGTAGGCGGAAAATGGCTCGCGGCCGGCGTCTGTGTAGATTAAATCGACAGCCGTGAGTTGGTTTCTTAAAAGCGCCGGGTCCATAAGTGCTTGATATGTCCTTTGCGGCGACAGAAACGGATAGATGTTAATAATAAGGAAGAATCCCAAAAATACCGGCAGTAGATATCTTATCCGGGAGATGCCAATAAGGGCAAAAGTAATTAAAAAACCGTAAAGGACTATTAGCGGGTAAAGGTACCAATTTTTAACTTCGACTGTAATTACAAAAGTAAAAATCAAAAACGCGGTAACGAAGGTATATAGATTGATTTTAAAAAGTGCGTACAATTTTTTGTCATGATTGGCCGTCATGAATTTATAAAGACCCACTATTATTAAAATGCTGATTAGAAATGCCGCCAGATTGTTGCCGGTGCCAAAAGAGTTTTTGAAAAAATCCCAGTAAATTTGGGAGCGGTTGATGATTCTTAGACCCAGCGGCAGTTGACCGGAGAGTGAAGGGTTTTTGCCGGCAAAATAAGCAAGCAATGAATGAAACTCTACGAAGTTATTTCTAATTTCAAATAGAATCTGGGGGATAAAGGGAGCTATATATAGAAGACCAGAAACAAAGATTATTTTTGCGCATTTTTTGGATTTGTAAAGTTTGAAGGCAAGAAAGACGATGAGCGGAACCGGAGTAAAGGCGACAGCCGGAGCAGGATCCGCATGGAACATGAGGCTTACACAGAAAAAAGCGAGTGATAAAAAAAGCGGATTTTTAACAACTGCCAGGTAGCAAAAGTAGATCATCAAGACTGTAAGTATTGGCAGCATATTGGCATGGAAAGCAAAAGTAGAAATGTTAATCATAGTGGAATTAAAAAGAAGCATTAAGGAAAGCGCTAAGGCAAATGTATTGTTTAAGACCTTTTTAAAAAGAAGGTATGAGAGGAGACCGGCGGCAACTATTAAGACCATTGACGCATAGACCGCGGACTGCGGATTACCTCCGGTTAAAAATAGAGGGATCGATAGGAAGTAATACCAAAACGGGCCAAAATAAACGCCCCAAATACTGGCAGCCGGTCCTATTAATGTTGGAATATGATAAAAACTTATGTCTTTTGCCCAAAGCAGGTCTCGCCCCATATCATATGCAAAAGGTACAGAGTCGCGAACTATAAGAAAAACACGCAGCAAGAT
>OBEQ010835882.1_pt1 | contig 21589 bp, 14 predicted proteins | sample 1670901 | NCBI WGS metagenome assembly OBEQ01 (sample SAMEA104232315, study PRJEB22302) | groundwater metagenome | biome: forest; feature: aquifer; material: groundwater | place: USA | collected 2011-08-07 | depth 5.4 m
AACTGAGACAAAAACCAGTTAAGCCAGCTATGGCGCTTCTGGATTTTGGTGATGAAAGAAAATTTGTTGCTGTAATTTTCTAATGGTAGAGTGTGTGCCATCTGCAGCGACCACACATCGCGCGCGCAAACGCTGCTGCTGATTTTGCACCACATCCAGTTGCCAACCCTCTTCACACGGTGTCATCCCAACCACATTAGCAGGTCGATAGTATGCTACATCAGATAACGCCGCTAATGATTGTTGTAAAATCCCTAACAACACACCACCTTCGATAACATATCCTAGCGCATCTACTTTTTCATCACGAGCAGATAAATTCGCCATCCCAAACTGACCGGCATCTGATAATTGTAAGTGACGAATCGGTACGGTGTGCGATTTTAAATGTGACCAAAGCCCTAAAGCCTGCAAAATTACGCTACTGCCATAAGACAATACGATCGCGCGCTTATCTTGGATGATCACTTGCGGTGACGTATTTTCAATAACGGCTATTTTTAAAGATAAGGGGTGTAATGCACGAGCAAGTGCAGCACCCACCATGCCACCCCCCACGATAATAAGATCAAAGACAGTTGTATATTTCGATTCATTGCTCACTACACAGCATCTCAAGTTCAGCTACGGCTTTTGGCAAACGGCCTGATATGACATCGCAACCACTTTCCGTGACCAACACATCATCTTCAATACGCACCCCAATGCCACGCCATCTTGCATCCACTTCATGATTATTTGGTGAAATATAAAGACCTGGCTCAATGGTAAAGACCATTCCTTGTCGTAAGGTGCGCCATTCATCGTGGATTTTATAACGCCCCACATCATGGGTGTCCATCCCCAACCAATGCCCAGCACTGTGCATATAAAAAGGTAAATGCGCTTTGGTTTCAATGAGATCTTCTTTTTGGCCTTTCAGCAAACCTAGTTCCAACAAACCAGATACCAATACATCGACCACCTTTTTTTGCATGGCATGCCAAGGTAAATCTGGTTTTGCGATGTTAATCACCGCTTCTTGTGCCTGCAATACAAGCGCATAAATGGCTTTTTGTTCTGGCGTAAACTTGCCACTCACAGGAAAAGTACGCGTAATATCAGACGCATAATATTGATATTCTGCACCCACATCGATCAACAACAAATCGCCTGCTTTGAGCACGGAATCATTTTCGTGATAATGTAAAATACATGCGTTTTCACCTGATGCAATAATCGGCTCATACGCAAACGATCGCGCACCCTGAGACAGTATTTCATAGGTCATTTCCGCTTCAATTTGCGCCTCACGCACCCCTGGCCTTGCCATTTTCATCGCACGCAAATGCGCATCAACACTGATGTTGGCAGCACGACGCATCAACGCAATTTCAGCATCGCTTTTAAATAAACGCATTTCATGCAGTAATAAATCTACGCTGAAAATACACTCTGCCATTTCACATCCCACACGACCACCACTTTTGATTTTGCGGAATGCATCAAATAAGCAGCGATCCAGCGCGGAATCATGATCAAAGCTGTAATATAAAAACTCGCTGGACTCGAGAATTTCAACTATTTTTTCACTAAATTTTTCGATAGGAAACGCAGTGTCTGCTTTAAACGCCGTCACCGCGCCTGCCTGACCTGCGCGCCTGCCATGCCATATTTCTTTGAGTGGATCCGCGGGACGACTAAATAAAATATATTCGCCATTTCCACTCATGGTATGAAAAACAGCAATGGCATCTGGCTCGTTAAACCCTGTCAAATAATAAAAATCATTGTTTTGTCTAAAAGGATACGTAGTATCACCCGTACGAACGCACTCCTTCGCGCCAGGCACAATGGCAACACTTTTCTTTCGCATATAAGAAAGAAATTGTTTGCGACGACGAGAGAATTCTTCTTGAGTAATAATCACATATCCTCCTTTTTATTTCGCATTCATGAGCGCAAGGGTGGTATCTAACATTCTGTTAGAAAAACCCCACTCATTGTCATACCAAGATAACACCTTCACTAAACGTCCCATCACTTTTGTACCCGAGGCATCAAAAATAGAAGAAGCCGCGTGGTGATTAAAGTCGACAGAAACCAACGGCTCATCCGTGTAGGCCAACACGTTTTTTAGCGCACCTTGCGCGGCTGATTTGATCAACTGATTTATCTCTTCTACCGTCGTATCACGCAACGCTTCAAAACTTAAATCCACAACAGACACATTATCTGTTGGCACACGAATCGCAAAACCATCTAGCTTGCCCGCTAATTCAGGCAACACTAACCCAATGGCAGCTGCCGCACCTGTTTTAGTGGGAATCATGGAGGCGGTGGCTGATCGCGCACGACGTAAATCTTTGTGATAGCTATCTAATAACACTTGATCATTGGTATAAGCATGCACGGTCGTCATAAGGCCTGCTTGAATCCCGATGTTTTCATGTAATACTTTGGCAACCGGTGCCAAGCAATTGGTTGTGCAAGAAGCGTTAGAAATAACAAGATGCGAAGATTTTAGCGTTTGATGATTCACACCAAATACCACTGTTGCATCCACATCTTTTTCACCCGGCGCTGAAATAATCACTTTCTTCGCCCCTGCAGCTAAATGCGCACTGGCTTTGGCTTTAGACGTAAAAATACCCGTACACTCAAACACCACATCCACATCCAATGCTTTCCAAGGTAACTGACTGGGATCACGCTCTGCGGTAATGCGAATGGGATCGCCATTGACCGTCATGAACTGGCCATCTGAAATCACCTCACCAGGAAAACGACCATGTGTGCTGTCATAACGTAACAAATACGCATTGGCTTCTGGCTCTCCCAGATCATTAATCGCCACAATTTTAATTTTATCTTTGTGAGGACCTTCATAAAGCGCACGCAAAATCATGCGACCAATGCGACCAAAACCATTAATTGCTATTTTTATCATATCCACCTCGTTATAAAGAACTTGCTACGTCGACAATATGTTCTGCTGTAAAACCCAGCGCATTGAATAACACATCACTGGGTGCTGACTCACCAAAACGATCCAAGCCCACTACTTTACCGTGAGCGCCCACAAATTTATACCAATAGTCAGCAGCACCTGCTTCAATGGCGACCCGCTTCGTCACCGTAGGCGGCAACACTGCCTGTTGATAAGCCAGCGGTTGCTGACTAAACACCTCAGCACAAGGCATAGACACAACACGCACTGCACAACCTTGTTGTTGCAAACGCTGCGCTGCGGCCATCGCCAAAGACACTTCAGAACCCGTTGCGATCAAAATCAAATCGGGCGCACTGTGCGCATCAAACAATACATAAGCCCCTTGGGCAATGGCCTGCACTTGTGTTGGCGTGCGCGACATTGTCGGCAAATTCTGGCGCGAAAACAATAAACAAGTAGGCCCTTGACACACTATCGCCGCTTGCCACGCCACCACCGTTTCTACTGCATCGCAAGGGCGCCACACAGACAAACCCGGCGTTAAACGCAACATAGCAGCATGTTCAACGGGTTGATGTGTCGGCCCATCTTCACCTAACCCAATAGAATCATGGGTATACACAAAGATGACTCGCTGTTTCATGAGGGCCGCCATGCGCACGGCATTACGTGCATAATCAACAAACGTTAAAAACGTGCCGCCATAAGGAATAAATCCCCCATGCAACGCAACGCCATTCATGATGGCGCTCATGCCAAACTCACGCACACCATAATGAATATAATTTCCTGCAGGGTGTTGCACAGAGATCACCGTTGACCCTGACCAATCCGTTAAATTCGACGGCGTTAAATCAGCAGAACCCCCTAACAATTCAGGCAATAAAGGACCCAACACATCTAAACAATTTTGTGAGGCTTTGCGCGTAGCAATTTTTTCAGACTTTGCTTGTGTTGCTTCTTTGTATGCTTCCATCGCATCGGCCCACCCTTCAGGCAAAGTGCCCGTCATGCGACGCAATAATGCTTGTGCTAACGCAGGATAAGCAACACAGTATTGCTCAAACATCGCTTGCCATTGCTGCTCTAACACGCACCCCTTTTGAGTAGCATCCCATGCCTCATACACCGCTTGGGGTACAACAAAAGGCGCATGCGACCACGCTAGTTTTTCACGCACCAACTTAATTTCATCAAGGCCCAGTGGCGCCCCATGCGCTTGCGCCGTATTTGCTTTATTTGGCGCACCAAACGCAATCTCCGTTTTACAACAAATTAAACTGGGGCGATCTGTTACCTGCTGCGCTTGTAAAATTGCTGCATGTACTGCAGCAGGATCATGCCCATCCACTTCTGCAACCACGTGCCAGTGATAAGCATGAAAACGCGCAGGCACATTTTCGCTAAACCAATCTTTGAGATCACCATCAATAGAGATGCCATTGTTATCCCAAAACACAATCAGCTTGCCTAAGCCCAACGTCCCCGCCAGCGAACACACTTCATGCGAGATACCTTCCATCAAGCAACCATCCCCCACAAAAGCATAGGTGTAATGATCAACAACAGGAAAGGAAGGACGGTTAAAGGTGGCTGCCAAGGTGCGCTCTGCCAAGGCCATCCCCACTGCATTCGCCAAACCCTGCCCTAAAGGACCGGTGGTTGTTTCTACTCCTGGTGTCACGTGCACTTCAGGGTGGCCTGGCGTTTTAGAATGTAACTGTCTGAATTGTTTTAAATCGTCTATCGTTAACGCATAACCACTTAGGTGCAATAACGAATACAACAACATAGAGGCATGACCATTGGATAAAACAAAACGATCACGGTTCTGCCACTGCGGATTACGCGGGTTATGACACAGAAAATCTTGCCACAACACTTGCGCAACATCCGCCAAACCCATAGGTGCACCTGGATGACCTGAATTAGCTTGCTGCACCCCATCCATACTAAGCGCACGAATGGCATTGGCGAGCTGACGACGAGAAAGCATAAAAAACGCCTTATTTGATTAATGAGGAGGGGGTATTTTACCAATCTAAAGAGGAGATGCTAGGGGATAAATAGACAACGTTTTTGGTATTTTAAAAATGATAGGGATGATTAAAAATGGCGTCCCCAAGGGGATTCGAACCCCTGTTGCCGCCGTGAAAGGCAGGGTCCTAGGCCTCTAGACGATGGGGGCCGATGAAGTGAGTCACACTGTAACAATTTTTCAAATGGTGTGTTCACTTGAATTTATATTGTGAACATCAACCATTTTCTTGGTGGAGCTAGGCGGGGTCGAACCGCCGGCCTCTTGCATGCCATGCAAGCGCTCTACCAGCTGAGCTATAGCCCCGTCTTGCCACTTTAAGCAAGACGGGCATTCTAGGGGATGCCCTACAGCGTGTCAAGGCTGCTAGTAATCATAGCTTTTGCTATATCGATGGTTTGGCACCTGCTGCATACACTGAATTAATTTCACAAAATTTTCTTCATAAAATTGCTGCGTAACCGGATCCCTTCTTGCGCAGGGCTCTTCAAGCTTTTTCTGTAATAATTTAAAAACATCCATCAAAACACACCGCGCAGTTTCTAGTGGTATCGCCCTGCTCACTGGCTGCAATAATTTACGCAAACAGCTCACCCCTTCTGGGGTACCCTCATACCAAAATCCACAAATATTTTTGCGCCATGTTGTTATGTAAGTGCGATCTCGCAAAGCGCGTAAAAATACACCCACCGCCTGTTCTGGAAAAGACATCAATGCAGATGTCTTAATACGGGCTACATCTTGAACCTCGGCAGAAGAGGCAAACAGGCTCTCCTTGCAAACCGCATAGTAGGGGGCTCTGCTAGCTTAAAGGCTAAAAAAGGGGAGTGATAACGCTGCATAAAAAGAAAATAGGCAGTATCTGCTGCCGATTTTGTGAGCATGCCCTTTTTACAGCACGCATCAAGCCGCTGCAACATTGCATCAACCTGATCATCAGATAAACCATTCGCACTAATAACGGTACGAAGCCGATCACATCGACTCGAATTCCCCGCCAATGCACCAGAAAATAAATCTTCAAGATAAGGTGTTAACGACATAATGTCCCCAAACTCACCCCTGCTGCCCCTAAACGCTTCAAAAACTGTGTCTCCATGGCCGTCACTTCTTCTGTCGTCAAGGTTTTTTCAGGGTGTCTATATTTCACCGTGATAAGCACGGCCTTTTTGTCTGCTGGCAATCCTTTGCCTTCATAAACATCTTTTAATTGTACGGACTGAATCAGCGAATCCATCTCTTCAATAGGGCGAATAACCTCTGAGACAGATTTATTTTTATCAATCCAAAAATTATATTCTCGTACGACAGCAGGAAAAACCGTACGTGTATTCAACGTTTTTCTAACGACTGGAATTTTATTCAAATCTATTTCGATACAAAATGCATCGCTTAAAATTAACTTGCCATTGGGTATATTGGGCCATATCTGAGCGTCAATTTGACCACAAAAACCCACCACGTTTTCTGCCACCACAATTGCAAAACTTGCTTCTGGCAACAAAAAAGGCATCGTCATTTTTTCAAGATGACACGTCACCCCCAACGCCTGCAACATCAACACCAACACATTACTGATATCATAAAAATCGTAAGATAAATCTTTTACTAAACCAAAACCGCGCGCTAAATGGATCCCTGTAAACAATAACCCCACTAAGTCTTGCTCCTGATGACCCGTGTCACTACCCAGATCTTGAAAATAAGCACGTCCTATTTCAAACAACGCTAACGCTTTATTACCAATGGAATAATTAAACGCCATCGACTGCATCAAAGAATAAATCAGCGTCGACCGCATCAAGGCATAATCTTGTGACAATGGATTTTGTAAAACCACTTGATTCGCCATGGGATGATCCACAGGAACACGCAACACGTTCAAGGCTTGCGCGGGGATAAAGCTATAATTCATGACCTCATAAAACCCTAACCCCACCAATACCGATCGAATTTTATGACTTTTTTCCCGCAAAATATTAGGAGTAAAACTCAATGGCAAACGCGGCAACGTCGGCGTAATACGGTGATAACCGTAAATCCGCGCAATTTCACCCACCAAATCAATTTCTGATTTAATATCAAGACGGAACGCCGGCACCTCCGTTTCAATCCCTCGCTTCGTACTTTCCGCCACAAAAAAATATCGACGCAAACAAGCAATGATGTCATCGGGAGATAAATCAATCCCCAACACACTGTTGATTTTTTTAGTAGACATCACAATGCGCGCAGATTTTTTTTCTTCCTTACCCACATAATAAGCCGCAGGCACTAAACGCCCACCCACACACTGCAAAATGGCTTGCACACAACGCGCAAGCACTTGCTTTATCTGTGAGGCATCTACACCACGCTCAAAACGAAAAGCAGAGGGCGTTGAAATTTTCAAAGCACGTGAGGCAATACGAATAGCCGTTGAGTTAAACGAGGCACACTCAATCAACACACGCTTCGTGTGCGCTGTCACCGCAGCTGTTTGTGTGCCAATGATGCCCGCCACCGCTAACACCGCCTTATCATCACAAATAGTAATAGGGCCTCGCGGCAACGTCAGCTCGGTATCATTTAAGGTTTGAATGTTTTTCAAATGTTTGTTAACACGTACACTCAACCCATTTTGCAATTTTTCAGCATCGTAGCAATGCAACGGTTGACCCGTGTCTAACATCATATAATTTAATATGTCGACCACGGGGTTCACCAAATGAATCCCCACGGCCAACAATGCATTGGCTATTTTTTCTGGCGTTTGAACAGCGTTATTCACGTCCTCGACAAGGATCGCGGCAAAATAAGGACATGCGCTTTTAGCTTCTACTTCTATCTTGAGCGGAAAATGAAGATTATCAAACGTTAACGCAGGTAAATTTTTAAATAGATCCGGTGCAGACTCTCCTTTAAACGCAGCAATTTCTCTTAACAACCCCAAATAAGAAAGACAAAACGCACGATTGGCTTTTACTTCAATAGTGATCGCCGTATCGTGCTGCCAGGGCGCCACTTTTTTTACTTCTAATCCTTGTAAATTTAAAATATCAAGCAACTCATTGAGCGCGATCGGCTGCGATCGTAATTGTTGGAGGTGATTAAATGAAAAGGTAAACATGCGTGTTTATACTCCCGCCCACAAAGAAACATCATTTTCGTAAAACCCACGAATTTCTGACAATTGATAATAAATCATCGCTAAACGATTCACCCCCAAACCAAACGCAAACCCTGTAACCTCTTGTGGGTTATACCCCACGCCCACAAAGACATTGGGATGCACCATGCCAGAACCTAAAATAGTAATCCACCCTGCGCCCTTACAAGTGCGACACCCTTTTGTGTCACACGCAGGGCAAGACATATCCACTGCGGCGCTGGGTTCTGTGTAAGGATAATAGGAAGGACGAAAACGCACTTGCGTATGTGAACCAAACACCGCGGTAATAAACTGAATTAACACCCCTTTCAAATCAGCAAAGGTGATGCCCTGATCAACCACCAAGCCTTCTGCCTGATAAAACATGGGGGTGTGTTGCGCGTCAATATCATCTACACGATAAACACGGCCAATAGAAATAATTTTCAATGGCGGCTTGGTTTTTTCCATCGTGCGAATTTGCACAGACGAAGTATGCGATCGTAATAGTTTATTTTGTCCTTGCACATAAAAAGTATCTTGCATATCACGCGCAGGATGGTGTTGAGGAATATTTAATTTTTCAAAATTATTTTCTTCTTTTTCTATTTCAGGACCTTCCACAACAGAAAACCCCATACTCATAAACACTTCTTCTAAGATATTAGAAAATTGATTGAGCGGGTGTATTTGTCCACGTCCATACTGTAATTTCACTGCAGCAGGATCATAAAAACGCGTAATTTGTTGAGAAACCTGGCCACCTTGCGCCAACACAGAAAAAGCTTTGTCTAACTCCAGTTTAAATTGATTAATCAACAGCCCAGATTGTTTTTTTTCTTCTGAGTCAGACAGATTTTTAAGATCAGCATATAAATCTTTTAAAATGTTTTTTAAATATTTTTTTTGTAAAGACTGCAGCTGATCTGCAGTCAAATTTTTCTTTTCTTCTTGAGCAAACGCCATCTGTAATTGTTTAATTTTATCAACTAAAAGGGACACGCTATTTTCCTCATTTCAAAACCATCATGAACCGTTACAAAGTGCACGCGCACGCAACATCTGTTGTTTCATTGTTGAAACCGCTTCTTTCATTCCCACAAATAACGCCTGCGACACAATGCTATGCCCGATATTTAACTCCCTGATTTCAGGTATTGCCGCAATAGCTGCTACATTATGATAATGCAGCCCATGGCCTGCATTAACTTGCAACCCTTGCGCCACACCAAAATGCGCCGCTTTTTTTATCACTGTTAGAAAGCAATCTTGTTGCGCCGATGAAGCCTGTGCATACTCCCCCGTGTGCAACTCTATACAAGGCGCACCCACCTGCTTTGCCGCTTCAATCTGTTTTAAGTCAGGATCAATAAATAAAGAAACTTGAATACCTTGCGCACCTAACACCTCACAGGCCTTCGCAATACGCGCCGTTTGACGCAATATATCTAACCCCCCTTCCGTGGTTAACTCTTCTCGTTTTTCAGGGACCAAACAACACGCAGACGGTTTTACTTGCAAGGCAAAATCTATCATTGCCTCGCTGACGGCCATTTCTAAATTTAACCGTGTCTGTAATAGATCTTGTAACGCCAACACATCGAAGGGTTGAATATGGCGCCTGTCTTCACGCAAATGTACGGTAATGCCGTCTGCACCTGCCACTTCTGCCTCTAATGCTGCTAGCAAGGGTTCTGGATAGCGCGTGCCACGCGCTTGCCTTATCGTGGCCACATGATCAACATTGACACCTAATAAAATGGGGTTTGTCATTTTTTCTCACACAAAACAAGAACGACTTTTTAGCGGCCGATCACCTAATAGCGGCGCCAACGCTTGTTGTAACAAGCGTTTCATCTCTTTCAACATCACAGGACAATGAAATTGCTCTTCTCGCAACGCAATCAAGCTTTTACCGGTAAAAAATAATTGCTTATCATCGTTCGCACTGGGGAGCGCACAAGCAAACCCCATAGAAGGAATAAACCGATATATTTTTTCAGGATTGAGTGGGCTGCCTTGCACATCGTTTACCAAGGACAAAGCATACCCTAATTCTGCTAACAAATGTTTTTCGAAAAGACGTAAGGCAGGCAGAATAGTGACCGATTGCATTAAGTTTTTCAAGGTAAGCGCATAGATCTTATAAATACCTGGGCAAGGATCACCTCGATGCAACACCCGGACCAAGACCTCATTCACATAAAAACCACACAACAATGCCTCTCCCACCAAAGAAGGCGCCGCCTGCGCAAGCTCAGCTTGTGACAAACTCATCAAGTCTGTACGCCCCTGCCAAGAAAGCAGTAAAGCAGAAAAAGGCTGCAGAAAATGGCCTGTTTTGCGCTTACCCTTCACGCCACGCGCCAGCAAATGCACCCGTCCATGCTCCAAAGACAGCACATCTAGCAATAAACTGGTGTCACGGTAGGGGCGAGTGTGTAAAATAAACGCTGGCTGCAAACTAACACGATTCATTCAATTATCTAAATATGTAAAATTATGAAGATCTTAGCATTCGACACCGCCACTCAACAGTGTTCCGTTGCCCTTTTTAATAAGGGGGCCATCCAAGCGATTTCACAGACCGCTGTCAATCAGCATGCAGAAATCTTGCTACCCCTTATTGACAACCTGCTCGCTGAGGCCAGCATCTCCCTGTCACAATTGGATCTCATTGCCTTTAGCCGCGGCCCAGGTAGCTTTACGGGCTTACGCATAGGCGCAAGCTTGGCGCAAGGCTTGGCCTGCGCCTATGACTTACCTGTTGCCCCTATTTCAACGCTACAATCTTTAGCGCAAGACGCTTATCACCGCTTAGGCGCAACACACGTAGCCAGCGCTATGGATGCACGCATGCAACAACTCTATTGGGGCACTTACACTTTAAATACCGCAGGCATCATGACACTGATTGGCGTAGAAAGCGTGATAGACCCACAACAAGCCACCCTTGCCCACCCTGGCTGGGCAGGGGTAGGCACGGCCTGGTCTGTTTACGCGACAACGCTTGCCCCGCTACGCGCACAGCTGGTTGCGGTGGATGACGAAGCGCTGCCCCAAGCGGCTACATTGATACCCCTTGCTCAATACCTCCACGCACAAAACTTAACCGTGCCTGCCGAGCAAGCCCTGCCAATTTATTTACGCGATAAAGTTTGTTAAACTTGCGGCGGTCTTATGCTTTTTAAAGGCATATGCTTCGAAGTTAACCCTGGTTTTTTTGTTTTTATGAAGGATATTTTTATGAAAAGAAACATCTTAGCTTTAACCCTTTGTGCAGTCGCGTTAGTAGGTTGCGGCAAAGACAATAAAGACGCAGACCAAACCGCTGCGCCTGCTACACAAACTGAAGCTACGCAACAACAAGAAGGCGCTGCCCCAGTTTCTTCAACAACGGCTGCTGCGCCTGTTGCACCTACTGCAGATGCAGCCTCTGTTGTTGCAGCACAAAACACAGCAACCGCTGCTGCCAACACAGCAACACAAGCCGCTGACACTGCCGCTGCGGCTGCAAACACTGCTGCAGCAGCTGCTAACACAGCAACCACCGCTGCGGCTACCGCAGACAGTGCTGCTGTTGCACCTGCGGCTTCACCTGCTGCAGACACCACTGTTTCTGCTGCGCAATAAATAGCAACGTGGTTGTTTCAAAAACCCCTTCTATGAAGGGGTTTTTTTTGGGTGGATTGGATTGCTTGCGCTCGCAATTGTATAGGTTACCTATTTCGTTGATACGTAGAATCTATAAGATCTAGGGGCTGTCTTTTATCTCCCCATCCTTCGCTTATTCCCAAAAAACAGCTTGCGCCTGATATAAAAATCGATAGGCTAAATTTCCATAATAAAAACAAAGGATTTTTATGTCTGAAAAATACGTGATTGTGTTAGGCGATAAAGTCACTCACTTGCCCGCTCCATGGCCCCAATGAAATCATCGAGGGCTTTCATACGGTGATGCTTGAACCCAATAAAACACTGGCCTATGAAGGCTGCAAAACTGCCTGGCAGGCCATCGGGTCGGTCATCATGAATCGGGTGGGAAATAAGCGATTTTTACATAAGGTAGACAGGCATCATGTGAAATTTTTAACTGCTGAGGAAGTTATTAGACTTTCTGGATTTGATGCTTTTTCCAGAAAAAAGTAGAGCATTTTGCGAGGCAAAAAAATTTCTAGAAAATGCTTCTTCAGAAGTCTTTCCCGATAAATTAGAAAAAATGATAAAAATTTTAAAACCCATAAATTCAATGTAGCATCCTCAATGGGTTTGCGTGCGCATCCCCCATTCGATTAATAATACCTACGTCCTTCCTACCTTGACGATGAAGCTGGCGCTGCTGAATTTGCTGAAGTTTGTGCTGCACTCACCTCTGCTGGACGCCCCTGGCGATGAAAACCCACTGCCTGTATCAACTGAGCGGCATTCCTTTGCGGTATCAGTAGCGGTATCGGTGCGGGTGCGGGTGCGGGTTGCTGCAACACCGACGCTTGCGCCTCGGGTGTCATGCAATCTAATACTTGCTGCAAGGTCAGGGTGACCTTTGGTACACCTCCTTGACTTTGCGCTGCCTCTTTCGCTTCTGCATCATATCTCCCCAGTCCACAGGTTAAACCGCGCACGACCTCTCTCACACTTAAATTACCCGCGGCGGCGGCTAGCGCCGCGCCACCTTCAGCAAGGGCTTGCGCTAAGCAGGGTGCGGCGTTTAAACAAAAAGGAGGCTGAAGATATTCCGTCACCACCTTGGATAACAATATTTGTTTCTGCAAAGGAGATAAGGGAGGAACTTCTTCCTCCATAAAACGACTACGTATAGGGGCAGGCAACTCCGTTTTTTTATTGGTTGCACCCAACACCACCACTTGAGATTGCACCATCCCGTCCATATTGGTTTGCAAACATTCCTGTACGCCAGGGATACAACATATCGCATCTATCTCATCAACAAAGAACAGCGCGGGTTTGAACTGTGCCGCGTAGGCAAACACTTGCTCTAATTCTTCCGCAGAAATAGCCCCCCGCACAACAAAATAAGGTAAGTTGGTGCACCTTAACAATTGTTTGATAGCATACGTTTTCCCGCTACCGGCTGGGCCAAATAACAATAAGTGAAAACGCGTATTTAGATAACTACCCGGTTGTCGCAAATACGACCTTATATCGTCAAAACGTCTTGCTAAATGGGGATGTATGCGTGCCAACTCCCCTAAAGGATCTCCCTCAATTTTCGTTTTAAATACAGGCAAACTCAAATCAACCATTGAGTGCACCAAGCTAAACGCTTTTTCATTTGCACGCGATGCCTCATGAAAGGCGGCGTTGAGCTTTCCTTCATCCAGCAAGGTTCCATCGCAAGGCATGCCTTTTACAATACCGCCCAATTCTCTGGGTGACCAACCCGTGGTTATCTCCGCCAAGCGTTTAATGCTTGCAGACGGTAACACATGTTTTCTAAATAGAAACATTAATATTTTTTCTCGCCCTGCCAAATCGGGCAATCGAAACGAAATACGTCCACCTTGTGCACGATCTAACATGGCTCTTGATATTTTATTCGGATAGTTAGTGGCGCCAATCAATACGACACGACTGCCTTTAATGCTAGTCACGCCTATCTGAAAAACATCCACGACCGCAGCAGGATTATGATGCCCTGCACTGGCTTCCCCTCTTAAAGCAGGGCAAACACTGGAGATCTCATCAATAAAGAGAATTTGCAATTTATCTCGTCTTCTTTCCTCATTCGCCCTCACAATGGCCTGTTTAAAAAAATCCCCCGCCCTTTCTTCTATTTGACCCACCCATTTGTCATCCTTATTACCACTTTCCCATTGTGTTATTTCACAGTCTGGACGGTTAGCCAAATACGCAGTCACCGTGGTGGTTTTTCCTGTCCCTGAATCCCCTTCTAATAAGATGAATTGTTCACGTTGATCAGCGGCAGCCAACCTCAATGCGGCATCTCGCTTCACTCTTTCTAAGAATTCATCTAACTGACGTAGCTGCACGGCATTCGTTTCAGATTGTACTGAAGGAAAAGTGTTGCTTAATTGAAAAGGATCTCGCCGTCGTAGCATTACTTCGGGGGTTATATGTTGATTATCACGGTGATATCTTAACGCTAACAAACGTCTTGCCAATCGACGCACATTTTCACGCAACGCAAAGCCGTCTTCAAATTCAGCCAAGCAATGCAATAGGGTGCGACCTGTTCGTTCAGAAACTAATTTAACGCCGTCTTCCGCCTGAAGAGACGTTAATCTTCTTGTCAATCTAAGTAAAATATTGTCTATATTGCCTTCTGTACTTAACCCAAAATCTTCCCTTAATTCTGCCAACAATAAACGTTGTTTAAGATCTTGTATCAGCGCCTCCTTCACGGTCACTGCATCGGGGGAAGGCGCTGGCAATGTCTCTAACATCGTGATGAGGGTACGACCCTCACGCTGCATGATAGCCTTCACACGTTCATTACTGGCATCCATCAGCGCGTCAAAGCAATCCTCTAGCGAACTGAAATTTAACTCAAAGCGTTGATTGAATTGATAAAGAAAAAAAGCGCTCTCAAAAACTGCGCATATTTCTTCACGACGCCGCACATTAATTTGTTTTGACGGTAATCCTTTTAACCAAGACAAAAACTTATCACCCTTCCCCGGTGAAAAAATATGATTCTTCACAAATTCGGGTTCGGTCAACAAGCACGCCAGACAGTGATCTAATGAGCTTACCTCCCATGAAAAATCATGCCTTAGCTCATGTAAAAGAACGGCACTCATTAACTTATCTCTCGCGGTTGTCACCCGCTCTACTGACAAACCCAACTCAATCAAGCCAGGCAACATTTTATGTAATTTACGACCCGCACCCCTACTCACGACATCCGCCACTGGGCCCTGCATCGCATAGACTTGCTCTAGCAAACTAACAACATCGGTAAAAACGACTTCTGCCGCTGTCTCACCTGGATGCGTTTCCGACATCGCGGCTTTCAGCTCTGTATTGAGCCTAAACAAATAGCGATGATGCTTAAGTTTATTATGCAAATCATCGACTCTTTTTGCCGATACAAACTCTTTCGGTAACTTTGAAAGCCAATCTGCTACTTTCGTATAGTGCGTATCTAATTTTCTGAGCATTGCCACTTCTTGCCCTGTTTCAATCACACCAAGACAGCTATCCAAATCTTGAAAATCAGATTGCAGCGTTTTATTGAATTTAGCCACGAGCAATCGCAAGCTTAAGACGCGCACAGCAGGCTGCAACTGTGCTTTAGCGGAGTGTGTTGGGGGAAAACGATTGATTAATGCGATTAAATCATCGCCTTGCAGCGCTTTTTTAATAAATGCTGTCAAACCTGCATGGGGTATCTCGCCCATTAAGGCTTGCGTACATTGGTTGAAATCAGAAAAAGTTAATTCAAAACGTAATTTCAGCTGCGACAGAAAATACTGTTCTGAAAATACGTGAGCAGCACGTTTTAATGCGACTGCCTCAGGCAAATGAGCCGGACAAGACATGAGCGCTTCAAATAGCTCACTGCCTCTCACCTTCGCAATACGCGCCATATCGGCATGGTTTTCCGATTCTAATGCAACAATCCATGCGGCCAATGAGGGGAGTGTCATCTCAAATTTTTCATTTAATGCTTTGACTAAAAACAAACGCCCTTCGAGGTAAGTGATGGCCCTGTCTTTACGCGCATGAATAGCACCATCAAAAGAAGCTGCCTCTGGCACGGTCTTCAGCTTCGTTATCAAGTCACCTTGCCCACGTTGCAAGAGGGACGTGATTCGAGTGTCTTCTTCATTAAACACCGCATTTAAAAAATCGTTCGCACTGACAAATTGAATTTGGTAATGCTCATTCAAATAAATAAATAACTGCGCGAAGGCGGCTGTAAATGAAAATACTTTTTCCAAGCACGCATACGTTTGTGCATTCACCCCCACCGTTTGAAATCGCTCAAACATTTCTGTTAAAGAAGCAATATGACCTTTTACTATCAAAATCCGGTTAATTTCCGCGTGATCGGGCGTGAGCAGTGCACTCACCCATGCCTCAAGATGAGGGAAACTTGCACCCAGTTTCATATTTAAATCGATTAACAAAGCACGGCGGGTTAACACGGCTTTGGCTACATCGATGGCCTGCACCTGGTTTTTTGCTATCGCTTTCAGCGCCTCTAAATCACTCAACAGCCGTGCACGCTGCTCTCCCGCTAGGGCAGGTGCAATCTCCGCATGATTGACATCCTGAAGTGCTACAAGACAAGCTGCCACACTGTCATAGTGCAAACCCAATTCGTTATTAAAGTGTGCCAACCAATTACGTTCTTTGAGACTCTGGCTGATTTCTTGGATATGTTTTTCAGGAATAGCAAATAGGGTACCTATTTTTTTTAAGTCACTTAACACTGTCTCACAATGACCGTGGCCCAATACGCGATCGATGAGTGGCGAATGCGGATCTTTCACTGCATCCAGCCATGTTTGCAAAGTAGGCACCTCCTCACCACACTGCCTATTGAGATCGCGACACAACACACGCTCTTTAAACGCTTTCCTGATACTTTCATGTGTATGGCCGTGCGCGCTCAATGCATATGCTGGAAAATGCACAAATTCCTTGGCAAACGCTTCACCGGTTTGATCAATCATGTTATCAATGACCCTATGCGCTGGCTGCAATAGCGCATCGAGCCAATCTTCGTAAGAGGGGAAAGGTACGCCATAAGAACGCAACAACCCTTGCAGCTGCGTCAACACCACCGTCCCTTCTCGGGTGTTTGCTATGCGCTGCTGATTTAAGCGTTGATCTTCCTCAATGTATTGTAATGCCGCCCGTACAGCAGACTCCTCCCCTAACCCCATTTCGCTGTGTGCCACCACAAAGTGAACTGCAAAATCTTCCATAAAAGTCAGCGCGTTTTGAATATCACTCTGGACACTTTTTGTAGGATACTTTGTTCTGAAATGACGGATTAAACTAAATAGTTTTTGGAATTGTTCAGCGGCAAAGCGTAAACGATCTTCGAGATTAAATTTAGCCTGCCTAGGCTCTACCTCTGCGGCGCTTGCCACAGATTCATCACTGTCACGTTTCACTAAAGCCGCATAAGTCGCTTCCTCAAGACACCCGTCTCGTTGATCAACATGGTAGAAATAACTTAACGCCGCCCCCCGAAAAAAAGTGGCTGCTATCGATAAAAATGATCCATAATCGCCTTGTACATTTTCAAATACAAATAAAATTTCAAGCTGTAATAAATGATTGACTTCTGCTAACTGGCTATCAGACAAAAGTGCTGATTGAGAAAAAGCACAGGTGAGTGACGTCATTCTTTCAGTAATGAGACACACTATCTCTCTTAAACAATTTCCCGAGTAATTTTCTAATAAGCGAAAATCCATTGCTAAATTTGCTTGTACCGCTGCTATTTCTGCTGAAGACCGGCCAGATGCAATACAATCCCGTATCTTCTGCCTGAATAAATAAAGACGGCGAGTTTGTATCATCAATGTTATTTCATCCGATCCTGTATGATACGCTTCCTCACAAGCCAGCGCGTAAGCGGCTAAAGCTCTGTCATGACGGTCTTCCGAGGACAACTCATTTTCAATAATTACCCCATTAAAATAATGACCCAGCGCATAATGAATATGCTTTAAAAATCCTCGGCGCAGTGCGCGTACAATTCTATTTCGCCATACGCTTTGCACATTGCTGCCGCCACGCAACATATCCTCCAGCTCTTTTTTAGCTTGAGCAAACTCCCCTTTTAGTAACAAGTCATACGTTTTTTGCAATACCGTCTTATAAGCTTGCGCATATTGACTCCCTAAACGACTGGCCACTACCCCTATGATCAAAGACAGGGGCAAAAGGACCAATGCAGCACCGAACGTTGCTGCCCCTAGCACGCCAACCACCGCCACTTCAGCCACTAAAATAGCCCCTGTCGTTGCCGCTGCAGCGGCAACAGGAGCACCAAGATGCAATGCCACCCCTTCCGCGAATGCGCCTCCTTTCCCTACTTGCTTATCAGAGGTTAAGGCCACGTCTCTACAAATACGTGGTAGCCTTCGAAGGTTATACATTTGATCAGTTTGCAACTGAAATTCACCATCCACCATGGCAACCAAAGGTCTGGCATCCAGCGGGTTTTTTATCCCCAGTACCACTTGACCTGCTTTCCATCGACTGGGCAAGCCCACCCAGGTACGATTTAATGCATGTTGAAATCGGGCCTGCCAAAAAGTACGCGCCTCCAAAGCAGTGGCAGCGTTTAAAGGCGTATTTAACCCACGGAGAATAACGGCATTATCAGTAGCAGAAGCCTCACTGGAAGTGGTTGCTGCAGGCGCAGTGGAACGAAGCATCATGACTCCTTAACTTTAACCTGACAAAATGAGCCAGGTTAATTAACTTACAATTAATGAAGGGGCATTTTAGATTCATTTTTAATCAAAAAGCAAGTCTTCAGTAAAAAGCTGAGTCGCATCACCAGATAATTTAAATTTTACAGGCATTTATCCTGCGCCTCCTACTGGACTTTGAGATATAACATAGGGTATTGTTTGACCAATATTGACAGCTTATCGAGCACCCTATGGAAACGGCATCACCGCATTTTTGGGCTAGCCTAAGTTACCAGCACCATCTTCGAGAAGAAGTAAAGCAGTCCATTTCCAAACGCGCTAAAACGCTTCTCATGCAGAAACTCGCTATGATAGATACGCTTGTTGCTGCTCTCATGCCCCCCTCCTTTGCTGACGCTGACCTTGATACCCTCGCACCCCCTGCCCCACCTGTATCTATCCCAAATTTGTCAACTTGGTTGGCGCAGCCTTGTGACAATCTTCTACCCGTTCAAAAACCACTTACCCGCGCCCAAGCCCTTGCCCAACGTCGCACTGCTTGGCCTTATTTCCTCTTACAAGTTCTTCTCATCAGCCTTACCTTCCCTCTGTCGCTGATTGCACTCGCCATCGCATCTTGGATCACACGCGACACTTGGCAGTTCTGGAAAACCGATGGCCAACTTCTCATTGAAAAATTATCTGCTTTAACAAGAAGGACTCCCCCTATGTATCCCGATGCCGCTGCTTCTGAATCATCCACTGATTTGAGTCTCACCACCCACTCGCCACAACAAATAGGCAGGAGGCTGGCAGGTGCTGCCCCCCCATCACAGCTTAGCCCGGGCCAAGCGCTGGCAGCCGCTATCATCAGGCCAGAAAGCGTTTTTGCGGGCGCGGTAGGCTTGCCTGTCTTGTGTAGCCCTGATCCGGTTGTCCGTTTTGTGCCAGCAACAACGGATGGGATACCAGACATACTCACCCTGACCCCCGTGTATGAGTTACTACACACCGCTCCTGCAGAATATATCCCGCCTGATGAATTGGAGGTCATGCAAGCTAGCCGTCCCGACGTTAATCTCTCAGAAAATCTTTTACACCGCCTCACCATACACCTTTTCACCGCGGTGCCCCCGGTCAGGGCAGTGTTTCCTGATACACCGCTCAATCCTTGGCGCCCTGCACCGCCTTTATTGGCCATCATGCCACCCCCCGTCACCACCACACAACCACCAACACCACCTCCCCTAACCCTGAAGCAACGCTTCCATGCTCAATTTGCATGCCTCTTCGCACCCAAGGTCAAGGTCGTGGTACCGCCCAAAGACCCTACCTTTGACGAACTCATGGATAAGGGTCGGCGCACCATTGGACATGGCGATGCTTTTATCTTTTTTAAACAAGCACTACAAAAAGCGGTCACCCCGCAAGAAGCAACGCGTGCATTAGAAGAACTGATTCTTGATGCAGCTAGACAATTGGAAAACGCTAGGTATGAATCAAATAAAGAAGTACGAGAAAAAAAGCGCACCAAAAGCTTGGAAGAGATTCACACGTATGTCAATCAACTGCCTGACCATTATTGGCTGTATAGCAAGGCTATTCGTCAAGATGAAACAGGCATACGTGAAATCATGGCACTTCTTAAAAAGAACCGTGTTGATGATGCCTATGAACGGAGTAAAGCATTAAAACGCACGTCGTTTATCCTCTATGCAGCCCCGCATCTTATGGCACTGAGAAAACAATTCTTGATTATCTTTAACATCTTAAGAAGGCCTAGAGAATTAACAAAAGGCATTTACACGGTGAGGGCCGGTACCACCATCGCGGGATCGCAAGATATTTTCATCGCCTATTACCCTGAACTTGCTGCTTATTTTGATCAATGGACGGTACAGCCTTTTAAAAAACTCACTGATGAATGGTATACCAACCAAAAAGCAGCTTGGAATAGGATTGGCAAGGATGGCCCCAGCGGTCCGATTAGTTATCCAACCTTCCCACCTACAGACACACCCACAGCACAGACAGATACAACCGCCGCCGCACCCTCATCACCGAGAATGTAATAAGCGCTTAGGATGGGATGGCGTGGGGTTATTATTAGCAGTGTGAAACATAGGTCAAATCCTCCGGTGTTGTCACTTAGCGTTTTGTAGGGGACAAGAAAGCAGGGTAAAAATAACTCGAAAATTGACGAAGGCATTCCACTGTTGTCATTCCGCACAATTCTTAGCAAAACAGAAGATAGCCCCCTGTTGTCATCCCGCGTGGCTTTTAGCGCGGGACCCAGTGTCTTTTCGAGTCTTTTTAAAATTGTCCTCTACAGAAAAAGCGCTTAGCTAAAAAAGAAATGATGAATCCAGGATGAATAACAAGAGACATCTTAGATTCATTTTTAATCAAAACGCAAGCTTAGACGATAAACCTCGCCTGCAATCTAGCTTTTTCATCACAATAAAGGGTATTATTTGAGCAAGTCTAAGGATGGGAAAAGCGGATGTGGTACAAATTACAAATCCTGTTAAGCACTTATCGAACGCACCTCACCTTAAAAGCGAGTGCTCTTTCTTTGGCGCGCGTGCATCGCATCAACCTCAATAAGCTCTTGCTGCTCGAGGAATTAGAAAAAGATTGGGTAGAACCCGGCTATGATCTCACCACGTGGCTTTCACAGCCTGACCCCCGTCTTAAGTCAACACAAACACGCGCAGATTACCTCTCACAGCGCAACACGCCGCTCCCTCTTCTTTTCTTGCAAATAGTATTGGTGATACTCACTTTTCCGCTTGCCCTACCCGTGTTATTTCTTTGGTCTTTTCTTGAAAGGGATCATGGGTGTTTTTGGAAAACAGACGGACAACTTTTTGTAGAATCTTTGAAAGCAATGCCAAAGGAAGCGTTTTTACCCACACCGACTTCCTCGCTGGATGGCTTCGCCGCTGCGCGGCTCGGCATGACGGCCCGGAAGGGGAGGGACAGTACAACAGATCATTCATCCAGGAAAAACCCTATGTTTAATCCCACAGCAACACAGACACCCGCAACGACCCATCGAGCAACAGCAGATTCGGCTGCGTCTTCCCTCGCGCGTGGGTTGGCGTCTTTTATAGCCCCTGAAG
>OBEQ010868347.1_pt1 | contig 21582 bp, 19 predicted proteins | sample 1670901 | NCBI WGS metagenome assembly OBEQ01 (sample SAMEA104232315, study PRJEB22302) | groundwater metagenome | biome: forest; feature: aquifer; material: groundwater | place: USA | collected 2011-08-07 | depth 5.4 m
GATGATCGACTGGAGGCATTAGGCGCTCAAGAAGACGCCGGCCGAACACATCTGTTTGAGCTCCAACGTCGCTTGAGTCTGGAACGACACGCCGCGCAAGCATCGGAGCGCAAGGTCAGTGACGCCTCAGTTGAGGTCGCGCGCCTAGAAACGCGACGCGACGCGGTGTTGGAAGAGGTAAGAACACAGACACCAACGCTTGAAGCCGAGCTAGATAAGTTGACTACCTCGGAGGTCAAACTCACAGCGCCGCTCGAGACAGTCCATGCGCGCCGGCTGAAATTACGTTCGCAACTAGACTGGATCGGCGGTATAGACCCAGCTACTTTAACCGAGCATGCAGAAACAGCGGAGCGTTTCACCAAACTGCAGGAACAAACTCAGGATCTGACTCAGGCCATTACTTCGCTTGAAACCATCCTCGCGGAACTCGACACCACGATTAAAGAGCGCAGAGAAGCTGCTTTTCAAAAACTTAACCGTGAATTCAACGCGTTTTTTAAAAAATTGTTTGGCGGTGGAGAGGCTCGTCTCATACAGCTTAAACCAACTGACCTAGTCGAAGAAACTGAGGCCAGCGATACGCTGCAGACTTCTGCCAATCCCCTCCTACGTCAGGAAGCTATCATCGGCATAGATCTGCAGGTAACACCACCGGGCAAGCGACTCAAGTCGAGCGCTGTGCTCTCAGGCGGAGAACGAGCCTTGACATCAATTGCGCTGATCTGCGCCATTATGGCAACTAATCCGTCTCCTTTTGTAGTGTTAGATGAGGTGGACGCGGCACTGGATGAAGCTAACTCTCAAAAATTTGCAGCTATCTTGGAGTCACTCGCGGATAAAACTCAATTTGTGGTCATCACCCACAACCGCGCCACTATGGCCAAGGCGCAACAGCTCTATGGGATCACACTAGGAGGGGATGGGGTATCACAGCTTTTGTCGTTGCAACTAGACTGACCTACGCATCCCTACAGAACGATCAATAAAACTGTTACACTATTAGCATGCTATCGTCGTTGCACCCGTGGTATCGACGTCCAAGAGTATTGTTGGGGATGACCTTGTTGAGTTTGATATTGATCTGGGTCGGCTACGTTACCTGGCTGACAGTGCATAATATAAATTTGATCAAAAGCGGCCAGAATCCTCTGACGAAGATCAGGAATCGACAATTTCAGGCTAGCCTATCCAGCGCTTTTGCCAATAAACAATCCACCCCAGAGGATCTTAAGCGCCTAATGCCGCGCGGAGGAGAGCCGACGTTGGGCAATCCTCAAGCCAAAGTGCGTCTGATTGAGTTCGTAGATTATGACTGTCCATTTTCTCAGCAAGTCGCGCCGACGCTGATAAATTTTATGCGCCGACATGCCGACGAAGTTTACCTCACGCTGCGCGATTTTCCTCTAACCGACATCCATCCCGCTGCCGAGCAGGTAGCGGTAGCTGCTAATTGCGTATGGCAGCAAGGCGATCCAAAAAGATTTTGGGATTTCTACGCACTGTTCTTTGTGAATCAGAGTGATCATTCAGCAGGCGCGATGCGTCTCTACGCTAAGCAAATCGGCGTCGGTCTGGCGGCGTTTGATATCTGCGTAACTACACAACAACCGCTACTAGCCATAAGACAATCATTTGAGGATGGAGTAGCAGCCGGTGTATTCGGAACACCAACCTTTTTCTTTAATGGCGTAAAATTCCAAGGCGCGCTGGATGCGGAGTCGCTGGAAACTATTTTTGAGCTTGCTAAGCGGGACGAAAACAAACTATGAGACTCGGCGCAAGTTTAGTTTTGATCTCGAGTGTTATTTTTTATGCCTCGCCTGTGGCAGCGGGCATAGATTACTCCGCCAAAGAAGACTACACAGCGACGACCAAGCTTGAAAGCGAGGTGGGATATTCTAAATGCGGAGGCACCGTCACAGTAGAGGGTGAAGGCGTGGGAAAATTTAAACTCGACTTATGCCCTGATGGGTCTACGCTTACCTCCGGCCCGTGCTACTGCAAACTCCCTAACGGCGAGGTGAAGGATGCTGGGATAGCTCTCTCATATACCAAATGTGCAGCCAATTGTAGTAGCTCTTATAGCGGAACCATAGCTGAAAGCACTGGCATCGGAACGCGCAAACCAGAACCGGGTAAGGGATGTTTAAAAGGACCAATCTGCGGTGGTTGCTGGGAAAAAACTGGCGGGTATGATGAACCTGTGGGCTCATGGGCAGAGTTTTGCGCTGATACTCGTATTATCCCGTATGCCAAATGTTTTTGTACTGATAGCGCCAAAACCAAGATAGAGCCGTATGATCAAGAACACGCCTATAACCGCGAACAATGCGAAGACAAATGCAAAAGCAAAGGCTTACTCATGGATTCAAGCCAAGGGGCAGGAAAATTTGGACCAACGCCACAGGCACCTGCTGGCGCCGGTGTAACCACTGACGGCAAGCTTGCATTGAGTAAAAGTGAAAATCCACTCTGCTTTACGCCAGCTGACTGCGCTTCTGCAGACTATGGTAAAGCACCGGATGCCTTTGTTCAAAACACGGAAAAATGCGGGGAGGGTAGAGGTTTTTGTCTGGCGCCAGAACCTGATCTCGACTTGTCCACTCCTATCTTAGGCGTCTCAAGCATCAAGGGGCTGAGGAGTTATATTGATCTAATATTCAGATTTATACTATCAATTGTGGTCATCACTACGGCCGTCATGTTTGTGTATGCTGGATTCAAATATATTTTTGGGGCCACGGCCGGTAACATTGCTTCAGCTAAAGACACGCTGCTGAATGCCCTGATTGGATTGGTTTTGACCTTGGGCGCTGTAGCACTTCTCAAAACCTTGAATCCAGACACATTAAAATTTGACCGTCTAAAAATCTACCTGATAAGCAAACAACAGCTCGTAACGCTTAATCTCTGTTCGGAATATGGAAAGGCGGGCTCAAAAATAAAATTCGCAGCAGCCGGAACGCCACCTGGCACAAAGTCGTATACAGACACGAAAGCGTATACTGTGGCCGCCGAAACAACAGACTGCGGCCAGCAATACTATCCTCAAGGATTTAGGCCTGGGGGTGCAACCTGCTATGGCGACTTGTGTCCTCAAGGTGCAAGTTGTTTACTCTGCGTGCCGAGCGGGTTCGGGCAAGTAGCTAGCGCACAATGCGCGGGTAAAAAAGACACGGATCGAACCTGTCAAAAGGTTGCGTTTGGAGGATCTATCGGATGGACCCATTACACAGAACCGCTGTATCTCGAGCTCATGCCCGTATGTGCCAGTCTGCAGCGCGGATCTAAAGGGATTGATCTTAATACCGTGGTTCACGATAGTTTGCCACTTGATGGAAGAGTGTCTGTCAAAGCGAATTCCAAAGACATCCTTCAGGGCAAACTATCCTATGCTTTCCAAGTTACCGCATCTGACATCGACAGCGCAGTTAAGGCGTGTCAAGGACAGGGTGGGTTGCGTGGCTATATGTTGGGAGTTGTGTACAAAGACACATGTTCGCTGAATGAGGTGCTTCTACAAGGCTGGCTAAAAGAACCTAGCACAAGGCCCGGTTACTTTAGGACAGGGCTTAACCTGGCAGAATGCAAAATCTCAAATAATGACGCACTTGTGATTACAAAGCGCGACTGTGGGAGTAGTGGCAAAAAATACTATTCAGGTTATGCGAATGGAGGACGCCATACTGAGGGAGGCGGCAACGCTAGCCTTGTCCGTTATGCGGCTTACTGTGGATCTATCGCTACGCCTACTGAAGCTGCCGAACCGATGGGAAAAAAGACCTTTGATAAGCTTGGTGAGCTCGTATGGACAGAAAAAGAGATGCGGGATGCGGCGGAAGGAAAAACAAGTCTTGGCTGCAATTTTACGCTCAACGACGTTAATGCACCACGGAATCCAGGGCAATACCTTATGGATGGGTGCTCGTATAAATTTTTCAAATTTAAAGATGATGGTATAGCTAAAGACACATTCGTAGGTGTAAATGATTGAATGGCCCCTGCATCGAGCCTTGCTCTGTTGACAAATGCGTGGTAGTCTTGGCGGCAATCAAGCATGACTCCATCCAATTTTATTTCTATCCGCGGTGCGCGGGTACACAACCTAAAAAACATTTCGCTCGACTTGCCAAAAAATGAGCTAATCGTCATGACCGGGCTCTCGGGTTCAGGCAAGTCCTCCTTGGCTTTTGATACGATCCATGCCGAGGGGCAACGGCGCTACATGGAGAGCTTATCTTCCTACGCGCGACAATTTATGGAATTACAAGACAAGCCTGACGTGGACGAAATTCGTGGTTTGTCTCCAACCGTCGCGATTGACCAAAAAGCATCCTCACACAATCCGCGCTCCACGGTTGGCACCGTGACAGAAATCTATGATTTTCTGCGCTTACTCTACTCACGCGCCGGTCGCGCGCATTGTCCACGTTGCAGCCGCCCCGTCAAAGAACAAACGCAGCGCGAAATTGCAGACAAGCTATTCGCGCTGGCTCAAACGGCCGACGTAATTCTGTTAGCTCCAATGGTGCATGAGCAAAGAGGCGAACATAAAGTGGTGCTGCAGGCGGCCCAGCATGCGGGCTATACTCAGGTTCGCTATGACGGAACTCTAGCTGACATAGACGAGCTGCTGCACACCCGTCTGGACAAAGCCGCCTCACACACCATCGAGGTGGTGGTCATAAAACTCGCACGGTGCTCTATCCTTATTAAGGAGGCGTTGCTCGAGACTATCAAACAAGTGTTGGACTTAGGCAATGGGCTCATGCTGGCCTTAAACCCTGACACGCTAGCAGAGATCTTATTTTCAGAGTCTCTATTTTGTGCTCCCTGCAGTCTGTCTCTGCCGCCGCTTGAACCACGTTTATTCTCCTTCAACTCCCCACACGGCGCGTGTCCCGCATGTACTGGTCTGGGCACAAAACTAGTGCTGGAGCGAAATCTCATCATTCCTAATAAACGCTTGACGCTTGCGCAGGGCGCAATCAAGCCATTCAGTCGCATCTCAGGAAATCAAGCGCCACATCTCAAACTTCTTGAAGCGGTTGCTCAGTCGCATGGATTTTCGCTGCACACAGAAGTAGGCCAACTTTCACCTGAAACGCTGGATATGCTCTTCAACGGAACGGGTCAAGAAATATATCAAGTCAATGGAGCGACGCAAAGGTTTGATGGCCTGCTGGCCTTATTAGAAGAAAAATACCGCCAAACCGATTCAGAGTACGTACAAAAGGAACTCGAAGCATACATGCGCGTACTGATCTGCCCCGCCTGTAACGGTCGACGTTTGCGTCAAGAGGCGTTGCTAGTGCAGGTAGCGGGCAAAAGCATAGCTGAGATCGTAAGCTTATCGCTGGACGCATGTTTTGCCTTTTTCGATGGCTTGGGAAAAGGCCGACCTAAAGCCAAACCGTCTAAGATCGTTCGACTCAGGGCTGACAGCAAGCCAGATCCACAAGGTTTTAACGCACGTGAACGTCTAGTGGTTGATCAAATAACGTACGAAATAAAACACCGTTTAGTCAATCTTCTCGACGTTGGTCTGGATTATCTAACTCTCGACCGCAGCGTGATGTCGCTCTCCGGCGGCGAAGCGCAGCGCGTCCGTCTGGCAGCGCAGCTGGGCTCAGAATTATCCGGTGTCATCTACATTTTAGACGAACCATCCATCGGACTGCATCAGTGCGACAACGCTAAATTAATCGCCACCATGAAACGTTTACGCGACCTTGGTAATACTGTCATCGTGGTCGAACATGATGCGGCGGTTATGCAGGCGGCTGATTACGTTATAGATGTCGGCCCGGGCGCGGGCGAGTACGGAGGTGAGATCGTAGCTCAAGGCACCTTGGCTGCGATCAAACGCAATAAGGCATCCTTGACCGGCGCGTACCTGGCAGGCAAAAAGCGGATCGAAGTTCCAAGACGACGGCGCCACGGCAATGGCAAGCAGCTGATTATTTATGGCGCAGCGGAATACAATTTAAAGCAGGTTACTTTCAAATTACCCTTAGCCAAACTCATCTGCGTGACCGGCGTCTCAGGTTCTGGAAAGTCGACACTCATATTAGATATCCTGGGCCGAGCCTTATCCGCACATTTTTACCATGCCAAAGATCTACCGGGCAAACACAAACGCATCGATGGAATAGAGCACCTGGACAAAGTCGTCACCGTTGACCAATCGCCTATCGGCCGCACGCCACGCTCTAATCCCGCGACCTATACGGGCGTTTTCACGGCTATTCGCGATCTTTTTACGAACATCCCGGAAGCCAAAATGCGCGGCTATGATGCGGGAAAATTTTCTTTCAATGTCAAAGGCGGAGGACGTTGTGAAACGTGCAGCGGCGAGGGCTACATTCAAATCGAGATGCAATTTCTACCTGACGTCTACGTCGAGTGCACTGAGTGCCGCGGTCAACGCTACAATCGTGAAGCACTGGAGATACATTGGCGTGGCAAAACCATTGCCGATATTTTAAACCTGACAGTCGAGGAGGCGCGTCGATTTTTCATAGATCAGCCGCTGATCTATGAAAAGCTCTCCGTCTTGCATGAAGTAGGACTCGGCTATGTGCGACTCGGGCAGCCCGCCACGACGCTATCCGGCGGTGAGGCCCAGCGCATTAAATTGTCTACCGAGCTCTCCCGCCGCGCCACAGGTAAGACGCTTTACATCTTAGACGAGCCGACCACTGGTTTGCATTTCGACGATATTAAACGCCTCCTAGATGTCTTGCAGGCCTTTGTGGACAAGGGCAATACCGTGGTAGTCATCGAACACAATCTAGACGTCATTAAGTCTGCGGATTGGGTCATAGATATGGGCCCTGACGGCGGCGTGCGCGGCGGGGAAATAGTGGCTGAAGGCACACCGGAAACCATCGCTAAACATAAAAAATCTTTGACCGGAACCTACCTAAAACTCTTGGTTTGATACAACGCGTCTGATAAACTAGACATAAATTATGTACTTTAAACTTTTTCTTCCAGTCTATCTTATACTGCTGCTACTGTGGCCAGCCACAACGCACGCGAGCATGGCTGAAATTGATCTCTTGGGTAGCCTGCTGGGCGCAGATAAAACCAACCTAAAGGCTGATGGTATAGATAACACGCTGATCGTAGTGACCATTAAAGACACCAATTTTGCGCCCAGACCAGATAAACTTGTCAGCTTGAGATCGTCGCGCGGTGGGCTAGATTTAATCCGAGCCGAAAAAAGCGTCACTGACATTTTTGGCAAAGCCTATTTCCGCATCAGCTCTCTACGCGATGGTCAACCCGTCTACAGCGCCATGGTTGACGGCCAGACGCTGACTCGCGCAGTGACAGTGACGTTTGGCGGCGGACTCAGTTTTCCGCTCAAGACAGGAGATTTGATTAAAATTCCAGACGATGGCGATACCAAGACCTTGAACGATACGGCTGTCTACTACTATGCCTCTGATGGCCGCCGCTACGTCTTTCCTAATGAAAAAGTCTACTCCACATGGTATGCAAATTTTTCTAGCGTAAAAATAATCCCGATCGACCAAATGTCATTGATCCCAATCGGTGGAAACGTAACTTACAAGCCTGGATCAAAACTGGTTAAATTTCAGACTGACGCTAAAACGTATTTGGTAACCAAGGGCGGCGTATTGCGTTGGGCTAAACTAGAAGAGGTCGCACGCGGTTGGTTTGGTCCAAATTGGAATCATCAGGTGGATGATATCTCCGAGGCGTTTTATATCAACTACACCTTTGGTCGGCCCGTTGAGAGCGCGTTGGATCTAGTACTAGATATTGTACGCGCCACTGCAAATACAATTGACGACGACAAAGGTCTGTCTACGTAGATGCCACGCGCATCTCCTTCAGCCTCTTCTTCGTATTGCGCACGAAGCCGATATGCTTCCGTCGCATTTTGAATTGCCGCATGAGTTCAAGCTTGTCAATGATCGGTGAAAAAATGGGGTATATGCGTTCGACGCCAATCCCTTCCGCGACTTTGCGGACCGTCATGGTCTTCGAGATGCCTGCGCCGCCGACGTTCAACACCAACCCCTCGAATACCTGGATGCGCTCTTTTTCTTCGCCTTTTGAGGTCACGTCTTTGATCTTTTGATGGACGCGAATCTGCATGCCGGTACGGACGTCTGCCGGCTGGAGGATCGCAAATTTATGGGTTTCTGCCATAGAGAGTGCATGTATAATAAGGAAATGCGGAGGAACCGTCAAGCGGCAGGGGCTAGAACTCTGAAGATGAGCGCAGCAATCCGAGTTTGATTGCAGCCATGAATAACGGGCTGATCGAACCGTTGTCGGTGATTTTTCCCTGCAGGATCATCTGTAAAACCCTCGGAAATGGAACGAACGTAACCTTCTCGATTCCTTCCTCTTTTTGTTTGTTGTTTTTCGTTTGCGTGAGTCCCGTTGCCAAAAAGAAATGATACATTTGATCAGAGATGCCATTATTCGCCTGAACGCTGCCGAGCTTTTTCCAATATCTTGCACGCAGTCCTGTTTCTTCCTGCAATTCTCTTTTCGCTGTCCGGAGTGATGATTCGTGATGCTCAGATCCTCCTGCAGGAATTTCGATCGAATACATGCGCGTTGGATAACGGAATAAGCGAATCAGCGCAACCTCATTCTTCGTATTCACGGCAACAATACATACGCCCGGTGATTTCATCACAACCGTATATATGCCATTTTTTCCTTCTGGATTCAACATGTGATCCTGTCGGACGGTGTACCAGGGATTTGTATGTACGATCTTGTGAGACAATTGTTTCCAGCGTTTCTTCATCCCAATCAGAATAGCAGAGTTCTCTCTCAATCAAAAATTTCAGTCTGAACGAAAGTCTTTATTGGCTTGGAGTCGCGCGAGGATCGCATCCGCCGTCTCTTCCGCGCCTTTCATCTTCGTCGTGTCGAACACGAGATCATAGTGCGACGGATCGCGATAGTTGACGCCGTAGTATTTTGCGTAGCGGCGATCGTCTGATGCCACGCGATTCGCGATATCGCGTTCTGCATCTTCCGCGCTCCCGTAGAGTGGTTCATCTTGACGCTCAGACGAAACGTCAGAGGTCGGGATGTCGATCCTGTCGATATCGCTCGTGTTTTGCCTGGCCTCGAAGATGCGGCGTGCCGCTTCGCGCGGATCGCAGTCGAGAAAGATCTTGAATGAGTGCGGGATGAAATGCCACGAGAGCCGACCTTCGATCACGAAGGCGTTTTCTTTTTTTCCAAGCTCACGTTGATAGTCGTCCACGGACGTATCTGTCGTCGCGTCAGTCTCGCCGAGTTTGTTCAGCTCATCAAGCGTGATGCCGCGCTCTAATGCCATTTTCCCGCGGAGCCCTCCCATAGAGAAAAACGGCACCCCGAGACGTGCCGCGAGGAGCTTGGCGATACTTGTCTTGCCAGAGCCGGGGACGCCGGAAATGGAGATAATCATGGCGAGAGTGCTGTGATGCATTGGTTGAATGCTTGATCTGGCGAGAGGTCAAATTCTATTTTCTCGCCCGTCGCAGGATCGCGGAAGCCGAGATGAACCGCTTGGAGCATCAATCTCGGAGCGCTGATATTGCGATCTTCTTTTCGTCGTTTGTATAGGGGGTCACCGATGATCGGATGGTTTATTGCAAGCAGGTGTGCGCGGATCTGGTGCGTGCGTCCCGTGAGGATTGTAAGCTCAAGCAGCGACGCGTTGCGAAATAGTCGCAGTACCTTGTAGTGCGTCCACGCGACCTTGCCTTCTTCCTCGTGCTCGGGCCGCGCAGCCATGCGCTGCCTTGTTTTCGATCGTGCGATCTTGAATTTGATGTCACCTTCTTCTTTTTCCATCTCTCCGAAAACGAGCGCGAGATATTTTTTCTCGACCGTGTGCTCCGCGAATTGGCGTTTCAAGCTATCGAATGCATCTTGCGTCTTAGCAATGACCATGAGGCCGCTCGCTTCCTTGTCTAAGCGATGCATGATGCCTGGTCGTGATGGATCCTCGCCGACCTTCGCGATTGCAGGATCATGCACAATCAAAAAATCAACCAACGTACCGTTGTTCGTTTTCGCATCAGGATGGACGAGCAGGCCGGGGGGCTTGTCTAAGACGAGCCAATCGGGGGTTTCGGCAATGAGTGGTACGGTCGGGATGCAGGCCGTCATTTCCGTAGGAGCGACTCGTCGGGTCGCCCCTACTACACCATCCATTTTTTGTGCATCATTCAATTCCACTGCATCTCCCTTTTTCAAAAATCGATGTACGGTCGCGGCCTTTCCATTCACCGTCACGTTACCGTTTTTGATTCGCTTTGCGACCTGGCTACGCGTTGTCTCTGGCATCTCGCGCGTCAAAAAAATATCAAGGCGAATGCCTGTATCCGTAGCTTGTATAGTCCATGCTGTGGGCATGCTGCCTATGCTAACAGAACGAAATGCGATTGACGAATGCAATCGTATAAAACCAGGACTTGCGCGTTTAGATGCAGAACGCGAAGAAAGCGAGTATTTGCGCGAGGCGTAGCAGCGCTACGGTGAACGCAAAACGGAGCTTTCGACAAAGTTATGCGCCAAACGCGTAAGTCCTAAAAACAAAAAGTGCACCGTCGGAGACATGGAGCGCGAGGACGTAGAGCGCTGATGTTAAAAACACGTCAAGACGTTGTTATAAAGACTGCTCCGATGAAAAAATTTTGAAATTGCCACTCCCCTGAAATTCGCGTACGATGGATTTAATATGTCATATTGGATATTAAAAACCGAACCTGAAGAATACGCTTGGGAAACACTTGAGCAGGATAAACAAACGCAGTGGTCAGGCGTGCGTAACTTTGAAGCGCGTAAATATCTAAGCGAGATGAAACCGGGAGACATCGCCTTCATCTACCATTCCGGCCAAGAGCGCATTATCATGGGTTTGGCCAAGCTGGTCTCCAAACCTTATCCTGATCCATCCGCAGATAAAGGCGACTGGCTCGCCGTCGACATCGAGCAACACAAAGCCTTAGTGCGTCCAGTCAGCCTTGAAGAAATCCGCAACACGCATGGGCTCTCAGTTATGCCGCTCGTGACTCACGCGCGCCTGTCTGTCCACCCGGTCACCGACGTACAGGCAGCCATGATCTTGAAGATCGCCAAGACTAAAATGTAGGCATGAAGTCAACCTTTTACCTCACCACGGCTATCGCGTACGTAAATGCACCGCCGCACATCGGCTTTGCGCTTGAATTAATCTACGCTGATACGCTGGCGCGCTACCAACGTCTAACTGGAAAAGAAGTATTTTTTTTGACTGGCACGGATGAACATGGGCAAAAAATCGCACGTCAAGCAGCAACGGAGAAAAAAAATCCACAAAAATTTGTGGATGACATGTCAGACTTGTATCAAAGGCTAACCAAAGAATTAAAAATCTCGTATACGGACTTCATCCGCACCACGGAAGAGCGGCATGCCGCAGCAGTCAAAACGTTTTGGCAGCGCGTCGCGACCCGTGGCTACATCTACAAAAAAAACTACTCCGGACTCTACTGCGTGGGCTGCGAACAATTTAAGACAGACAAGGATCTGGTTGACGGTCTATGCCCAGATCATCAACGCGCGCCAGAATTGCTAGAAGAAGAAAATTATTTTTTTAAACAGTCGGAATTTCGTGACCAGCTGGTGGAGCTCTACGCCTCACGCCCAGACTTTATCGTTCCGGAAGGAAAATTCCATGAAATGCAACAATTCGTGCTGAGTGGTTTGGAAGATATCAGCATCAGCCGTTCGCGCGCGCAACTGACTTGGGGTTTACCCGTGCCTGGAGATGATACGCAGGTAATCTATGTGTGGTTTGACGCGTTAATCAATTATTTAACCGGCGTGGGATTTGCTGTAGAGGATGAAAAATTCGAGCGCTTATGGCCGGCTAACGTCCACGTTATAGGTAAGGAGATCAATAGACAGCATGCCGTTCTCTGGCCTGCGATGCTCATGGCCGCGGGCCTCGAGCTGCCACGCCAGGTGGCTGTCCACGGATTGATTTATGTTGAAGGGCACAAAATGTCGAAGACGCTCGGCAACGTCATTGATCCACACGAGCTGATTGAGCTCTTTGGCGTTGACGCTACGCGCTACCTCCTGTTGAGTCAGCTTCCATTTTCCGGCGATGGCGACTGGTCGCGCACCCGCTCGCTCAAAAAATACGAAACGGATCTCGCGAATGATCTGGGCAATTTAGTGTATCGCGTAGCCAGTATGGTAAAAAAATATCGCGACGGTCGGGTGCCCCAAAAATCTGACCTGCCCGACCAGCAACTGAGCCAACCAGATATGCTTAAACTGATTTGGAAAGAATATCACACGCATATGGAGAATTGGCGTTTTGATCAAGCGCTGACTGCTGTGTGGAAGATAGTACGAAGTGCAAATCAACTCATTGATCAAAGCAAACCTTGGATCTTGGCCAAAACTGAAAAGACGGAACAGCTCGATAGCGTCCTTTACACTTTACTTGAGAGCCTGCGTCATGTGGCCTGGATGCTCCGTCCCAGCATGCCCGAGACATCCGATCGTTTATTGGATCAACTCGGCGTACAGCATGATCGAGACAAACTACTCTATAACGATGTCGCCGCGTGGGGGTTGCTTGAGGCTGAAGCAGAGATTGGAGTCGAGGCACCACTGTTCCCTAGAAGGGCAACCTTGTTGACAATTCCAGCTAAATCTTCGTCATTATAAAACGTGATGCGGATTTCTCCTTCTCCGCGGACGTCGCGTTTGATGATCACTTTGGTGCCAAAAACCTCACGTAGCTTTTGTTCCGTGTGAGCTATGTTTGGATCGAGCGATCTGCGCTGCGCGCGCGTATGAGGCACGCGTGCCTCAGTTTGACGCACTGTAAAATTCCCTTCCAGCATGGCTTGAAACAACTGCTTGCGCTCAGCTTCAAGTGGCAAGGAAAGCAGCGTGCGCGCGTTGGAGGCAGAAATCCTCCCCAAGCGTAGGGCTGCTTGAATCTCATGCGGCAGCTGTAAGAGACGGATGATATTGGCCACCTGTGATCGGCTCTTACCGACACGCCGACTGATCTCATCCTGAGTCAAATTAAATTCATCTTGTAGACTAAGATACGCCCGCGCCTCTTCTAACGGATTCAAGTCCTTGCGCTGAATATTTTCTACAATGGCTAATTCGAGTTTCTGCTGTTCCGTGGCACTACGTAAACAAGCGGAGATCGTAATTAACCCAGCAATTTTCGCCGCGCGCCAGCGACGTTCCCCGGCAATAAGCGTGTAGCGCCCATTCTCTGCCAGCGTTACGATAATCGGCTGCAAGATGCCATGTATTTTAATTGAGGAAATGAGTTCCTCTAAGCCGGTGTGGTCAAAATACTCGCGTGGCTGCCGTGGATTAGAATCAATGCGATCGATTGGAATTTGATAAATTTGATTGGATGCTTCGGCAAAAATGGGGGCGGTCGAACGCACGATAGCCTCATCATGAGCTGATGCTGTACCGACCTTGGGTGGAATAATTGCACCCAAGCCGCGTCCCAAACCGGATGAACGTGCTAGAATCATACAAAAAATTTTTCCATTTCGCCGTCCAGAATCTCGCGAGCTAAGCGCTCATAAGCTTTGGCACCCTTGGATGTAGAATCAAAACTCAAAATCGATCTACCAAACGACGGAGCTTCGGCTAAACGCACGCTACGCGGAATAACGGAACGAAAAATATTATTGGGAAAATACTTATACAGCTCTTGCAACACGTCATCTGAAAGCTTGGTACGGCTATCGTACATGGTGAGCACAGCGCCTAGAACGTCAACCTCGGGACGTAAGCGATCTTTAACCAGGCGCACAGTCTCGAGCAACTGACCCAGCCCTTCCAGGGCATAATATTCTGCCTGCACCGGGATCATGAGCTCGTCTGCAGCCACGATGCCATTGAGTGTGATCATACCCATGGTGGGCGGACAATCAATGAGAATATAATCGTAATCATTGCGCACTTCGAGTAGCGCATCGTAGAGCTTGAACTCGCGGCGATCCAAATTGACCAACTCAACATTGAGTCCAGCCAGCGCAGTCGTAGCTGGCGCAATGCGTAGCGTCTCATGCGCGGTCGGTTGAACGATATCGCGCATGCGAACCTTGCCTAAAACGGCTTCATACAAGCCGCGCTCAAGACCATGATGGTCAATACCGATGCCAGAGGTGGCATTAGCCTGCGGATCAAGGTCTACAATCAATACAAACTTTCCCGCTTCAGCTAGATACGCGCCAAGATTAATCGCAGTTGTAGTCTTACCCACGCCACCTTTTTGATTCACTATAGAAATGATGCGGCCCATATTGTCTGGCTGCTAGCATACCTCTTAAATCGTTGAAGCTACAAGTGTTTGTTAGACAGACGTGGAACAGACTGAGCAATTGACGAGTAAAAAGTGAATGGCTATGCTGCGAACTATGCTCTACTTCATACTTCTGCCTATTACCACTATTTCACTCTCGATCCTGGGCATAATCGCCTGGCGACATTGGAAAGAACTTAGACTGCTGGATCCTGACTCGATTCAGCAAGAGCGAGAGCGACAAAAACGTGAAGAGCTGTTACTGCAACGTTTTACACGCTTAAAAACAGAGAAGTTGGGTCCGCTAAAAACTTTGGTGCAACGTGGGATCATGGAGATCAAACGGGCGTATCACGCCGTGTACCTCAAACTCGTGAAGTTTGAAAAATTCTATAAACAGGCTAAAGCGCCATTTGCCATGCTGGCGCCATCAGTACGAGAGCGCATCAAACTTCTACTTGATGACGCGCGCTCACTGATGCGTGATCTAAAATGGGCGGATGCGGAACGAAGATTCTTAGAAGTCCTCAACATCGACAAACACAACACCGCAGCGTACAAAGGGCTGGGTGTGATTTATTTAAAACAAAAACTATATCCACAAGCGCGTGAAACGTTTTCATTCCTGATTAAAACGCGCAAGGCTGATGAAACGTGTTACGCCGCCCTGGCGGAAATTGCGCTGTCTGAAGAGAATGTAGTTGAGGTAGAGAACATGCGACGCAAGGCCATCGAATCTAGCCCGCGCCTAGCTCATCGCCATGCCGAATTAGCTGAATTTTATCTGTCGCAGAATCAGCCTTCCAGGGCTTGGCCCTTTGCCAAGCGGGCTAGTGAGCTGGAAGCAAAATCAGCCAAGTACCTTGAGCTTTCGCTTGAGACTGCTATACTCGTGGGCGATCGCAATGAGGCTAAACGGCGCTATGATAAGCTGCGTCTGCTGTCAGACGATCATCCTAAGCTACAAGCACTGAAAGACAAAATTGAGCGCAGCATGCCAGCGTAGCTCAGTTAGTTCAGCGCTATTGAGCCGTAGTAGCTCAGCTGGTAGAGCATTTCCATGGTAAGGAAAAGGTCACCGGTTCAATTCCGGTCTACGGCTCCAAACTGGGTGGGTACCGAAGCGGTCAAACGGGGCAGACTGTAAATCTGCTGGCTCACGCCTTCGAAGGTTCGAGTCCTTCCCCACCCAAAAAATATCCCGATATCCATCGGGGTATTTTTACAACTTAGAATTCTTGCATTAGAGGAATCTGACGCCGTGACTCAGTACAAGTACTGACTCTTGACATCTATCCTTAGGTTTGGCACAGTAGCGACGCATCGTGTTAGCACTCAAGCCATTTGAATGCTATTATCATAACTTTTTTTTCTTTAACTCATTAAGTATTTACTAAACTATGAAGCTTCGTCCTCTCGGCGACCGCGTAATCGTTAGACCGGCTGCCAAAGAAGAAATAACTAAGACTGGCATAATCCTGCCAGATACGGTCGACAAAGAACGCCCAGAACAGGGTGAGGTGGTCGCGGTTGGACCGGGACGCCTCCTTGATTCGGGCGCACGCGCGCTCACATCGCTCAAGATCGGCGATAAAATAGTGTTTAAGAAATACTCCCCCGACGAAGTCAAGATTGGCGAGGAAGAGTTCCTAGTCATCGCGGAATCAGACGTGATGGCGGTAGTCGAGGCATAAACCATAATTCGTTTGCATTCTCTCGTATATGTCAAAGCAAATAATTTTCGATGAACAGGCTCGTCAGGCACTCAAACGCGGTGTCGATCAACTGGCGAATGCCGTAAAAGTCACCCTCGGCCCCAAAGGTCGAAACGTGGTGATTGACAAGGGCTATGGCTCACCCACTATTACTAAAGACGGTGTGACTGTGGCGAAAGAGATCAATCTAGAAGATAGGTTTGAAAATATTGGCGCCGAACTCGTAAAAGAGGTGGCATCAAAAACCAACGACGTCGCTGGAGATGGAACTACTACGGCAACTGTCTTGGCACAAGCCATGATTACGGAAGGGATAAAGAATATCACTGCTGGAGCCAATCCTTTAGCAGTGAAACGCGGCATTGAAAAAGGCGTGGAGGCGATCGTCAAAGAACTGAGGGATAAAATCTCCAAGCCGATTTCAGGCGATGAGATTGAACAAGTCGCATCAATCTCTGCTAATGATCCTGAAATTGGTAAGACCATCGCCAGCGCTATGAAAAAAATGGGGCAAGATGGCGTCATCACCGTCGAAGAGTCACAGACATTTGGCATCGAAACCGAAGTAGTACAAGGCATGCGCATAGACAAAGGTTACGCCTCGCCTTACATGGTCACCAATGCCGAGCGTATGGAGGCAGAGTATACCGATCCATACATACTAGTTACGGATAAGAAAATTTCTTCTTTGCAAGACATCTTGCACATTCTTGAAAAAGTCGTACAAACTGGTAAGAAAGATATCGTTATCCTCGCCGACGATGTTGAGGGCGAGGCCTTAGCTACACTAGTAGTCAACAAATTGCGCGGCACATTTCACGCACTTGCGGTCAAAGCTCCTGGCTTTGGTGATCGGCGCAAAGAAATGTTGCAGGATATTGCGATCGTCACAGGCGCCTCACTTATCAGTGAAGATATCGGCCGCAAGCTTGACTCTGTCCAATTGACTGACCTCGGCTCGGCTCACAAGGTCATTGCTACCAAAGACCACACTACCTTTGTAGATGGTAAAGGCGAGAAAGATAAGATTCAAGCTCGCGTGGCACAAATCCGTAAGCAACTCGAGACTACGGATTCAGAATTTGATCGCGAAAAATTGCAGGAACGCCTGGCCAAGCTCGCAGGCGGCGTGGGCGTGATCAAGGTCGGCGCGGCAACAGAAGTTGAAATGAAAGAAAAGAAACATCGTATCGAAGACGCTGTCTCGGCGACCAAAGCCGCAGTGGAAGAGGGTATTGTGCCTGGCGGTGGCGTTGCCTTCTTGCGCACCTTACGTGTGCTCGATGAGTTGCTCCAGCATTTAGACCTCGAGGAACAGGTCGGTATACGCATCTTAAAGAAAGCCATCGAAGAACCCATCCGCGTCATTGCTGACAACGCTGGCAAGGATGGAGCAGTGGTGGCAGAAGAAGTTAAGAAGCGCAGTGGGAGTGAGGGCTATAACGCCTTGACAGATAAATACGAGGATATGCTCAAAGCCGGCATTGTTGATCCAACTAAGGTGACGCGGTTTGCACTACAAAATGCCGCGTCGATTACGGCTATGTTCCTCACCATCGAATGTGTTATTACCGATCTTCCTAAAAAAGAGGAGTCGGCAACGCCTGGACACGGGGGCGGGATGGGAATGGATTACTAAGGCACGACGATGCAACTAAAAAATCCGAATCCATCAGGGTTCGGATTTTGATTTGCCTGCGTGGGACTGTCGCCAAATGTCATCCTGAACGAAGTTTGACGCAGTGAAGGATCTGCGTTCTTCAAAATGCAGCTTCTTCGCTCTGTTGCATGCGGCTCAGAATGACTATGGACCGAAACTCGCTATGGATTCTATAATAACGACATAGAAAAGTGACCCGCGTGCTTTTAAAAAAGCATGCAGGTCTAAGTAAGAAAAAGGTGATCAAGCAAAAATACCTGAAAAATACTGGCACGTCTCATGTCGCCAATACAGCTTAGCCATCATGAGAACAGCGGTGCAGACGTCATCAGACGCACCAGAGCATCGAAGCGTATCCGCGATTTCGAAGAAGAGATTAAATGGTCGAAGCGTCTCTTCATAAAAATCATCCATCTCCGCGAGGAGATTTTTCTGTTCTAAACGAACTGTCACACAAGATATTGGCGGGGGCGGTTCAGTGGTTTGGCCTTCATTGCTCGACTCTCGGCAGTATGGGACACGAACAGGTACGACCATGATCAATAACTCCTTTCGATTTGTATGCTACCGTCCCCTACCAGGGGCGGAAGGATAGATAGACTGAGCTCAAGGGACATGAGCTGTCAGGCTTCTCTATCTACCGCTGCCATGAAACATGTAGGCGTGTCAAGAACTCGTTCGTGAATTTAACTGCACAGTGTAACACCTAAGCAAAACAACATCTCGGGGGTAAGGTCTTGGGGCTTTCAGACCTAAGTCCTAACTGCACTTAAGAGGTCTGTATACATAACTTAAGTTAGACAAGCGTCAAAAACTAGATGCCTGGAAATAAGCAGGTCTCACACGGGGAGAGATAACGCGACGACTCGGCCGATACGCTTCGATGACCTGCGTCAGAGATTGGCAAAAGACGGACGTGATGCCGACGGCACGCGCCTAGCAAGCGCGACAGAGGAACTGCAAGGGTTCTGGTCTTCGAGATACGTTGGAGCGTGCGATTACGAAATCGTTTCGGAAGATGGCCGAGTGGTCAAGATCGCCGAGGCAATTTACTCCAACTATCTCAAATCGTTCTAAAATTTTGAGTGCGGTCAATACCAATCAAACCAAGGAGGAAAGGAGGGAATCTGTAGCCGCACCTACAGATCCATCTCTAGCCGATAATTATTTGTCGTCTGAAGAAGGAATGATGTGTTTTGTCTTTTGGACATTCACCCCTCGCCCCTCTGCCCAAAATCCAAAACGGAAAAATTTTGTTCGCGATTATTAATAGCGAGACGGCGACACGGGAAAATATAAAAAAGATAAAAAATTTACATCGTACAACAGCACGATATGCGGTTCAAGAAAAAGCGCGTAAATAATTTTCAACTTAATCTTGGAATTTTGGCAAACTTCGCATATCGGTAACGTCAGGCGAAATAAAAACACCCTTGCGGGTGTTTTTTTCTTTTCCGTCCCACTGTTCTCGGCACGATCCTACTCTCCCGGGACCGGATTGGGTCCGAGTACCATCGGCCTTGGTGGTCTTAACTGCCGTGTTCGGGATGGGAACGGGTGTGACCCCACCAGATACGCACCGAGAACACTGGGACGGAATGATGATGACAAGAGTCACATGGCTAGATAGACGGTCATACGTACAAGGCATGTTTAAGAAGCACAAGTACACGTTCTAATTTTTACGCCATTCAGTAATGAGGCGGCGAAAAATGGATGAGATGCGATGGTCTGGAGCGAACACCGTGCGAGACGTACTGAAATGTACGTTGAGCATGGAGCGCAGCGAAGACCAAGCAGCTCGCCAGTTTTCGGCGCCGTTATCCGGATGGCCGAAGCAATGGGCTATTAGTACCGCTCGGCTAAAGCGCTTGCGCGCCGTACACCTGCGGCCTATCAACCTCCTCGTCTCGGAGGGCCCGTACTGAATACTAATCTTGAGGACGGCTTCACGCTTATATGCTTTCAGCGTTTATCCGTGCCGAACGTAGCTACCCGACGGTGCCCCTGGTGGGACAGCCGGTGCACTAGAGGTTCGTGATTCTCGGTCCTCTCGTACTAGAGAATCGCCCTCTCAATATTCCACGCGCGTAGTAGACAGGAGACCGACAAATTTGTTACTTCGCAAAACCACATCCGAAATCTGTTATCGCTCTGTGGCGCCCAAACATTTCTATTTGGATCTGCATGTCGCCATGCAGTTCGGACTATATCTTCATCTCCGATGTTTACCGGAGTGTTCGACGTATAGTCTCTGAGGGTTTCAAACAATGGTTTCTTTCTGCCGCTTTCGATAGCGACCAGAGCCATTCATGGTGTATGCCAGTTCAATAATCGTTTGTAGGCCGTCGCTTACACAATGAATCTTTTGAGACATCATGCGAACGACTCGCGCAAACGTTTTGAAATCAGATGCTTTTTCCGTTTGAAGTTGATGCTTCTCGAAAAAAGGTATGATTTTTTTGAGGAGATCGTTTCGATCTCTCACGACATACACGAAAGTAACATCTCTTGGATTCTTCTGGTGATTGGCTTTAACGTATCCACAGTCGAAAAAGAGTATCAATCTTTCGAGAACGTGTTTGCTTGAAACGCGTTGCGATACGTGGAATTCTGGAATGATTCTCCATCCTGTCTTCACGGACGCGTCTGGATAGATCGCCACATGAAAACTGCCTTCACCGTCAACGAATCCGCTGACGTACCATGGCTCGAAGCCATTACCTGATCTTCCCTGCTGATTGTCTGCACTCGGTGCATTTTTACGCAGCATATACTTGTTCAGTATAGCGTGTAGTCCGAGATCCTTCGAACTCCATCTCCATGGAATTCAACCAGAGTTTCCAGCATATAGTCGAATTTATAGACAGCGCGGTTTTTTGACTAATATGAGCCAAATATTTCCACTGTCTCACGACGTTCTGAACCCAGCTCGCGTACCGCTTTAATTGGCGAACAGCCAAACCCTTGGGACCTTCTTCAGCCCCAGGATGCGATGGGCCGACATCGCTGTCGGACTTAAACTTCCATGCTTTCACATGGCATAGACTATATCTTCATCTCGCTCCGGATCGTAGCCGTTCTAAGGCATGATCTCGGTTTGAATTGCGAGCGTCGGCGTCTTGGCTCGATTTTATGTCGAACCCTCCCCTTTCGGGTCAGTCGTTACAGGGTCATCACAGATTTTATATCGGAAGCACGGAAGAATGTGCGGTCGAATACTATCGACCAAAACTTTCGTACTTGCACTCGTGACTCGTATCCGAAGATACTGTGTATCACGATTGAACGTGGTCTGAATCCCAAAGGTTTGCAAAAGAAGATTTTGGAGAAATTCCTGTTCTTCTAAAAAAACTGTTGGGTGTTCAGATAACACGCGGAACGACTACGGGATCCATCATCCATGAACCAAACCGCTCATGCGATTGGATCAAGAACAATGTCTCGCGGAATAATCTTCTTTTGATTTTTATCGAACCATTGATACTAGTTCGTAAACGTTGGAAGACTTCTTGTCGTAAACCGATAGGCAACACGTTTCCCGTTTCCATGACGAGATTTTGACGGATTTGAATTGTTCGGCGTGATTCACTTCGAATAGGGCGTTCGTTCGCGTCCCTTGTTTTCGAAATGTTCCATCGCCAAGCAAACTGCCAACCAAAATGGCGTGTTGTACATCTGTGAGACTTCCCACGGTATTGCCGGGCGACATTTTGATACTATTTTACCACTTTATGTCACTGACGGATTCACCGTTATAAGCCGTATTTTTTGGATCAGAATCACTTCTGATGCACCCCGATGTGTTAAGGTGCCAAACCTCCTCGTCGATGTGGACTCTTGGAGGAGATCAGCCTGTTATCCCCGGA
>OBEQ010787991.1_pt1 | contig 21581 bp, 21 predicted proteins | sample 1670901 | NCBI WGS metagenome assembly OBEQ01 (sample SAMEA104232315, study PRJEB22302) | groundwater metagenome | biome: forest; feature: aquifer; material: groundwater | place: USA | collected 2011-08-07 | depth 5.4 m
GCCGCATCGGCGTCGATCCGCGCGCGATCAGGCATGGGGCGGGGCGCGAGCGCTTTCGTGAAATGCTGCGCGAGCTGCGCGAGACGGAATACGACGCCGTGATCGATCTGCAGGGTCTGCTCAAGTCCGCGATGCTCGCCCGCAGCGTCCGCGGGCACCGGACGATCGGCTTTCCGCGCAGGCACCTTCGCGAGAAGCTGGCGCGGCTGTTTTACACGGATGCGCCCGACCCGGGCGACGCGACGCACGTGATCTACAAGAACCTCGCGCTGCTCGCACCGCTCAAGGTGATCGATCGCCGCCTGCGGTTTCCGCTCGAGACTCCATTCACGCCAACTGTCGTGCAGGTCGTGAACCGGTTCGAGCCGGACGGATACGTCCTCATCAACCCTGGCGCGGCGTGGCCGAACAAACAGTGGCCGCCGGAGCGGTTCGGGGCGGTGGCTGCGGCGATCGCCCGCGAATTCGGATGGCGGTCGCTGGTGTTGTGGGGACCCGGCGAGCAGGAGATTGCGCATCGCGTCGTCGCCGAGTCCGGGGGCGCGGCGGAGGCGTCGCCGCCCACGACGATCACGGATCTCGTCGGAATCGCCCGAAGCGCGCGCCTGATGATTTCGGGCGATACCGGTCCGCTGCATATCGCGGCTGCCGTCAACACGCCGATCGTGGCGCTCTACGGTCCGACGCGTCCCGAGCGCAACGGTCCGTGGGGCCTGTACGACGTGGCGGTCTCGCGCGTGCAGAAATGCTCGTGTGTCTACGAACGCACGTGCAAGAAGAGAGATCGCTGTATCGACGATATCAGCGTCACCGAGATCATGAGCGCCGTTCACCGGCGGATAGCGGCGCGTGGCTGACGCGGCCGCGCAGCGGCTGGCGCGAGAGCGGGTTCCTCTCGGTTTCATCGTCGCCATCGCGACGCTGGTGCTCGCGCATCCAACGTGGGCGATGTGGCGCGTCGGACTCGCAGTCGCCGCGGCAGGCGAGGCGGTGCGCATATGGGCCGCGGGTCACCTGGAAAAAAGCCGCGAGGTGACACGCTCGGGGCCGTACCGCTGGACGCAGCATCCGCTCTACGTCGGCTCGACGATCATGGCTCTTGGAATCGTGATCGCATCGCGCAGCATGATCGTCGCGCTGGTCGCGGCGACTTACATGACATCAACGCTCGCCGCTGCGATCCGGACCGAGGAAGCGTTTCTCACCCGCGCCTTTGGTGACACCTACGATCGCTATCGCGAGTCGCGCTCCGATCCGATGCGGCGGCGGTTCAGCCTCGCGCGCGTGATGCGCAACCGCGAATATCGCGCAGCGGCCGGGCTCGCTGCCGGGTTCGCGCTCCTTGCGCTCAAGGTGATCGGCTACCTATAATTACGTGTTTGGGTTAACCTCGCCGATGCGCTTCGTGGGACAGCACGAGCAGGACGGCGGGCGTGCCCCGCCGCAGCGCGTAGGCGGGCGGTTAGCTCAGAGGTAGAGCATCGGCTTTACACGCCGGGTGTCACAGGTTCGAATCCTGTACCGCCCACCACTTCGCTCGCGCTTGCCACTCAGAGCGCGAGCTACGGGTGGCAAGCCCGGCGAAGTGGTGTCCACCGAAGCGCGCAGCGCGAAGGTGAACCACATTGATCGATTTGGGGTCGTAGTTCAGTTGGCTAGAACGCTGCCCTGTCACGGCAGAGGCCGCGGGTTCGAGTCCCGTCGACCCCGCCACCCTTCGCTCTCGCCCGGCACCCGTAGCGAGAGCTACGGGTGGCAAGCCACCCGGCGAAGGGTGTCCACCGAAGCGGCGTTCCAGCGCCACTTCTAAGCCGCGAAGGTGGACCGCCCCATCGCACATTCTGCAAACTCCGCGACGTTTGTTGCAGGCAAGATCTTCACACCCGATTCCATCCGCCACGATAAAGGATCGCGATCACTTGTCGTGCTGTATGGGTCACAGCTTTGCATCCATGGTGGTGTGGTTGCTAGCAAGCGTTTCGTCTATGTCTTGAGAAGCGAAGCGCAACCCTCTCGCTACTACACCGGCATCACGTCCGATATTGCCGCCCAACTGGTTGCCCACAATGACGGCCGGTGCACCCATACCGCTAGCGGTCGGCCATGGCGCCTCGACGTTGTTCTGGAATTTGCCGACGAAGCGCGTGCTGTCAGATTCGAGAAATATTTGAAATCCGGCTCTGGCTGCGCGTTCGCGAAGCGTCATTTCAGGCTGTGAGCCGCAATCAGCCGATAATCCACAGGAGACTCAAATGAAGCTAGCCGTTGTACTTCTTCTGAGCGCAGTGGTTGTCGGTCACCTCGCGGCAGCTCCAGATCCGCCACCCCTGCCTTCGCTCCTCGCGAACGGTTTGCGTCAACTGCCGGGCCTCAGGCTTCTTGATCAATCACGCGATCTCTTGGGAGGCATCACTGTCGATGACCTGAAGGATTCTGGTTACTGGCCGCCGTGGTTGGTGCGCGATCTGGATCGCGACGGCCGTCCCGATGTCGCCGCCGTGGTAGTTAAGCCAGGACCACGGCTTCAGTACGGCGTGATTGCAATCCATGCGCGCAATCCACGTGTCGCGGAGTGGGTCACACCGCTCGGCACCCAGTTGCTCAATGGCATCGCGAAAGGCAATGCAGCCGATACCCTCATCCCGTTGTTTTGTGTCGACTGCGACGCGAACGCCTGGTTCCGCTGGTCAGGGCGCGCATATGAGGCCGAGTTGTACGCAGTCGGAGAGGAACTTACGCTGGCAACAGACGACGAACGCAAAGTGGGTCTGTTTGCGCGTTCATCGCAGGCTTCACGTTTGCTTTTTCCGCTCATGCAATGCACGCGCGCGGTTGTCCGGCGCGTTGCAGGTACTGCGGGCGATCGTTGGTATTTCGTGGAGACGCGTAGCCGACAACGTGTCGATGGATGGATTCCGGCTTCGTTCGTGTTTGATGCCGGCGGCTGCGAAGGTTGATATCGGACTAGTACGGATCGAACCACCCCTTGGTCCATCGCGGCAGCGTGTACGGCTGCGGGACCGGCATGTACACCACCTCCTTCTGCAGCTGCTGCACCAGGCGTTCGGCGTCAGGATGGCGGCTTCGCCATTGCGGTCGCACGTCGTCTTCGCGTTCTACAGCCGCCGCCCAATCATTGCGGTTGACAAACGCGCTCTCGCGCATCGTTTCCACCAGCGTCGCGGCGCGCAGCGTCCAGCCCGCCGAGAGGACGAGCAGTGGAATCGCCAGGAACATGGCGGCGCGGCGTGATGGCTGCTGCTGCGACCGGCCCAGCAGATCGCGCAACGCCACAAACAGGGCGACCGCGTAGAACATCCCCGCCGGACTCATCACCACTTCTTTTGTGTAGGGATAGCAGATCGCCGCGTTCGCGCCGAGCACCGCCACGAACAGGATCAGCAATACATCGTCATGCTCGAACGTCCATTGCTTCCACCGGCCGATCCGTCGAGAGACGCTGACGCCGATGAACGCGGTCGCGATGATCGAGACGATGACATTGACGATCGACCATGGCGGAATCGCGCCGCGCACCACGAACTGCGTGAACTGGAACACGCCGGCCCGTGGTTCCGAGAAGAGCACCGTCAAACCCGAGCACACCACGTTGTAGATGTAGAACTTCCAGGGCGCGTCGCCGAACAGCCGGACGAGTTCGCCGGTATCCCTGCCGGAAAAGCCGTACCCGGAGCTGGTGATCCCGAGTGTCCGCGTGCCGACGTCGAGGACGAAGAAGCGCAGAACGAGGTACGCCGCCAGCACGGCGGTCGCACCGGCGACCGCTCTTCCGGAGACGCCACGCCAGCCGGCGGCATACGCGGTTACGACGCAGACCCAGACCAGCACGCCACTCTCAATCGTGAACAGCGCGTAGAGGCACGCGACGACCGCCACCACGTCATGCCACCAGCGCGGGCGCGAGTCGGCGAGGTTCGCCACGACAAGGCAGCACACGAGGACGCTCATGAAGTGGTTGATCGGATACCCTTCGCGCATCGTGACGTTGAACGTGTGGATGCCCACGAGGGCGGCGAGCGCGAGTGGCAATGCCATCAGGTCGATCGCCGTGCGGATCCGCAGCAGGCGCACGAACAGGACGATCAGGACGACGAGCTGCGCGACGTGGAAGGCCTTGTACGTCGCGAAGTAGTGGCCGGCAGGCGTCAGGTCGAAGAGCGCCTTCTGCATCAGCCACATGACGGGCCGCATGGACTCGGTCCCGGTAAAACGGGTCACGAGCACTTCCCGCAGCGACTGGAATTGAAAAATCAGCAGATGTTCCAGGTCATCGCTGATCTGGTAGGGCATCCGAATCAGAAAATAGCCGAGCCCCAGGGCGAGCACCACGCCGTAGGCATAGGCCGCGCGCGACCACGTTCTCCCTTCCACCTCACCAGGGCGTGGCCACATGCTCGCAATCCGGCCTTTCTTTCACCCCGTCCTTGTCGAGGAACTCGACAATCTCCTTCGCGTCATCCTTGATCGCGAGGCACATGATGACGGTCCGCTCGCGACCGTCCATCCGCGCACCGCGCGCGAGCAGGAACTGCATGGCGGTCGGCGTGCGCGTCCCCACCGACGCCTCGAGCGGCGTCACGACGATCTCGTAGCTCTTGAGGATTTCCGGACGCACCTTCGCCGGAGCATTGGGGTCGGCGCCATTCCAGAGCAGACGCTGCATCGTGCCGCGATCTTTCAACGCCGCCGCCTCGGACATCGTCAGCTGCGGCTCGCGCCACAACGGCTCCCAGCCGGCGACGGCACCCGCGAGTACGACGAGGGCGACAATGACGAGAAGAATCGGGAAGGCCAGGACCGAGATGGCCGCCAGGGCGAACGGTTTCACACCCGGACCCCGCTGCGAGACCGCGCGATCACAGGATCGGGATGATGCCCGGTTGAAGCTCGTACGTCTTGTCGCACGAACGGCAGCGGACGACTTCGGTCGCGTTGCCCTGCTTCGGTGTCTTCTCCACCTCGAGGCGCTGGCCGCACTTGCAGACGTAGCCGGTGACGCGGCCGGGATTGCCCGTCGCCAGCGCGAACGCCGGCACGTTCGCGACGATGACCGCGCCGGCGGCGACAATGCAGTACTCGTTGAGCGTCACGCCGCAGACGATCGTGGCGTTGGCGCCGACCGACGCACCGCGCCTCACCCACGTCTCGTACACCGTGTACTCGCCGATGAACGCGCGCGGATACAGGTCGTTGGTGAACGTCATGTGCGGACCGAGGAGCACATCGTCCTCGATCGTCACGCCCTTGTAAATCGACACGTAGTTCTGCACCTTGACGTTGTTGCCGATGGTCACGCCGGAGGCCACGAAGACGCCCTTGCCGATGTTGCACCCTTCGCCGAGCGTCGCACCCTCCATGACTTGCGCCTGGTGCCAGATCCTCGTGCCGCGTCCGATCACGGCATCATCCGAGACGTCGGCGGTGGGATGAATGAAAACGTCGTCCGACTTCGTCATGAACGGCCAATGCTCCCGGGCGCGGCGGTGGTCAACAGCTTGTACTTCTCGCGGAAGATCGCGGCGATGTACTTCGTCCCGTCGCCGATCAACCTGAAGCGCGTCTTTCGCTGGCCGCTCGGGTAGAGACGCACAGGGATTTCGAGCAGCTCGCATCCCATCTGATGACCGTAGATGACGATCTGCGCCTGGAAGAACGCGCCGGGGCTGTCCATCGCCGCCTGGTAGCGGGTGAAGATCGTTTTTGGAAAGAGCAGGCTGCCCTGCGTGTCCTTGACGTCCAGAGCGAACACCAGATGGTTGAGCAGCGACGCCACGCGCGAAAACAGGCGTCTCGACAGGTGTCGCGGGACGACAGAAGCGGGGTGTCCCTTGGACCCGATCACCACGCGATTGCGGTTCTCGTACGCCGCGGCGATCGAGTGGTCGAAGACTTCGAGGCCGAATGGCAGATCAACGGCGTAGAACATGATGACGTCATAGGATGCCGCGCCGATGCCCGCGCGGATCGCGTGTCCCAGGCCTCGAATCTCCAGGCACAGCGCACGCACGCGGCCCTGCATCCGCTCCGCGAGCCGGGCGCCTATGCGCTCGGAGCCGTCGCGGCATCCGTTGCACACCAGCAGAATCTCGAACTCGTCGAGTTGATCCAGCGCATCGAGATGCCGTTCGAGAGCCACGACATTCTGTTCAAGGATGGCCTCTTCGTCGTGCACCGGCAGCACGACGCTCAGACTGAACGACGGCTGCCCCGAGCGCGGCGTGATCACTCCAGATTCTAAAGTGTGAGCAGTTACGTGCCGGGTGGCATTATACCGTCGCGTTCTGCGACGCCGAACGGCTCGACGATTCCGCCGGCGAGTCCGTTCGCTGGCACCAGCGTTGCCACAGTTACTTGCCGATGCAGTCGCCCGCCCGGCAATTCTCAGCGCAGGAGGTGGCCGCCATTCGCCGAGTGACCACGCCGCTCGCGGAATTGGCCCATACACCGCCCCGTCCGGTGGTGCGGGTGCTGATCGTGAACGCCGACTCGCGCATCGTTCCGCTCATCCGTCTTCATCTCGAAGCCCGACATTTCATCGTCGACTACGCACCCCACGGCCCCGGCGCGGTCGCCAGGATCAAGAAACTGATGCCTGATGTGGTGGTGCTCGACGTGCCTTCATCGACTCCGGTCTCTCTCGAGGTCCTCCGCTTCATTCGATCGGAGAATCTCGACATGGCGGTCATTGTCATCACATCCGACCACTCCAACGATCTCGCGATCGAGGCGCTGCGCAGCGGCGCGGATGACTACCTGCGCACGCCGTTCACGAGCCAAGAATTCGACGCCGAGCTCGACCGGGTCATCGGCCGCCTCATCTCGCAGCGCGAGAGCGCCGCGCAGCAGCGGCAGCTTGGGATGCAGCTGGCGCGCGCAGCCGAGATTCAGGCGGAGCTGCTTCCGCGCGAGTTCCCGTCCATGGCCGGCTTCGAGCTCAGTGCGCGCTGCGTGTCCGCGCACTGGGTGGGCGGAGACTTTTACGACTGGCAGCAGGCCGCACCGAACCTCGTCAAGCTCACCGTCGGCGACGTGATGGGCAAGGGGATGCCGGCCGCACTCCTCATGGCCGCGGTGCGCACCGTGCTTCGGACTGTCGCCTCAGACAACGAGCCGGCCGAAGCGGTGCAGTCCATGGCCGCGACGCTGGACGATGACCTGGGACGGTCGGGCGTGTTCGTGACGCTGTTTCACGCGCAGCTCGACACGGCGACCGCGCAATTGACGTTCGTCGATGCGGGACATGGGTACGCGCTGCTGCGCCGGGCGGATGGGACCGTGCGGGCGCTGACGCCGTGGAGCCTGCCGTTGGGGATCGTCTCGGACGAGCGGTATCAGGGTGGATGCGTGACGCTCGACCCTGGCGACGCGCTCGTCGTCTATACGGACGGGCTCAAGGAAGCCCGTCCCGACCTGTGGCCGACCAGCGACGCGCTCGCCGCGTACATTACCAATGAGATGACCCCTGCTGCGATCGTGGAGAGCCTTCTCGACAAGGCGAAGGCGGCCGGACCGCTCAACGACGACATCACGCTCGTCGTGCTTCGACGCTCGTAGCGGTTAATTCGTCGCGAGTCTCGTCCGGCCGATTCTCGAGCCCCTAGCGGCCATGACCTGAGGGGGCCCAACGACGGCCGCGGCCGCCGTGCCGTCAGCGACAGCTTTTTCGGCCAGCAGGCCGTTCAGAAATGGAGCGAACGCCGGCTTCGGGCTGCCGTCGGCGTGCAGCAGTCCCCAGTGACGCTCGGCTTCGCCGTGGTAGTTGTTCGTGTCGAACTTCGGATCGTCCACGAGCATGCGCCAGATCATGCCCTCGACGCCTGCGGCGCGGAACTCGTCGATGCGCGCGAAGATGTCGCGCACGACGGTGTCCTGATCGTTCGAATACGACGGTTCCGGATACGACGAGAACGCGACATCGGTGATGAAGGTCGGCTTGTGGAACGTGAGCTGGTTGTAGCGCGCGCCCTCCAGCAGATCATTCGCGCTCGACAGGTAGGTCGACGCGTCACGGATCGACGATCGCAGCGCCTGCGTGCCGAGCAGATCGGCGGCGGCGGCGGCCCGGTCGAAGTTGCGCCACTGGGGTCGGCCCCAGTTGCCGAACCCGAGAATGACTCTCAATCGGCGCGCGTGGAAAATGGCCGCCTGGTCGGCGAGATATCCATCGAACGGCTCATAGTTCTCGATGCCGTTCTTGTTGAACTCCGTTTCCGTGATGACGAGCGCGCCCGAACCGGGCCCCATGACGCGGGCAATCAGATCCGCCAGCTCATTGGAGAGCCGTCTCCACGTCGCCTGGTCTTTCCAGACCCCTTGATACCGGTCGTTGCATCCGTGCTCGACACAATTCGGGCTGATGTCGTCTCCCCAGTACCACCACTGCACGACGGGAATGACGCCGGCATCCCGGGCGGTGCGCAATTGCGCCTCGATGTCGTTCCATCCCCGCTTCTGGTTCCAGGAACCGGCCCACACGCTGGCGTAGTCGACGGGCATGCCCAGCTGGCGCGCGCGGGAAATCGAGGCCGTGTCGAAGCCAAACCTGATTTGGGCTGAAGCCGGCATCGGTGCGGCCGCCAGCGCGCACACCGCAGTGAAGAGCGCGCGCCGTATCTTGTCGCCGAGTCGGCGTCCGCCGCGCGGTTGATGCCGTCGATCGACGCATCCGCTGCGCCGCTCGCCGGCCATCGAAAACAGAGAGATTCCTTGACCCATAAAAATCCTGAACCCGACTCAGAATGCTGGTCTGTAGTGGAAACGGCCGTGTGGGGGGCCGCGGTCAGAGTAACAGGCCCGGCGCCGCGGCGCGAGCTCAGCAGAACGCGAGCTCATCAGAATGTCAGTTTCAGCTCGATTCCGTGGCGACCGTCCCGCGTCACCGGTGCGATCGCCGGAAAGACCGCGTTCATCAGGTGCAGGCCATACCCTGTATCCGGAATCGTCTCCCACGACCCGGGCGCGGCGTCCGACCAGGGCATCGCGCCGGCCGGGATTGTCAGGGCGAGCGGCGACCGCGCCGCTTCGTCGAGTACGCGGACGCTCAGATGACGCCCGGTAATCTCGATTTCGCAGTGCAGCGCGCTGCCCGGATCGCCGCGAACATTGTGCTTGAGCGCATTGCTCAACGCCTCGACGAGGGCGACCTCGAAGAGATGATTGCCGGCGGCAGGGACCCCGAAGCCCCGCGCCATCTCGACGAGGAACGCCGCCGCCGGCCGCACCGACTCGATGCGGCCGGGCACGGTGATGCTGGCGACGTAACGGTCGTTCATACGTGTCGCTCGACGCCGGCGTCCCGCGAGTTCTGCGATCGCAGGAAGTCAATCAGAATCTGCTGTTCGATCGTCCACGCGCGCCGCTCCCGCGCATCGTCGATCACGAAGGTGTACCCGGCGCGCACCAGGTCCACCTGCGCGCCATGTCGATCGACGCAGAAGCGTCCGCTCACAATCTTTTCGGCGACGTCGGCGAAGCTCGAGACCCGCGTATAGTCACCGATGACGCACGCGCTGATGCGTGCGCCCGACTCGATGATGCAGTTCCGCCCGATGACGGTCGGCCCGGTGATCACGGCGCCCGGATCGATCCGCGTTCCCGCACCCACGTAGATCGGGCCCTCGAGAGCGGTGTGCTCGAAGTCGATGTCGAGGTTGATACCGCCCCAGATGTTCGGCAGCAGCTCCCGTCCCGGCATCTCAATCTCGAGCTCGCCCCGCAGGATCATCTGCGTAGCGTGCCAGTAGTCGGCCGTACAGCCGATGTCGATCCACGAGAACGGGATGACGGCGCCATAGAAGGGAAGCCTCAGCTCCGCCAGCCGCGGGAACAGCTGCTTCCCGATGTCGACGACCTGGCCCGACGGAACGTGGTCGAGAATGCCGGGCTCGAAGAAGTAGATGCCGGTATTGGCGCACGTGCTGATCGCCTCTTCCGGCGACGGCTTCTCCTGGAAACGGACAATCCGGCCGTCAGGCGCCGTTTCGACCACCCCGTAGCGATGGACGCTCTCGCGCGGCACCTCCTTCAGGATGATCGTGGCGAGCGCATGATGGCGGCGATGAATCTCCAGGGCGCGCGTCAGGTCCAGGTCGATGACCGCGTCGCCGCACACGACGAGAAAGGTGTCGTCGAAGAAGCCGGAAAATTCGTCGATCTTCTTCAGGCCGCCTGCCGAGCCGAGCCCCTCGGGCACGATGTTGCCGTCATTGCAGTAGCCCTCGAAGCTGTAGCCGATCTGCACGCCGAAGCGCGACCCTTCGCGGAAGTAGTTCTCGATCTCCGATGCGAGATACGCCGTGGTGATGATGATCTCGTCGAAGCCGTGCCGCTTCAGCAGGTCGACGAGAAACTCGAGCACCGGTTTGTTGATGATCGGGATCATCGGCTTCGGGATCGTCTCGGTAATCGGACGCACCCGCGTGCCTTGACCGCCGGCGAGCACGACCGCCTTCATGGCGTGCCCGGCCCCGCCAGATCGGATCGCGCGGAGCGCTGTGCATGCGCCAGCACGGGTTCACCGGTCTGATGCACGAGCGCCGACGTCAGTATGACCGCGGCGGTGTTGATGTTCGGCGTCTCGGTGGACTTCCCTGTGCGCTCGTAGATGCCGGATGCCCAGCCGTCGGGCGCTTCCGTTCCTCGCAGCTGCCGCAGCGCAAGCTCGCTGTAGCGGCCCGGCATCAGGGCCTGCAAGGCGAACGCCGATTTTGTGCTGAGCCAGCGTGGGCCATCGACCGCCGCGCGGCGGTCCTGCACGTCGACGCCAAACTGTTTTCCGTTGGTGTAGACGCAGTAGTAATAGAAGTAGTACGGAGCCAGCCCGATGGCATCCTCGCCCGTAATCGTGAGTGCACCGGTGTCGCGGTAGCGCTGTTCCTGCGCGAGCAGCATCCGCTGCACCAAACGCCTGGCCGGCGGATCCCATCCGAGCTCGAGCCCGAGCAGCAGGAACGGTTCGCTGTTGAGCCGATCCTCCCGGCGCACATCGGCGACGAGCGCCTGACCTTCGATCGTAATTGGAACGGCATTCTCCATCAGGTTCAGCGCCTTGTCGGCGCGCGCGTTCCACAGCCTGTATCCCTGCGCTGCGTACTGCTCGTACCCGATTCGTCCCTCCTGATAGGTGACGGCCTTGCCGGTGGCATCCAGATCGGAGCCCCAGAGATAACCCGAATGGACGATCCGACCGAGGTCGATACGGTTGACGATGCCAGCGGTCCGATCCGCGAATGCCGGATGAGTCCCGATGATGCGCAGCCAGATCAACAGACGTCCTATGTCGAGAGCCGACCAGCCCGCAACTGCTCCACCATCGGGACGTCGCTGCGCCATCGCGCCGTTGCGGGTGTCGTAGCTGCGCGCATAGACGGCGTGGTCGTAGCGCTGCACGCGGGCCAGCGTTCCGAGAATCGTACTGACACGGGCCTCGTAGGCTCGGCCGTCGACGAGGCCGAGCTCGTGGGCGGAGTAGAGCGCGGCCAGCATGCTGCCGACGTCCCAGATCGTTGCAAACGGGTAATCGCGGACCGGGGCGATGAGCCCTGTCGCGGGCTCGACGTGATCCCTCGCATATCGCCATGCGGTTTTGGCAGCGTCGGCGAACACGGCGTCGTCGTCCGGCAGCCGCAGGCGGTCATGTTCGAGCCGAGCCAGCTCCTGATCGGCGACTCTCCGTTCGGCTTCGACGCGTTCAATCGGAGCCAGGGATTGACGCGCCTGCGTCACTCCCGGCTGCACCGACACGGTGCCGCCGGTGACCAACACCGCCGCGATCGCCAGCGCGCGGGCGCCGTTCACGGTATGCGCTCCGCGGCTGCGGGCGCGACCGATCCCGATTCGAGCACGCTCACGATCTCCAGATGGCCGTTTGACGAGGCATAGCCAACGGCGGTCTCGCCGCTCCGCGTGCGCGCGGTCACGTCGGCACCGGCGCGCGTCAGCACGCGAACGACGTTCATCCAGCCGTTGTTGGCCGCCAACATCAGCGCCGTGTGTCCCCCCAGGTCGCGCGCATTGACGTCGGCCCCCTTGGCCAGCAGCGCATTCACGACGTCCTGCTGACCGGCGCCGGCGGCGTGCATCAATGCGGTCATGCCGCGATCGTCCGCCGCGCCGATTGCCGCGCCATGCGTGAGCAGAAGCTGCACCGTCTGCAGGTCGCCCAGGAACGACGCGAGCCGCAGCGCCGACCAGCTCACATCGGTCGTGTCTGCCGCCGCGCCGCTGTCGAGCAGCAGTCCGACGATTGCCGGGTGCCTGGCGCGCACGGCCAGCATCAACGGCGACTCGCCGGTTTCGTCCCGCGCGTCGCGGGAGGCGCCCCTCGCGAGCAGGACTGAGACGATGGCCTCGTTGCCGATCCAGGACGCGGCCATCAGGGGCGTGGTATCGAGCGGGTCGGCGCGATTGGGATCGGCGCCGTGATCGAGCAGCAGGCGAACGGTGTCCAGGTGGCCGCCGGCCGAGGCATTGAGCAGTGCGCTGCCTCCATGCGTGCCCGGACGATTGGGATTCATTCCGGCTTCGATCAGCAGTTCGACTGCCCGCGTGTCTCCCTCGCCCGCTTGCGCGACGAGCGCATCGGCGGAATACGGAACGCCAATTCGAGCGAGCTCGACGCGGGGGTCATGCGGCAACCAGCCGCACGCGGCCACAATGATTGCAGCGCACGAGAGTGCGCAGCGCGCCAGCGGTCTCATCGCCGTCTTCGTGTGTCCCTTGTCGCGTCACCTGCAGCCGATGGCCGCGCGTGCCCCGTGGTGGCCGCCTCGCCGTCTCCCGCGCCCGCACCCGCGCGCGACAGGACCTCCGCGATCTCCGGATGTCCGCCGCCGCGCGCCTCGTCCGCCGCCGTGAGCGTCCGGTGGTTCACGCGGTCGGCTTTGGCGCCGTGCGCGAGCAGCGTCTCAACGATGTCGCCGTAACCGGCCCGTGCGGCGGCCATCAGCGCATCCCAGTTGTCCGGGTTCGCCGCGTTCACATCAGCACCCTTGTCGATGAGCAGCTGCACGACGTCGGCATGACCGTGGTCGGACGCGCCCATGAGCGCCGTCCATCCGTCAGTGGAACGAGCGTTCGGATTCACGCCGCGATCGATGAGGCTCTCAACGGACTTCAGATCTCCGGCTTCCGCGGCGGCCATCAGGGGTGTGTAGCCTTGTGACGTGTTGAGCGCGACGTCCGCGTGTGGCAGCAACACCTGCACGAGATCGCTCTTGCCGGTTGACGCTGCTCCGATCAATGCGGTCCAGCCAGTTTGGTTCCTGGCGTTGACGTCCGCGCCCGCGTCGACGAGCGCGCGCGCCGTGTCGGCGCTTCCGGCCAACGCGGCGGCCATCAGCGGCGTGAAACCGTCTGTCGTCGCGACGTTCGACGGGGCGCCATGCTGGAGCAGCTTCCTGACGGCCTCGGCGTGCGCGCCCTGACTCGCGGCGTGCAACGGCGTCCAGCCACTCGGAGTGTGGTACTGAACATCTGCGCCCCGCTTGATCAGCAGGTCAATCGCCTCCACGCGGCCGGCGGCGGCCGCGTCCATCAACGCAGTCGCCTGCTTGTCGTTTGGGGCATTGACGTTCACGCCGGAATCGAGGAAGGCGGAGATGGCCTCCACGTCGCCCTGACCCGCGGCGGCCACGAACGCCTGTTCCGCGGTCTCACCGTTCTTCCTGTATTTGGACACCGGGTCGCGGCTGCACGCAACGATCAGGAGTCCACTTGTAATGAGCACGACGGTGCACGATGCGCTTCGCATTACGGCTGTGCCTCCACGGCGGGTTCGCGATGCAAGGGAAGGGCCTCTCGGCAAGTCGATGGATCGCGCGTTGCAGTCCGCGCCCGTCGATGAAACGGTATCCGCGCTCGACGCGCCTGCTCTTTGGCAGCATGCTGATCTGGCTCATGGCGATGCTGGCATACCTGGCCGCGCGCCTCAGCACTTTCGACCTGCGGGGTTTCACGAGTGCGGGGCTCATCATCGCGAGCGCGCTGATCGGCGCCGAGCTGTTCGTGGCGGTTCACGGTCTCGGCTATCTGGCCAGCATGATGAAAGCCCTGCGGCAGCGCGCGCGTCACCATCCGCCCATGCTTGCACCGTTCGCGACAGCTCCTGTGGCGGTGCTCGTGGCGTCGTTCAACGAATCTGAAGAGGTGCTGGAAGAAACGCTGGCGTCAGTAAGCGCGATGGATTACGCGAATTTCCACATCTATCTCCTCGACGACTCCACACGGAAAGAGAATCAACAACTCGCGCGTCGCCTGGCTGAACGGTACCGAGCACGGCTGATGACGCGTGCGCACCGCGCGGGATACAAGGCGGGAGCGATCAATGACGTTCTCCCGCGGCTCACCGAGACATACGTCGCGATTCTCGACGCCGACCAGCGTCCCTCGCATTCGTGGCTGCGCGAGATCGTGCCGCAGCTCGACGCCGATCCTGAGCTGGCGTTCGTTCAGGCCCCGCAGGTGTACGTCAATCACGCCGGCAAACCCGTGGCGAGGGCGGCCTACTTTCAGCAGGCCGTGTTCTACGAGTACATCTGCGAGGGCAAGTCGAGTGCGAACGCGATGTTCTGCTGTGGATCCAACGTCGTCATCCGCAGGGAGGCGCTGCTGTCGATTGGCGCCGACGTCAACGGCCGGCGCCACTATTTCGACGAGACATCCATCACGGAAGATTTCGCAACCTCCGTCCGGCTGCACGCGAAGGGATGGCGGTCGCGTTACGTCAATCGGACGTACGTCGTCGGGATGGGTCCTGAGACGCTCGCCGCGTATTTTACGCAGCAGACGCGATGGGCGATGGGTAACGTCGGCGTTTTCCGCACGCTCGTGCGTTCGCTCCTGACGCGTCCGGGCACGCTGACGGCGGCGCAGTGGTGGGAGTACTTGCTGTCGAGCAACTACTACTTCGTCGGCTTCATGAACTTCATCTTCATGCTGGCGTCGTTCGGTTTCCTGCTCTTCGGGGTTCGGCCGGTGCGGACGGATGCGCTCTTTTTCCTGGCGCTCTTCGTGCCCTATTTCGCGTTCTCGCTTGGCGTCGTGCTCGTCGGCATGAAGTTGAGGCACTATCCGGTGCGAGGGGTCTGGATCGGCACCGCGCTCGCCTTCGGTGCCTGGTGGACGTATGCGAAAGCCGCGGTCTCCGCCGCCCTCACCACGAAGCAGACGTTCAGCGTCACGCCGAAAGGAGCCGGAGGTTCCGTGGCCTTGACGCGGCTGATTCCCGAAGCGATCGTCTTCGGGCTCTGCTGCGCGGCGCTGGTTTCAGGAGTGATTCACATTCTCTTCACGCCTCGCCCGGAGCCGGCGTACTACATCACGAGCGGCTGGATGGCGTACGACGCCTTGCTGCTCGGGATGCTGTTCTTTCATTTCAATCGTCCCGTGACCATTGATCGCCGCGAGCCGGTGTTTCACCGCATGGAGCCGTCATGTCCCCGCTCGCTGACCTCGGGCCGTTGATTCGTCCATTCCTTCCAAGCCCCGCGGAGGCCGCGATGCTGACGCCGCTGGTGGCCGCGTACGCGGTCGCCGCGGCCGCGCTCGCGGGATGGATGCGAACCGTGAAGCACGTGGCCGCGCCCTACACGCGCAAGATATTTCATTTCGCCATCTTCACGATGGCGGGCGTCATTCAGCTGCTCGTGGGGCTGCCCGGCGTGGTGATCTTCGGATCGGTCGTCAGCGCCGCGGTGATGTGGGCGATCTATCGCGGTGACTCGTTCCCCCTGTACGAGGCGCTCGCGCGCCCGTCGGATCGGCCGAGGCAAACGTTGTTCATCGTGATTCCGCTGGTGACCACCGCCCTCGGCGGCGTGCTGGCGAACCTGCTCTTTGCGCGCGTCGCGTTCGTCGGATATCTGGTGTGCGGCTGGGGCGATGCGCTCGGCGAACCCGTCGGGACCCGGTGGGGAAGGCACCGTTACCGCGTGCCGTCGCTTGGCGGTGTTCCCGCCACGCGCAGCATCGAAGGAAGCTCCGCGGTCCTCCTCGGTGGCGCGGCCGCGGCGTTTCTCGGACTGACCATCGCCGGTGTTGCACCGGCCACCGCGGCGTTCGTCGCGCTCGCCGCGGGCATTACGGGCGCCATCGTCGAGGCCTTCAGTACGCACGGGCTCGACAACCTCACCGTACAGGTCGCAGCCGCGGCCGTCGCCTTCCTTCTCCTCTAATCGGGCATCTGGTCTTTCGCTTGCACTAATCCGCCGCAGCGTTGTGCTGAGGTGTGGCGTATGCGACGGATCTCTCGATCATCACTGAAGGGGGCAGCGACGTTCTGCTACGTGTGGCTGATGCTCGGCTTTTTCTCGGGCACGCTGGTGCTGCTCGGTCCCGTCCGGTGGTTGACGAGCGCGCTTCGTGACCGTGGCTATCCGCAGCGGATCGAAGACGTCTCCATCCTCGGCGTTATCGCCGTCTATGTCGGCGGCTCGGCGCTCGTCTCATGGTGGGTCGTGCGCCGGATGTCGCGGTGTGGCGCGCGCGTGCGCATCGCCGTACCGACACTGCTGACCGTCGCGGCTGCGCTGTGTCTCTGGGGATGGATGAACCCGGCCCATCTCATCGGCGCAGCGCCCGCAGAGGGAAGCGGCCTCGTGCGCGTCAGCGGCGCCGAGTTCGTGTTCGGCCCGTACCCCGATCGGGCCCGCCTGGCGCAGCTGAAGAAAGACGGGTACACCGCGGTCGTTTCGCTGCAGCATCCGGCCGTCGTCCCATTCGAGCCGGTCGGCATCGCCGAGGAACAGAAGGCCGCCAGGGCGATCGGCCTCGAGTTCATTCACGCGCCGATGCTCCCCTGGGTCAGCTCGAACGACGCAGCGCTGGGCCGGATCCGCGCCATCGCGCAATCAGGTCGCGGCAGGTACTACGTTCACTGCGGGCTGGGCCGCGACCGCGTCAACGTCGTCAAGCACATGCTCGAGACGCAGGGTACCCACGTCGCGGCCGCCGACGGATTCCTCGCGCCGCAGGCACTCGAGAACGGAGACCCATTCGAGCGCGGCGCTGTTCGCGAAGTCGAGAAGGACTTCTGGCTCCTGCCGTATCCGACCAGCCACGAGTACTTCGGGAAGCTGCTTTCCGGACAGGTCCGGCACGTCATCCTGGCGCTCGATCCCAACGACGAGACGCAGCGCCGCTGGCGCGACGAAGGCGCGCGGCTGCTGACCGAACACGCGGTGCCGTTCGACGTGCGCCCGCTGCGCGCGGATGACGTCGCCACGGCCCGCGCCATCGTCGGGGAGGCCCGGCGCCTGCCCCGGCCCGTGGCCGTCGTCGTCGGATTCATGGATCCCTATCCGAGATCGACCGGCGCCGCGCACACGCTGCTGAACGTCTTTGAGAGCCCTCGCGCCACGGTCAACAACGGCGCGCACGCGGGAGATGAGCACGTATCGGTTTTCTAACCAACAGGAGAACATCATGAGAGTGACAACGAAGGATTTCCTCAGACGAGGGCTGATTGCTGCCGGCACGAGCCTGCTGTTGGCGGCGGCGCCGGCGCGGGCGCAGTCACAGGATCAGGCGCCGCTCAACAGCGCCGCCGACCCGGTGGGGGATCCCGCTGCCGCGCCCCAGACTCCGACGCCTCGGATCCCGATCGCACAAGACCCCCGGATCAGGCCGGCGTACTGGGAATCGAACATCGGCTTCGAAGGCGACACCCATGCGACCGGCTTCGGGTTCGTCGGACCACAGTACATCCATCCCGTCGCGAGCCAGGCCTCGGTGGTTGCCGGCGCGAACGTCAATTACCTCCATTACAGCTTCAACAACTTCGGCGGGGGCAAGACGCATGTGAACTCGCCAGGGGTGAATGCCGTAGCCGGTCTTCGCGTTGGTGGCAGGAACTGGGTGCAGTTCGCGCTGGGACCCGGATTCAAGCACCGCAGCATCACGCTCGAAGACGCGAGCAATACGCACCTGTCGACGACGCACGAAAACAGATGGGGCATGAACTACAACGCGACGATGTACCTGAACCCGACCAATCGCAACAATGTGCTTGGGATGTATCACTACGGAACCGAGGACAAGTACACGTGGAGCACGTTGAGGTTCCTGCAGCAGGTGAACAACTTCAACGGGCAGGGCTCGAGGAGCCACTACCTTGGCGTGCAGGTCGTCGGCCAGGGGAACAAGGACGTGCACTCGTTCCAGGCGGGTCCAATCTTCGAGATCGTGCACGTGCGCTCGACCCCCTCCGTGGCGCTGGGCGCCGGCTGGAAGCGCTCGTGGTACCCGATCGGGCCCGACCAGAACGGACCGTACTTCACCATCGGCATCTGGAGACGGATGTAGGTGCGCGCCCCGATCCCCCCCGCATCCGTGCCTCGAGCGAGCACCGGCATTCCGGGACTCGATCCGCTCATCGAAGGCGGCTTTCCGCGGCATCGCGCCGTGCTCCTGCGGGGCCGGCCGGGAACGGGCAAGACGCTGTTCGGTCTGCAGTTCCTGGTCAACGGGCTCGCGTCGCGTGAGCGCGGGGCGCTCGTGAGCGTGGACGAGAAACCCGATCACGTGATCGCCGATGCCCGCGCGTTCGGATGGGATCTGCAGCAGGCCATTCTGGCCGGGGACCTCGCCGTGCTCGACGCCTCACCCTACTTCACGGCGACGCGCCGGCGCGGCTGGGGACCATCGGGCGTCGATGCACGCCAGCTGTCGAGCGATTTGATTCAGCAGATTCGCGCGGTGGGCGCGCACCGGCTTGTCATCGACTCGCTGACGTCGCTGGTGCCGATGGACATGCCGCCGGCTGACGTGCAGAACTACCTGCGATCGCTGATTCAGTCGTTCGAGGACAACTTCGGCTGCACCTGTCTTCTCACGTGGCGCCTGTCGGCGTCGAGACGCCCGGACGCGCAGGGGAGCGGCGACGCTGCCGAGTACCTCGCGTCGGGCGTGATCGATCTCGAGATCGCGCCGGCGCGACCCGCAATCGGGTTGGTGAAGACCGGCGTTTCACGCGTGTACGATCGGCGTCTCGTTCTGCGAAAGATGAGAGGGACCGCACTGGATCCGGCCGCCTACCCGCTCACGATCGATCGCAGCGGCGGCCTGCTCGTCGCCCAGCCAGCCGAGTCGGGAACGGTGAGAGAGTTCGCGGCCGTTGGATCGCTATGTTTCCGATCGTAAATGCGGACCGCGCGGTCGTCATCAGGCCCGACACCGCGCGCGTCGACATCGAAGTCGCCGCGCAGTTTCGCACGGCGCTCCTGGAGCTCGTCGACCAGGGACACCGGAGCCTCGTCGTCGACTTGCGTGAGGTGAACTTCATCGACAGCTCGGGGCTTGGCGCGCTGGTGTCGGCGCTCAAGGCGCTGAAGACGCAGGACCAGAACGGTGACATCCGGCTGGCGAACGTGCAACAGCCGGTTGTCGCGCTGCTGGAGATCATCAGACTGCAGCGAGTATTCACGAGTTATCCGTCGGTCGAACAGGCCGTCAGCAGCTTTTCCTAGTCCCCGATATTCACGTACACTCCCGGGTCAATGAGCAGACTCGCGGTCAATAGCCTGATCGTGGCCGGAGCGACCGTTGTCTACATCGCGGTTGGTTCGATGTCGGGCCGGACCTCGATCAATGGCGGCCTCGGACAGGATGGCCCCATCTACGCGGCGATGGTCGCAAACCACGATCTCCGAAGCGCCTCGGCCATCGACAAGCTGACGCCGGCGTTCCCGCTGGCTGCGGCTGTTGCGTACGCGGCAACCGGCACTGTCGTGCGCAGCTTCGAGCTGGTCGACCTCATCGCGTTCGCGGTGTTGGTGCTCGCGGTCTGTGTGCTGCTCGACGGGGCGTCGGCGTCGCCGATGCTCAAGCTGTGCGCCGCCTTGACGGTCACCCTTCTCGGGTTGCCCAGCCTGACAACCGCATTCGACCCGGGACAACCGGCTCTGCTCGCTGTGGCGCTCATCTCGTTCGCGGTGGCCTCGTGCGAGTGGAGGAACCGTCTGTTAGTCGGGATCGTCCACGTCGGAGCCACGCTTGCCTCGCCGGTTGGAATCGTCGCGCCGCTGTACGGCATCTCGAGACAGTGGCGGCTCCGGCAACGAACGCCCTCCGCCCTGATCGTGTTTCTGCCGGCCCTTCTTGCGTGGCTTCTGGTGCAGTACTGGGCGCGCGGTGGGGCCGCCGGCCTTCTCGACCTGACGCGGCTATCACGGGTGCATGCGGACGCCGTGTTTTGGACCGAGTCACTGTTCATCGTGTTTGGCGCGTACTTTCTGGTCACCTCCGTTGGCGGGTTGACGATCCTGTTGTGGTCACACCCCGGATGGATCAAGGACGCGGTGTCCGAGAGGCCGGAGCTACTCGCACTCGTGCTGCCCGTGATCCCGTTCATTGCCACCGCGGGACTTGACGTGCCGAGAACGATTCCGTTCCTGCTCCCGTTCTGGCTTCTGGTTCTTGCTGCCTGGGCACGTGGCCGGACGGCCTCGCTCACCGTCCCTCTCGTGCTCGCCGCCGCGTTGACGCTCCTCACGCAGCATCCGTGGGTCAGGCTCAACGACATGAACTATTTTGTGGACTGGTTTCCGTATTCCGTACACGCCGCACGCGTCAGCGTGACCGACGCGGCTTTCAGCACGACCTGGCGGTTGCGCGTGTTCCTTGCGGCGGGCGGACTGGCTGCCTTCGTGGCGTGGACGCGCTTTTTCGCACGCGAGGAAATGCCGGCGCCCCCAGTGCGCTGACGTGGCAACGATGTTGCGCGGGCTCGGCCGCGGCCTCCTCCTGGCCGTTTCGATCGCGATATCCATCGCGGCCGCTGATCTCGTGATGGAGGCCTTCGAGAACCACGAACGTCCCGCCTTTTACACGAATCTCACGCCGGCCGAGCTCGCGAAACTGCCCGTGACGACCTCCGGGACCATCACCGGTGCGTACGTCGACGAAGTGACGGACCTGGCCTTTCACGAGCCTGGCACGTCATGGCTGTGGGCGGGACAGCGGCAAGGATCGATCGAGTTTCTCGTCAAAGGACGCTGGAACAACATCGGATGTCATGACGATGTCGATTACCCATACTCGACGCGCCCTGCGGTCTTGTTTCTGGGCGACTCCTTCATCGAGACGATGCAGCTCGACGTGCGAGATACGTTTTACGATCGGCTCCGGCATACGACGTTCGGACGGCGTTTCGACGTGTGGGCGTGCGGTGTGGCGGGGTGGAACCCGTCGCGCGTTGCCGGGTACTTGAATGACGACCCGAAGATTACCGAGGTCCCTGCGCTCACGCGTCTCGCGGTGTTGAGGCCGAAGTATGTGGTGTATTTCGTGTACATGGGGAACGACCTGCGCGACGGCGCCGGGTCCTGGTTCGAGGACGCCGAGAGCCACGCGCCCCCGTGCGCTCCGCGAATAGAGCCTGGCGGATCGTTTCTATGGTTCAGGGCCTGGCAAGTTGCCAACATGTACTTCCCCCGGGGGGGTTCCGAGCCGAGGTGCCTCAACAATTCGTTCTGGCCGTATGTGGAAACCCGCATTCCGGCCGTCGAAGAGGGCTGCAGGGTCCTCATTGACGGCGTTGACACGATGAATCGGACGACGACCGA
>OBEQ010638956.1_pt1 | contig 21574 bp, 15 predicted proteins | sample 1670901 | NCBI WGS metagenome assembly OBEQ01 (sample SAMEA104232315, study PRJEB22302) | groundwater metagenome | biome: forest; feature: aquifer; material: groundwater | place: USA | collected 2011-08-07 | depth 5.4 m
CATTGGGGGGGATGGCTCCCCCGTTCTTGGTGCCGTCCGAGAAGCCGAGCATGATGGTCTGGGACTTGCCGCGCTGGGCCAAGTGCTCGGCGTAGACGGGAAGCGCGTACAGGCGGCGCATGATGGCTTCCGCGTGCTGGAGATCCCCGATGGTCTCGAAGAGCGGCACCACGTCCAACCGCAGCTGGCCGATCTTCCAGCCGGACAGGCGCGCCAGCACCATCACCTCCAGCACGTTGAGCGCGGAGTTGGATTGGCTGATGATGTAGCGGTTGAGGCCGCGTTCGCCGTTGGCCTTCTGGATGGCGCGCGCGGCCGCCAGGGAGGCCAGGGTGTCGTAAGCCAGGGGATCGAGATCGCCCGGGTTGAACCCGGCGGTCAGGTCCGGAGCGCGCAGGCATTTTTCCAGGAAGGCGAGCTTGCCCTCCTCGGGGAGGCCGGCATAGCCTTTCATCTCCGCGATCAGTTCGGCGGCGGATTTGGAGGCCGATACTCCGGATGCGGCTCCGTATCCCGATGCGGAACCGGATGCGGGAACTTCGCCGTCTGCTTGGGACGGGCCTCCGCGGCCGCCCCGGGGCCAGCTGCCTTTGCGTTGGGGCTTGAGGACCGTCAGGGAGCCGCGTTCGGCCAGGCGCGCGAAAATCTCTTCGAGGGCGGCGGAGTGGATGCGGCTGTCCTGGCGCAGATCCAGCGCCGCGAAATGGAAGCCGAAGGTCTGCACCTTGTAGATGAACTCGTCCAGGCGGCCCATGAAGAGGCCCTGATGGTTTTCCGCCAGTTCTTTGCGCAGAGGCTTGAGATCGCGGAGCAATTCCTCCGGGGCCGCGTAGCCGTGATCGGGGCGCGGGTCGGCGGACAGGGACAGGGTGTCCTGCAGGCGATCGCGGATGGCCTGCAGGGGCTGGATGATGCCGTCGAAGGTGAGGCGTCCGAGCAGATGCTCCAGGTCCTGGAGGTAAAGGTTGAGTACGCTGGCCTTGAGCGCCTGCGCCACCTTGAGCGTGGTCTCGGAGGTAACGAAGGGGTTACCGTCCCGATCGCCTCCCGGCCAGAACCCCAGTTCCACCTTGGGCCGGTGCAGGAACGGATCCTGGCGCTCTTCGGCCAGGGACGACACGATGCGGTCCGCGATGGCGGGCAGGGTGCGGTAGAAGATGTGCTCCAGGTACCAGATGAGGCTGCGGGCCTCTTCCACCGGCGTGGGCCGCTGGCGGTTCTGGAAGCGGGTCTTGCCCATCTGCAGCAACAGATCATTGATCACCGGCAGCTGGTTCCCGGCGATGGCCTCGTTCAGATCCGTGATGATGCCGAGAATGGAGTCCGGATAGAACTGGGTGGGATGGGCTGTGAGCACGATGCGGATGCGGTAGTCCGCCAGCTCCTCTTCCAGCAGATCCTTCTTGCGCTGATCCTGCACGCGCGCGAGGAAATGGGACAGGCTGCCCGGCCCTTCCAAATCATTCACGGCGGAGAAGGCCGCGTCCTCGAGGGCGTCGAACAGCACCACCTGGCGTTCCACCAGTTGCAGGAATTTGAAGAGGAATTTCAGCTTAGCTTCGAAACCGATCTTGCCCGCGCGTTCCTTGAACGCCCGTTCCTTGAACGCCCGTTCCTTGAACGCCCGTTCCTTGAAGAACTGCTCGACGATTTCCGCCGGGGATTTTCCCGCCTGCAGTTTTTCGCGGCAGGCGTTGGCGAACAGAGGCAGCTGCACTCCGGTATCGGCCAAGTCCTCGAAGGGCAGGCCCAGGAACAGCCCGTTGTAGAGCTGGTATTTCATCGCCACGCGCTCGTTGAAGGCCTGATGGCGGGGGTCCATGCGCGTCATGCCGCGCCTCCGGTTCCGTCCTTGCCCTTATCCCCGTCCTGTCCGTTGTCTTTGCCCTTGCCTTGATAAGGCTTGGGTTTGATCCCCAGCAGTACGCCCTCGCGCCGCATCTTGGCCAGACGCTCTCGGTAGATTTTCTCCAACTCCGGATTCTCCACCAGGGCCCGTACCGCGCGCTCCGACCTTGCATCGCTGAAGGTGGTCTGCAGGATTTCGTAGCCTTCCCCGAAGATCCAGTTGCATAACAGCGCGGTCGCGGGCGGCTCCTTCATCACCGGTTTGTCCTCCACCAGGACCAGGGTCACCTGGTTGCGGAAGTCTCCGGGCTGGATCTGGTATTGATCGTCCACGATGTAGTTGGAGCCGGCAACGCGCACGGAAGGGAAATCCTCCTTGCCCAGCTCTCCCGGGAACATTTCCTGGTAGGCCACGGAATATCCTTGTTCCGCCAAGCGGATCAGTTCGAAGCGCAGGGCCTGCCGGGCCCGTTCCCGCCGCACTTCGCGGTCAGGTTGGGAAAATCCTTGCAGGTACGCGTCCAGGCCCATCTCGAAATCCGCGTCCGGAAGATTCTTCCCGTGGCCCGGCAGCACCTTCCAGCTTTCCAGATCCACCCAGATCATGGGCCTGGCCTGCTGGGCTTGGGCCTCATCGAGGTTGAAAAATTCCAACAAGGCATGGCCGCCCGTACGGAGTCTATCGGTTTCGTAGTGTTCCACCACGCCATACTCGCGGCCGGAAGGATCCTTCAACAGGAACTGGGGCTTGGGAGGGGTTCCGGCGATCATGAAAAAAGGTTTGAGAGACATTATGCGGTACCTCGGACGGCTTGGCGGGCGAATCCTGCTCTGCCCCGTGCAGAGGGGGTTGCCATTAGTGAATGCGGAATCCCGCCGCCGCGACGGACCGAAGGCCTGAAGCCGACCGCAGATGGCCCGGTGACGGCCCCGCGCATCCATCGGGAAAGTTATAATTTTCCCCTAACAGGGCGTTGAAGAAGTATCCCCGACGCCGGGGAGTCTTCTTCAACGCCCTGTTGAACCCTGAAAGCGGCACCCATGGCCTCTAAAGTCCTGATCCGATTCGCACCCTTTTTTACGCGCGCCAAAGCCGCTTTTCCCGCCGTCGCCTTTTTCGGCGGTTTCATCTGGGACGCCGCGACCTTGGGCCAATCCATCCAGGCTTTCGATCTTTACAGCCTGCTCGCATACCTTCTCCTGGCTGGGGGAATCCTCATCTGGATGGGGCGGCGCGGCTTCATGCACGGACCGGCCGCCCATGCGCATGCTCCGGTGACATCCATGGAACCCGGCGTTCATGCAACCGGGTCCGACCAGGCGGCCGTGACAGGCGCGCCCGGAGATGCTCTGGCACACGAACCGGAAAAGCGATCCGGGTTCGCCAAGGCCCTGACCTGGTTGCGCCAGGACGGTCCCGCCTTCTTTCTCCAGTTCATCTTCGGCAACCTGTTCAGCTCGCTCACCGTGCTCTACTTTCTCAGCTCCAGCTATCTGCCGGGCTTCCTGCTGGTGCTGGGCCTGGTCGCCCTGCTCATCCTGAACGAATTCCTGGAAAGCCAGTACCACCGCTTCACCATCACCTGGACGCTCTTCGGCGTCTGCGCCATCCTCTTCCTCAACTTCGCCCTGCCGCACGTGGTCGGCAGCATCCATCCCATCTGGTTCTTCATCAGCACGGCCGCCGGAACGGCCATGGTCTTCCTTCTGAAGAAGCTTTCACCCAAGGCCCGGGGATCCACCTGGCCCATCGTCGCCACGGCGCTTACCCTGGTGCTGCTGTTCCTGATCAACGCCATCCCGCCCGTCCCGCTCGTCAAGAAACGCATGGCGATTTGCCGCAGCCTGGAGAAAGTCGAAGGACAGTACGTCGCGGAAATGGAGAAACCGCCGTTCTATTCCTTCTGGCGTAATTCCGAGTCCGTGGTCCGCCAGCGCAGCGGGGAAAAGATCTACTGCTTCACCTCCGTGTTCATGCCCACCAACATCAAAACCACCCTCTATCATGTTTGGCGGTTCGACGACCCCCGCAAGCATGGCTGGGTGGAGACCACGCGTATCGGCTTTCCCATCCATGGAGGCCGGCAGGACGGCTTCCGGGGTTACTCCTTTAAGCAGAGCCTGACACCGGGACGCTGGGAAGTCCGGGCCGAAACGGAGACCGGCAGGGTTCTGGGCACCATCCATTTCCGCGTCGAAACCACCGCCGATAGCACCATGGAGTTCAAGAAACTCTTCCTGAAATGACCGCCGGGGGCCCGCCCCCAGCCTTACCGGCTTCGCCAATCCGCTTATAATTTGTGCGGGTTTGCACGATGATCCCCGAAAATTCGCATGTTCCCTCGGGGCCAGGGAGCGTATCTTGATGGAAGATGAAAACCATCCTGCTCGTCGAGGACGAGGATATGCTCCGCGGACTGATCCGCGAATTGCTCGAGATTAAGGGTTACACCGTGCTGGAAGCCAGCCAGGGCGTGGAGGCCATGGAGTTGTTCCACAAGCAGGTGGAGCCGGTGGATCTGATCCTTACCGATGTAGTGATGCCGCATATGAGCGGATCGGAATTGGTGGAACGCCTCCGCAAGGAGCAGCCCGGCCTCCGCGTCATCTTCATGTCCGGATATACGGGGGCGAACAACGCCGCCATCCACAAATCCCTGGAAATGCCGGGCGTCGCCTTTCTGCAAAAACCCTTCCGGTTGAACGCGTTGATCTCCCAGGTCGAGAGCCTGTTGTTGCCAGGTTGAAAAGATCCCTTTGAACATCGGTGGCGTGATTTGAGGCTATGCAGTTTTTGGCGGCTTCACGTCTGGAGTCATGAGTCTGGAGCAAAATCGGGAAAGGATTTGGGCGGCATTGGTAGAGGTCAACACCGCTCGCGAGCGCTCGCTCCCGGCTTACAGCCCCTTTTGGGCTGTTCGCGGGGCCAATGGCGGAGCATTCGCTTCCGCTTCCTAGGTGCGCAACATCGACAGCGCTTCGACACCAAGCAACGCTTTTCCCGCTCCAGACTCCAGACCCCGAGAGTAGGCTGCAGGGAAACCAGACTCCAGACGTGAATCAAATCAAATGGTTGGATGTTTCCAAATCAGCCCAGGCAGGCTAACGGGCTCTTTATCTAACCCTGCTCGCCCTCGATGGCGACCGGAAAGTCCGTGCGGATCGTCAGGAACTCGTCCAGGTGGGTCAGCAACAGATCCACCAGAACGGGATCGAAATGGGTTCCGCGGCCATCGGCGAAATACTGGATGATGTCCGCCACGGCCCAGGCCTGCTTATAGGAGCGTTCGCTGCCGAGGGCGTCGAACACGTCCGCCACGGTGGTGATGCGGCTGTAGATGTGGATGTCTTCGCCCTTGAGGCCCTTGGGATAACCGGTGCCGTCGAACTTCTCCTGATGCTGCACGGCCACCAGGGCGCCCATCTGCAGCACGTCCAGCTTGGAATCCTTCAACATCTCGAAGCCCATCTGGGTATGGGTCTTCATGATTTCCCATTCCTCGGGCGTGAGGGCGCTGGGCTTCTGCAGGATGGATTCGGGGATGGCCCATTTGCCGATGTCATGCATGGGCGCGATCTGCTTGATGAAGTTCGCTTCCTTCTCCGGCATCCCGTACTTGAGGGCCAGGAGCTTGGCGTAGGCGGCCACGCGCTTCAGATGCCCGCTCAGATCGCGGACCGTGTGCTGGCTCTTGCGGCCGCTGTCGGGCTCCGGGGAGCGCAGCATCGAGGCCGCGCGGCTGTCCAGGGTTTGCTCGGAGAGGTGGACCAGTTTGTCCAGGGCCATCAGCATGGAGATGGGGATCTCCGTGGTCTGGAGTTCGCCTTCTTCCTTGCGGCTGCGGTAGAAGTGCTCGAGCTTCTCGCCCATGGGCGCTGCTTCGCCCGGAGTCGCGCCGGCCTTGGAAGTCGGGCTGGAACCGTCGGGAAGATCGCCAGGGTCTCGAAGATCCTGCTGATCGGAATCCTCGGGCGCGGAGGGATGCGGATGTCGATGCGGAGGGTTCACTTTGTCTTCGAATCCAATTCGGTATGTCCGCCGGTGCAATCCGCCGGAACCATTCCCCATTGACCCGGCCCCCACGGTCGGCGTCCCCGAAGGAATTATAACAAAAATAGGGTTCCGGAATGTCCCGTACCCCGCCCCAGGCCCATGGCGGACGGGCGAGGCGGCGCGGGGAGCTATATTTGCTGCCCTCTGCGGAACCCATCATGCAAAAGCGAATTCTTTCCAACTTGATCCTGCTGGCGGCGGCCTTCTGCATGGGATGCCGTCGATCCAATCCCGCGCCAGGACCAGTCGTTCCGATCAAGATCCAGTCGGGGAGAGGTTCGGCCGCAATCGCGGAATCGGGGACGCAAGCGGGACCCCGCGCCAGGGAAGCTCCCGGAGCCATGGAGCATGCGGTCGTCTTCACTATGGAAAAGCGGACGGACACGATGGTCATAGTCGTCCACAAGCCCTGGCAGGGCTCGCAAACGGACTACACCTATTTGCTGGTGCCCCGGCGGGACGGGGCTTCGACGGCCCAAGCGGCACCGGAGTCCCACACTTTGATCGTCCCCGTCCCGGTGCGCCGCGCCGTCACCCTGACCACGACCAACCTGCATGATCTGAACACCCTGGGCGTGCTGGATGCCCTGGTGGGCCTGGGCGGCGGGCGTTACGTGTGCTCTCCCCAGGTGCGGGATCGCCTGCGCTCCGGCCGCATCCGCGACGTGGGATCGGACATGAGCCTGGACGTGGAAGCGGTGGTGGCCCTGAAGCCGGAACTGCTGTTCACCTATGTGGTGGGCAACGCGTCCGACGGGGGCCGCGCGAAACTGGACGAGACCGCCGTGCCCGTGGCGGTGGAGGGATCTTACATGGAGGAATCCCCCCTGGGCCGCGCCGAATGGATCAAGTTCACGGCGGCGTTCTTCGGCAAGGGCGCGGTGGCGGACTCGGCCTTCGCCGTCATCGACAGTTCCTACCAGGCCTTGGCGGCCCTGGCGCGCACGGCCAAGAGCCGGCCTACGGTGTTCGTGGGCGCGCCGTTCGGCGGCGTATGGTGGATGGCCAGCGGCCGGACCTATGTGGGGCGCATCCTGGCGGACGCGGGGGCGGATTATCTTTGGGCGTCGGACACCACGCGCGGCAGTCTTCACCTGGACATGGAGACGGTGCTGGGCCGCGCCGGGTCCGCGGAGTTCTGGATCAACGCCGGGGATTGGCAGGACCTGCCCGACGCGAAACGCAAAGATCCGCGCAACGCCCTGTTCCGGGCCTGGAAGGACGGCAAGGTCTACGTGAACGACGCCATCCGCTGCGAAGAGGGCGGCCGGGATTTCTTCGAGACCGGCGCGGCCCGTCCCGATTGGATCCTGGCGGACCTGATCGCCATCCTGCATCCCGAACTGATGCCCGGATATCGGCTCCGCTGGTACCGCAAATTGCCGGCGGGCGCATGAGCGCGGACATCGGCCCTCTGCCCGTCCCTTCGGCACCCAACGCTTCGGCGCCCGCCGCCTCGGCGCCCGCCGCCTCGGCGCCGGGTTCGGACCTGCGGGTCTGGGTGTGGCTTTCCCTGCTGGCGGTTCTGTTGGCTGGATTATTCCTCTTCAGTCTGGCGGTGGGTTCGGTACGCATCCCCCTGGCGGACGCAGCCGGAATCCTATGCGGGCGCCACGCCGCCGATCCCGTGTGGGAGAACATCCTGCGGCAGATCCGCCTGCCGCGCTGCCTGACGGCGGTGCTGGCCGGCGCGGCCCTGGCTCTGAGCGGCCTGGAAATGCAGACCCTGTTCCGCAATCCTCTGGCAGGCCCGTATTCCATGGGCATCAGTTCCGGCGCCACCTTGGGCGTGGCCCTGGCGGTGCTGGCGGGCGCGTCCTTCGGATCCGGATCGGAGGGATCGGGATTCATGGCCTTCCACGGCGTGTGGGCGCAAATCGGCGCGGTGGGCTCGGCCATCGCCGGATCCGCCGCCGTGATGCTGCTGGTGCTGGCCGTGGCGCGCCGCATCCAGAGCAATACCACCTTGCTGATCCTGGGCCTCATGTTCGGGCAGATGGCGGGCGCGCTGGTGAGCGTGCTGCAGGCCTTCAGCAGTTCCGAGGAGATCCGCGCCTTCACCTTCTGGGGATTCGGGAGTTACGCGGGGGTTACCTGGGCGCAATTGCCGATGCTGGCCGGGGCCGTGCTGATCGGATCCATGATGGGAATCTGGTGCGCCAAGCCGCTCAACGCCCTCCTGCTTGGGCATACCTATGCGCGCAGCCTGGGCGTGCCCGTGCGCGCGCTCCGCATCGTCCTGCTCGCGAGCACGTCCATCCTGGCGGGAGCGGTCACGGCCTATTGCGGCCCCGTCGCCTTCCTGGGCCTGGCCGTGCCCCATCTCTGCCGGGGCCTTTTCCGCACCGCCGATCATCGCATCCTCATCCCCGCCTGTCTGCTGCTGGGCGCTTCGCTCTCCCTGGCTTCGGACCTGGCCGCGCGCCTGCCGGGCGGCGGCCGCGCCCTGCCGCTCAACGCCGTCACGGCCCTGATCGGCGCGCCCGTGGTCATCTGGGTGCTGGTGCGCCGCCGCGCGCCGAGGGAGGATTGACGCGATGGCCTTAAGCAAGGCTAAGGGTGAAGCCAAAAGTAACCTGCAAGATACCCCGGGTCCGGCCGCCGCGCAGTCGGCTTCCCCGTTGCTCCGCGCGGAAAACCTGGCCGTGGGCTACCGGGTGGGCGGGAGCGGCAAGCGCGGCGCCGGGCACGGCGCGGTGCGCAAGGTGCTGGCCGGGCTGAACCTGGAGCTGCGGCCCGGGGAACTGGTCTGCCTGCTGGGCCCGAACGGCGCCGGCAAATCCACTTTGCTCCGCACGCTGGCCGGCCTGCAGGCCCCGCTGGAAGGGCGCCTCACGGTGGACGGCCGGGATTTCGCGTCCCTCTCCGCCAAGGCACGGGCCCGCAGGACCGCCATCGTCCTCACGGAGCGCCTGGACGGCGGCCATCTCAGCGTGCATGCCCTGGCGGCGCTGGGGCGTCATCCGCATACCGGCTGGAGCGGCCGTCTGGACGAGGCCGATTGGCTGGCCGTGCGCCGTGCGATGGAAGAGGCGGGCGCGTGGGAGTTGCGCCATCGCCTGTTCGACGAACTGAGCGACGGGGAGAAACAGCGGGTGATGCTGGCGCGCGCGCTGGCGCAGGAACCCGCCCTGTTGCTGTTGGATGAGCCCACTGCCTTTCTGGATTTGCCGCGGCGGGTGGAGACCATGCGCGTACTGCGCGACCTGGCGCGCGAGCGCGGGCGCGCGGTGCTGCTGTCCACCCACGATCTGGATCTGGCGATGCGCGCCGCCGATCGCCTGTGGCTGGTGCCGCCGGGCGGACCCGTCCTCACAGGGCTTCCGGAGGATCTGGCCCTGCAAGGCGCGTTCGGATCCGTTTTCGATCAGGGCGACGTGGCGTTCGATCTGGCCTCGGGCCAGTTCCGCATCCACGGGCATCCCACGCGCAAGGCGGAGGTGTCCGGCGATCCGGTGCTGGTGTTCTGGGCCGCGCGCGCGTTGGAGCGTCTGGGCTTCGCAAACGGAGGAGCCGGATCGGAAGGGGAGGTTCTGCGCGTAACCGCGTCGCGTCGCGACGGCCGGCCGGTTTGGGAATGCCGCGGCTTGGAGGGAGGCACGGAATCGGCAAGCGAATCCTTCGCGACCCTGGAAGATCTGACGGCCCGGCTGCGGCGCTAAGGACGGCCATTATCGTGGCCTCTGTTGCGTCCGCTAGCGGCTTCCATATTCCGAAACATTTTTAATTACCTTAGTCAGAATGTTGTTGTATGCGAAAGCGATCCTCCTCGGCATCCTCGAAGGCCTGACCGAATTCATCCCCGTCTCGTCCACGGGACACATGATCATCGCCGGTAACCTGATAGATTTCACGGGCCCGCGCGCGGACGCCTTCGAGGTCTTCATCCAGCTCGGCGCCATCCTGGCCGTGATGGCCCTCTACCGGGAACGGTTCCTGAATCTCATTCCCGGACGCGTCCCGGCATCGGGAGGCGCGTCCTTTACCGGATGGCGCGGCCTGGGGCTGTTGGCCCTCACCAGTTTCCCGGCCCTGGTGGCGGGCAAGTTGGCGCATCATTATATCAAGGAGCACCTGTTCAGTCCGGTCACCGTGGCCGTGGGCTTATGCGTAGGAGGCCTCGGTCTCATCCTTATCGAACTCTTCCGTCCCAAGCCGGAAAAAACAGGCCTGGATTCCCTGGGCTGGCGCGAGGCCCTCTGGGTCGGCGTCTTCCAGTGCCTGGCCCTGTGGCCCGGCATGTCCCGCTCCGGTTCCACCATCATCGGCGGCATGCTCGGCCGCGTCGATCGCAAGACCACGGCGGAATATTCCTTCCTGGCCGCGGTCCCAATCATGTTCGCCGCCACGTTTTTCGATCTGTTCAAAAGCCGGCACTTCCTGCACGCCGCGGACGCGCCCCTGTTCGCCGTGGGATTCCTGGTCTCCCTGGTCTCGGCCTGGTTCGCGGTCCGCTTCTTCATCGGCTTCGTCGCCAAGCATTCCCTGGCGGGTTTCGGCTGGTACCGCATCGTCGTGGCCGCGTTCACCTTCTGGTATTTCTCCCGCCACGCCTTGGGCGGCTAGGCCCGCCCAACCCACGTAACCGTTACGTTACCTAAATCCCTGATCCGCGGCCCGCTCGCCGGGCCTTTCGCCCCGGCCGTCCTTTTTCAATACCCGGTTAAATGAAAAGCCTCCCTTTTTGGGAGGCCTTTCGCTGAATCGTCCGCCGCCGTCATTCAGGATTCGGCGAGGATCGCGCAGTCCGATTCGATCCGACGCGATCCGCGATCGCTCAACCTGGGTGGGCCGTATCCTTCTCCGCGTCCGCCGGCTTCGCCGCAGGGGTGGCCGCGCCTCCGGTGGCAGGGGCTTCCGCCGCTCCCGCCTTGTGCTTCATGCCGTGCGCGTGCTTGCTGCAATCCATGCCCTTGGGGCACTTGCTCCCCTTGGGACAATCGCCCATGCCCTCGGCGGTGATTTCCGTGTCAGCCGCCTCGCCTTTCATCGCTCCGGGCTTGGCGTGGCCCGCGCCTTTCGCGCCTTTGGAATGGTCCCCCTGCGAATGATCCTTGTCGCAATTCATTTCCGCGCCCTTGGGGCCGTCGGCTTTGGCTTTGGCGCAATGGCTGTTCGCGTCCGCGCTGATCGCGACCTTGCCGACGTCTCCGCCGGCCGGTTTGGCCGCCGCTCCCGGCGCATCTTCGGCGAACCCGAGCGACAGGCTCAACGCCATGGCCAGCGCCGTGGAAAACGGAAGTGCCGAGCCGAATAGCCTGAGGGACGCGTTTGTCATGGAATCTCCTTTGTCGATTAACCTCCTATATTATTACGAGCCTAAACCGGATAAGGCAAGCCGGGCGCGCCCGGCATCCCAAGGCAACTTCGGGCAACCCCGGAAAGGCGGGCAGGACTCCAATGCGGTTCAAGATGCGCAAACTTCCGTACCTGAAATCCCGTTTCCCCGCGCTGTGCATTCTCCTTGCGTGCTTTACGGCGATGGGATTGGCGCAGCAAGCCGCCGGTAAGAAGATCAAGATCCTCATCCTGGGCGACAGCCTGACCGAAGGCCTGGGGGTGGAAAAGGAGGCCGCCTTTCCCGCCTTGCTGGACGCGAAGCTGCGTCAGTGGCAGGATGGCTACCAGGTGATCAACGGCGGATCCAGCGGCAGTACTTCGGCCAGCGGAGTGCGGCGTCTCAAGTGGTACGAGAAGGCGCAGCCGGATATCGTGTTGTTGGCGCTGGGATCGAATGACGGCCTCCGGGGCGTCAAGGTAGAGGAGACCCGCAAGAACGTGGAGGCGGCGTTGCAGTTCTGCCGCGACAAGCATTGGCAGGTGATACTCGCGGGCCTGAAGGTGCCGCCCAACTACGGGCCGGAATACGCCGGGGCCTTCGCGCGCATCTATCCCGATCTGGCGGCGAAATACAAGTTGCCTATCGTGGACTTCCTCCTGGACGGCGTGGCGGGAGAAGCCGACATGAACCAGACGGACGGCATCCATCCCAACGAGCGCGGGCATGAACGCATCGCCGAAAACCTCTTCCGGTTTTTCAAACCCATGCTTTCCGCCCAGGGCTCCAAAGCCGCCAAGCCCGGTTGAGTCCGACTCCGCAACCCAAGGCCAGCGTATCCCGGATGCAGCATGCCTCGGGTCGCCACTCTGGATTACCGGCCGCAAACCCCATGACATAACACCATCTTTGAAGTGTTAGGATTTCCATCCGTTACAATGCTCACGGAGCGGTTTTGAAACGGTTTGGTGCGCTTAAATTTTACAAGTAATTGCGGCGACATCGGCTTTCTTGGCAAATTGGAGGAATCATGGAAATCCAGAAACAGGAAATACAACCAATGCAATGAATCTCCTAAACCCTGATAGATGGAAAATGGGAATTGCAGTACATTTCCTGTGCCTTAAAACTCAATCGGTGAAGGAATACGCATGGATAATAAGAACCGGCTCTTCTACGCAAGTTGTTTCGCTCTGATTACTACGGCCTTCTCTTTCAGCATCCGCGCGGGAATTCTCGGGCAGCTGGGTGCGGAATACAAATTCACGGCCGAGCAATTGGGCTTCATCAACGGCATGTGGTTCTTCGGCTTCCCTCTCTCTATGTTGGTTGGCGGCTTGTTCTACAAGCAGATCGGCCCCAAGCGCATTATGCAGTTCGCCTTCTTCGCCCATACTCTGGGCATCTTGCTGACCATTTTCTCCTCCAGCTACGTCGGCCTTCTCATCTCCACCTTCTTCATCGGCTTGGGCAACGGCTGCACCGAAGCGGCATGCAACCCCATGATCGCCGACGCGTATGAAGGCGTCGAGATGAGCAAGAAGATGAACCGCTTCCATATGTGGTTCCCGGGCGGCATTGTCATCGGCTCCCTGGTCTCCCAGTTCATGTCGAGCGCCAAACTTCCCTGGCAGGCCCAGATCTGGGTCATCATGGTTCCCACCATCGCCTACGCGATCGCCTTCTGGGGCCAGACCTTCCCGAAGTCCAAGTTCGTGGAGCAGAGCTCGCTGGGTGGTAATCTGAAGGCCATGTTCTCGCCCATGTTCCTTTTCATGTGCGCCTGTATGGTGGTCACGGCTTCCTCCGAGTTCGGTCCCAATTCATTCGTCAGCCTGATCATGAAGCATAGCGGCGCTCAACCCATGTTCATCCTGGCGCTTACCTTTGGCCTGATGACCATCGCCCGCTACTTCGGAGGCAACATGGTCGGCAAGTTCGACCAATCGGGCGTGCTGCTCGGCTCCGCCATCCTGGCTACTGTCGGCCTCTTCCTGCTCAGCAGGTCGACCGGCGGGATGGCCTATGTGTCCGCGGCCGTTTTCGGTCTGGGCATCGCCTACTTCTGGCCCAATATGATCGGTTTCATCGCGGCCAAGATTCCGAAGAGCGGCGCTCTCGGCATGTCCGTGGTCGGCGCATGCGGCATGTTTTCGTCCTTCGTATTCCAGCCCATCCTGGGCCACTGGATTGACAGCAACAAGGCCGCTGCCGCTACCGCCGGATTGACCGGCGACGCCGCCGACCTGTTCGCCGGCCAGGCAGTCCTGGCCCGCGTCGCCTTGTTCCCGGCCGTGCTCGTCGTAGCGTTCACGATCTTGTTTTTTTGGGTAAAGAAAAACAAAGCGGATGAGAAGACCGCGACGGGATCCAAGTCGCAGTCCTACGTGCACGCCTAGTCTTAGCCCGGGCGTTACCATCGCCCGCTAACTTCGGGTTTTCATGACCCTGCCTGACCCCGACGCGGAAACGCGCCGGGGTTTTGTATTTTTAGGCCTCCGGCGCGCCTGTATGGGATCGTTCCGATCCCCCCACGCTTTCCAGGCCACCCCTTGAGGAAAAATGACTTCTTCGCGTGAAGCAACTTCCGTCCCCGATATGAAACTATTCTGGACCTGTTGGATGGCCCTGATTGGAACCGCTTTCGGTTTTATCGTGCGGGCCTTCTCGATTGGGGACTGGGGCAAGGAGTTCAATCTGTCCGGCGCCGAGCAGGGGCAGATTCTGGGCGTGGGTTTCTGGCCCTTCGCCCTCAGCATCATCCTTTTCAGCCTGGTCATCGATACCATCGGCTACAAGCGGGCCTTGTATTTCGCCCTGTTCTGCCACGCCGTTTCCGGCGTCATGACCTGCCTGGCCACCGGGTACTGGTCTCTATACTGGTCCACCTTCGTCTTCGCCCTGGGCAGCGGCACGGTCGAGGCGGTGATCAATCCCGTGGTCGCCACCATGTTCAACAAGGACAAGGCCAAGTGGCTGAACGCCCTGCATGCCGGCTGGCCCGGAGGACTTGTCCTGGCCGGTCTGGCCGCGATTTTCCTCACCTGGGTCGGCGTGATCTCCTGGCGCCTCAAGGTCGGCCTGATCTACATTCCTCTCGTCGCCTACGGCATCATGATGACCCACCTCAAGTTCCCGATCAACGAACGCGTGGCCGCGGGCATCCCCTATAAGGATATGCTCAAGGAAGCCGGCGGACTGGGAGCCTTGATCGCCTCCGCTCTCATGGTTTCCGAAATCAGCCGCTTGTTCGGCGGACCCACCATCATGGACACGGTCTGGCACGGAAGCGCCTCCTTGGTCGTCTGGGCCATCATCCTCGGCATCTCCGCCGGGTATGGCGTTTTCGTGAAGTCCATCGGGCGTCCCATGTTCATCTTCCTGTCGCTCGTCATGATTCCCCTCGCCACCACCGAACTCGGGACCGACGGCTGGGTCACCTCCCTGATGGGCCCGGAAATGGCGAAGATCGGCCTGCATGCCGGCTGGATCATCGTCTACACTTCGGCCATCATGACCCTGCTGCGCTTTTTCGCCGGCCCCATCGTGCATAAGCTTTCCCCCTTGGGGCTATTGATGGTCTGCTCGCTGCTCGCGGCGTTGGGACTCTTCTCCCTGTCCAAGGCCACCGGCATCGGCATACTGGCCGCGGCCACCTTGTATGGCGTTGGCAAGTCCTTCTTCTGGCCCACCATGCTGGCCGTGGTTTCCGAGCGCTTCCCCCGCGGCGGCGCCTTGACCCTCAATACCATGGGCGCGGTCGGCATGCTCGGAGTGGGCATGGTCGGCGCCGTCTTCATGGGCACCATGCAGGATAAATCCATCGACAAGGGGCTGGCCGCCTATGACGCCAAGAACAACACCGCCATCCATTCGACCTACGTGACCGAGCACAAGCAGAGCTTCTTCGGATCCTACGACGCTCTGGATCAGTCCAAGGTGTCCACGGCCTCGGTCGAGGATAAAGCCGCCATCAATACGGCGTCCGCCGCGGCCAAGCTCGATGCGTTCCAGGGCGTGGCTTCGCTTCCCGTCCTCATGTTCGTCTGTTACCTGGGCCTGGTCCTGTATTTCCGCAGCCGGGGCGGATACAAGCCCGTGGACCTCGAATCGGCACAACGCGCCGAGTAGCCGAAGGCCGACGCGAATCCCATCGCCTGATCCCGGGCGGCATCGGAGGTAACCCGCAGGTGCCCATCGGCTTCCCGTTCAGCAAACGCGGCGGGTTCAACCCTGCCGGCCGATCCTACGCGGAAACGCGCCGGGGTTTTGTATTTTAACGTCACCGGCGCGCCCTGAATAGGGACGTTCCGCTCCCACCACGCTTTCCAGGCCAACCCTTGAGCGCAATCCTCACCGCCCGCAACCTTTCCAAGACCTATGGAACCACCCACGTCCTGCACGCCCTGGACATGGAAATCCATGCGGGTGAAAGCATCGCCATCCTGGGCCAGTCGGGCAGCGGCAAGACCACCTTGCTGAGCCTGTTGGCCGGCCTGGAGTCCCCGGATGAAGGCCAGGTCCTGTTCGATGGCAAAGATCTGGGCGGCCTGAACGCGGACGCCCTTGCGCGCCTGCGGGGGAAGTCCATGGGCATCATCTTCCAGGAATACCATCTGGTGCCCTCCCTGACGGCGCGGGAAAACGTCACCTTGCCCTTGGAGATCCTGGGGGAGAAAAATCCCGGAGCCAAGGCGGACGCGCTGCTGGAACGGGTGGGCCTCATGCCGCGCGCCAAGCACTATCCGCATCAGCTGTCCGGCGGCGAACAACAACGGGTGGCCATCGCCCGCGCGCTCTCTACCAGTCCGCGACTGCTCTTCGCCGACGAACCGACCGGCAACCTGGACGAGGCCACGGCGGAAGAAGTCGAATCGCTCATCTTCTCCCTGATCGCGGAGCAGGGCCTGACCGCGGTGGTGGTCACGCATAACCGTGAGCTGGCCGCGCGCTGCTCCCGCATTCTGACCTTGCACCTCGGCCGCTTCAACCCGACCCTTTAGCAACCGGCCGCCGCGCTCCATACCCATCGATGCCGCTCTTCCTCCGCCTTCTCAAGCATAAACGGGGCGCCTGGATCTCCTTCGTCTCCATCTACGCCCTGGGCCTATCGGTGTTCCTGGTCGTGAACGGCCTGGCCAAGAATTTCCAGGAGGAGATCCGCTCCAAGTCCAAGGAGCTGTTGGAGGCGGACCTGCGCGTGCATGCGCGGCGGCCATTCACGGAAAGCGAAGAGAAGATCCTGGATAGGTTGATCCCGGCGCATTCGGCCAAGGCGGAAACGTGGGGCTTCCTGTCCATGCTGCGCGTGGGCCCGGCAAAGCCGGCGATGCCGGACTCCGACGCTTCCGGGGCCGACGCATCCTGGCCGAACGCCGGGAAAAACGGGTTCAAAGCTACGCCCGTTTCCGGGCCCGGCGGAATCCAAGGTAACGAACAGGTTACCCAAGGGGATGGGCCATCCTCGGGCGCCAGCCGGCTGGTCCAGGTCAAGGCCATCTCCCCGGGCTATCCCCTGGTGGGCGGCTTCACCTTCGCGGGCGCGGCGGCCGGCGGGGGCGCGGAACCGGGAAAGTCCGCGGCCGGATGGTCCGGACGCCTGGAGGATTTCCATTCCGGCGAGATGCTTGTCCCGCGGGAATTGCTGGCGGGCCTAAAGTTGAAACCCGGAGACACGGTGTGCCTGGGAAGCAAGAGCTTCGTGATCAAGGACGAATACAAGACGAGGCCCGGCGGCAATTTCGATTTCTGGGAGATGGGCAGCCGCGTGTACATCCCCCTGGCGGACATGCCGGGCACGGGCCTGGAGCAGAAGGGCAGTCGTATCTTCCGCTACCGCTTCTATATGCTGCCGCCGGCTACCGATGCGGATGCGCTGCGGGACAGCCTGGAGGACGCGCTTTCCGATCCGGAGGTGGACGTGTCCGTCTACACGGACTCGGGATCCGATCTGAGCCGCAGCTTCAACATGGTCACGGCCTTCCTCAAGATGCTCAGCCTCTCCGCCTTCCTGCTGTCCGCGGTGGGCGCGGCCTTTTTTTTCCGGCATCATCTGGTGGGGGAGCGTAAGACCGTGGCGGTGCTGGCCACCCTGGGCGCCCCGAGGCGGCGTATCGTGGGCCTGTACGTGGCGCAGAACCTGTTCCTCTCTTCCCTGGCGGCCTTGATCGGCATGGCCCTGGCGCGCCTGTGGAGCATCGGTCTGCCGGTCCTGATCCATAAGCTATATGCCATCGACATCCCTTCCAACCTGCCGTTGAGCACCTTCCTGATAGGGGTAGGGCTGGCGGTGTGCACCTCCCTGCTGTTCGGAGTCACCGGGTTCGCCGGGCTGGGGCGCATCCCGCCCGCCACCTTGATCAAGCCGTTGGAGTCCGCGCCCTTGGGCCTGCTGCCGCGCTCGGGTCTGTTCCTGCTGCAAGGGGCCTTCTTCTTCACCCTGGCCTTCATCGACAGCCGTTCCTGGCTCTTGAGCGGCCTCTCCGTGGGAGCCATGGGCGGCGCCTTCCTGCTCCTGGCTGCCCTGGGCTGGGCCGCCTTCAAGGTATTCTGGATGCTACGGTCGCGTCTGGGTTACGCTTTGCGCATCGTGCTCGGATCCATCAAATGGGGCAGGGAGAAGTCCCTGCTGGCCTTCGCGGCCTTGGGATTCGTGGCTTTCACCTCCTGCCTGGTCCCGCAATTGCAGGATCTGATCCTGAACGAGATCCGCGTGCCCAAAGGACGGGTGATCCCGCAATTGTTCCTGTTCGACATCCAGGAAGAGCAGTTGGACGGACTGAGGACCCTGATCCACGGGCGCGGCGAGGAGCTGGGACAGACTTCGGCCATGGTGCGCGCGCGCTTGGAGAAGGTGAACGGCGCGCCTTTCAAGCGGGACGAGGACGATAAGGGCGATGGGCAGGGGAAGGATGGCAAGGACGGCAAGGACGGCAAACCGGCCAAAGGCGCGTTCGGCGGCCTGTTCCGGCATCACAAGCGGGCGGCGACGTTGGAGCAGCGCAATCGCCAACAGTTCCGCAACCGGGGATTCAACCTCAGCTACCGCGACACCTTGTCGGACGCGGAGACCCTGGTGGCGGGGTCGTTCTGGAAAGGGCCGGTCCCCGAAGGCGCGGTGCCCGAGATCAGCATGGAGAAGGAGTTCGCCAAACGTCTCAAGCTGAAGCTGGGGGATACCTTGGCCTTCGACGTGCAGGGCGTGGAAGTATCGGGCCGCATCACCAGCATGCGCCAGGTGCGCTGGGCCTCCTTCCAGCCCAACTTCTTCGTGCTCTTTCAACCAGGCGCCCTGGATGATGCGCCTAAAACCTTTTTGGGCACGGTCAAACGGATCCCCGAAGCGGAGGCCGAGGACATCCAGAACCGCGTGAGCGAAGCCTTCCCCAACGTGACCATCATGAACCTCAAGGATGTGATCGGCAGGACGGTCGAGACCCTGGACAAGCTGACCTGGCTGGTGCGCTTCCTGTCGGGCTTCGCCTTGTTGATTGGCCTCGCCATCCTGTGGCTGGTGGTGGATGCGCTCGTTTCGGAAAACCAGCGCACCATTTTGCTGCTGCGCGCCCTGGGCGAACCGCGCGAGCGCCTGGCGCGGATGTTCCTGGTCCACTACGCCGGGTTCTGCCTCGCGGCCGGCCTCACGGGATATTTCCTCAGCCTGGCGGGGGCGTACATCATCAATCTGGTGGTGTGGCAGGTACCGTGGATTCCCAGCCCTATCATCTTCGGCGTCTGCGCGGGAGCGTCCCTGGGTGTGGGTGTGTTGTGCTCCTTGTACGCGGCCTACCGCGGCGCGGGCCAACCTCTGCGTGGCCTGCTCGCGCTTTCCCGTTCCTGAAACCGCCGTTCCGGCGGCTTCCCATACCAGTCTTCCAATCCCGCCTCCACACCGCCTCGTTTCCGCCAGAGTGAAAACCAGGGCCCTCCTTGCGATCCAACGCCGTCCCGGTTTCGCGCGGAAACGTCCTACGCGGTCCCCGCGTTGTTGCATTCGCGGGCCCGGTGGAATACAATGGCAGCAATACGACGGCGTAATAGGCTTGCAGGGCTTGCGGACGGCGGCCCCCGCCGCGCGGTCCCGCAGGGAAGGTGTTCCGATCCGATGGGTCATTTCCTCCTATATCAGATCCTCCCCCTGGCCGCATTGTGGATCGCGTTCACGGCCCTGGGCCGCCTGCCGTCCTTCGGGAGTTGGGGCGTGCCTTCGGTGTTCGCCGCTGGCGCTGTACTCCAGTTCGTTTTCTGGATCCACGCCCGTCCCGATCTGGAAAATCCCGACAGCCTGGGTTTCTTCCGCCTGGGCCATGGCCTGGAAACCGATCTCCGATCCCTGCTCTATCGGCCCAAGCTCTATCCCATGTTCCTGGGATTGTTCCATAATTTGAATGCGGCGGTGTTCTGGCAAAGCGTTTTCAAACTGGGAATGGCCGGATTCCTGATCCGCTTCGCCGCGCTATGCCGTTGGAAATCCGCCACCACGGCCCTCGTCCTTTGCCTTTTTCTCTGCAACTCTTTGTGGCTGCGGGAGCCCTTGCGCATTTTCGACACCGCTTTGTTCTCCTTCCTGTTCGCCGCCTTCCTGGCGCTGGCGGCGGAAAACCTGACGCGCTATTCCACGATGAAATTCGCAGGCCTCTGCCTGGTCGCAGGGCTTACCGACCTCACGCGCCAGGTTACGGATCCGTCCATGGCCCTGGTGATGCTTGCGGTCATCTTATCGGTGCTCTATAGCGCTGTGGTCGGTACTTTGGAGGGCGCGCGCGAGAATGGGGCGAATGGGTTGGAAGGGGTCAAGCGTCTTTTCAGGCCGATGTGCCTTTGCCTCGTTGCGGGATTCCTGGTTGCCGCTTCCGGGGCGTGGTACAACGGCGTTCACTACGGAGTCTATAAACGCTCGGTGGGGCTTGGCGTCAATATCTACACGCACGCCATCTACTATCAACTGTACGATCAACACGCTAAGGAATGGGATTTCGTCGAGCACTTCCTTCCGGGCGCGCGTCGCCAGTATCCGTCTTGGGAAACAGGTTATTCCAACGATATGCCCTGGTCCGTGAACGCCCTGCCGCATCGATTGGAGCGTAAGATGGGCTCCGCGGATGCGCGGGAGATCCTGACGAACGATCGGATCCTGCGGGAACGGTTCATGGATTGGGCCTTGGGGAATCCCGGAAGTTACCTGGCCTCCTTTGGCAACGAAGTGGCACGCCTGCTGGGAAAATGCGAAGAGATGTACCCGGTATCGCTTCTCGATCCGGGTGGCCACGCGCCCGCCGTTTTACGCAGGGTGGAGCGGGGAATCATCTACCAGCCGCTGGCCTTGTTGTTGTGCCTCGGTCTTGCTGCCTTGGTTTTAGCCAGGCGCAACCGTTTTCTGTTGTTGGTTCCGGCCCTGGCAGCGGTTTCCTATCTGGCATTGGTGGCGGCAATCCAGATCGGCCTTACCCGTTATGCCCTGCCTGCCTATCTGCCTTTGCTGACCATGGCCGGGGAGGCTTTGGATCGGATTCCGGTTCCTTGGGGCAAAGCCAAACCCTGATTTGTACGGGGGCGCGCCCGAATACGCATTTTGTACAAATCCATGCCCAAACTATACACGATATGAAGAGCCTCCCCGGATAGATTCATCGGACCCGGATGCTTCCGGATAAGGTACCGGTTTTTCTTGGCCGGAAAATCGCGGCGCGATTCCGGGCCGAGCCAGAGTAGGAACTCATGCACTCATCGTTCAAATCGGCCGTCTCCATCGGCCTGCTCGTGGGAGGCGTGTGAAAGGTCCTGGCCCAGTTCACCTATCCCAATCGCGCCGCCACCGCCGACAAGGACTTGGGAGTCACCACCCTCATCAGCCGGACCAACAGCGCGGACAGCTTCGAACCCCTGACGTGGCCGGCGAGCAACGCATGGCCTATTTCGTAAAAGTGGAAAACGCCCAAGACAGCTTCACCGGAAGGATCACACACTTCCCCGAATAGATTCCAAAAGCGTCGAGCGTGGAGTTCGCAAGACGACCCACGGTGAAGCGCAGAATGGACTTATGAACGCGTCGAGCGTGGAGTTCGCAAAGCGAACTCCAAAGCGAAGGCGCCACTGATCCTTCGCCCAGGGCACCCACCGGCCATGGGCGAACCCCGCGGTCGTCGGTCCACCTACCGGCGGCCGCACTTTTTTCCGGACGGAACGATTCCCGGAGGTTCCCGATCGATTTCCATTTCGCCCCGATGGCGCGCAGCCGGCCGACGCCCGGCCAGACTTTTTCAACACCCTGTTAATTCTACTGTGTCACAAATATTTTGCAAAAAGAGGCTGGTGGAGGTATTTTATGGCATGGCTTCCGATCTTCTCCGGCGCTTTGAACAGTACATGGACCGATTGTCCTCGCTCCTTGGGCA
>OBEQ011342929.1_pt1 | contig 21568 bp, 9 predicted proteins | sample 1670901 | NCBI WGS metagenome assembly OBEQ01 (sample SAMEA104232315, study PRJEB22302) | groundwater metagenome | biome: forest; feature: aquifer; material: groundwater | place: USA | collected 2011-08-07 | depth 5.4 m
GACCACACCGGCGATCACGCGCGCCACAACGCCGACCACGACCGACACCATCGTGCGCGATACTACCGTCGTCGCAACCACACCAACCGTGACACGCGATGTCGTCGCCTCCACCGCGACCACACCGGCGATTACGCGCGCCACAACACCAACCACGACCGACACCATCGTGCGCGATAGCGCGCCGGTCGTTGCAGCGACCACGCCCACCGTGACACGCGATGTCGTCACCTCAACTGCGACTACGCCGGCGATCACGCGCGACACAACGCCGACCACGACCGACACCATCGTGCGCGATACCACCGTCACCGCCACCACCCCAACCGTGACGCGCGATGTCGTCGCGACCACACCGGCGATCACGCGCGACACAACGCCGACCACGACCGACACCATCGTGCGCGATACTACCGTCGTCGCGACCACACCAACCGTGACACGCGATGTGGTTGCCTCCGCCGCGACCACACCGGCGATTACGCGCGCCACAACACCAACCACGACCGACACCATCGTGCGCGATACTACCGTCGTCGCGACCACACCAACCGTGACACGCGATGTGGTTGCCTCCGCCGCGACGACACCGGCAGTCACGCGCGATGTGGTCATTGCGGCGCCGAGCGTGGCCCGGGACTCCATCATTTCGGCAATACCGGCCCCGACGATCGACACAGTGAATGTCCGCACAAGCGGAATATCAGACGACGCTGCGGTCACCGCAACACCGGTCGCCCCAGCGACTCACACACCAGAAATCGCACGCGATGTGGTCGCCGTCTCGCCACCCAGCACACGAGTCACATCCAACACCAACGTTGTGCCCTCCGCAGCACGAGACATCGCCAACAGTCCATCGATCACAGGAGCTGGCCTCACCGATCTCGCGCGCCAAAACGCCACCACACCAAATACGAGCGACGCTCCTGCAACCACCCGCGGAACGACCGCGCCACCAACCACCGACACCGCTGGTCGCAACGCGGCGGCACCAGAGATCATCGCAGCCGAAGTTGCCGATCGCGGAACACCGACAACGGCCCATGCGTCATCCGCTACAGATACCCATCATGCCGCCCACGGCACAGACACGGCTGCTGCAGCGATGGCCAGCGCCACCACGAGCACCGACGCACGAGTAACAACTACAGCGACGACTGCGGTGGCCACTCCGACCGTTGGCCAATGCCAATCCACCATTTTCGATTGCGACAAAACCCGCGGACTCGTGCTGGATATGCATCAGCCGGTTGCGTTCACCGGCTGCAATGGGCACTGCGTGTTCGTCGCTGATGGTGGCATCGAAACTAATTCACTCGCGGCGATTAGCCTGCCGAGTTTGTTGCAGAGTGAAGAACCGGCCCATGAAGTCTGCACCCTCTCCGAAAAAATTCGCATCACCGACGCGGTCGTGCACGACCAACAAATGATTTTCACCACCGCCGACGGTTATTTTTCCGCCGCCATCACGCAGCAACCGTTCGCGGCACGCACCGATCCCAACGCCGGGTGCCAAATCCAGCTCACGCCGATCCCCATTGATCGCGGCAGTTGCGTTGGTACCACACGCGTCGTTCTGAATGATCGAGATGTCACGCGCGACGGCGTGACCGACATTGTCGGCGTCGTGACCTGCCAGGAAAAATCGCAAGGCAGTATTGGGATCGACATTTTGTCACCGCAAGCCGACGGCAGCATGCACGCCAGTTTCCAACGACCGATTCAAAACGCGCAACCGCTGCAATGGAAATCGATGGACGCCGTTCTCGACACCACGAGCGATGGCACGCCCGAATTGTTGATTACGGCCAACGCACGCGGCGCCTCAGCCGCGACGCAACAATACCATTGTGCGATTCGCTCCGACGAAACCAGTGCAGCACATGTGCTGTGCGACCAACCCGTCGTCATCGCCGCAGGCACGCCGATCGCGCACTTTCACTGGAAGGGCGCATCCGATCATCCGATCTGGCTCTCGGACGATGGAACGATGTGTGAAAATGCGGCGGACAAAAAAGGTGTCCATGCGCTGCCGGTCTGCCATGTCAGCAAACAGAGTGGCGGCGCACACGCAGCGCGGGCGATGTTGGGCGGACATTTCGAACCGAAGGAACGTGAACAGTGGAACCGCGCCGATGTCATCGCGACCGACGAGACGAGTTTGCGCATTACGCGTCTGACCAAAGGCACGGCGGGGATGGAATCGACTCCCCTGCCAGCCGAGGTCCTGACTGGATTTGCGCCGCAAGACAATCTCTCGGGGCATTTTGTACGACCGTTCAAACTCGCGTCACTCGATATCGATCACGCCGGTGGCGACGACGCCTTTGCGCTGTTTGAACGCACCACCGCATCAGGCGAGGCCGCAGGATTTGGTATTTTCTTTTATCGCAATCACAATGAAGCACCGCACGTTGACATGAAAACGGTTCCACAAATTCCAGCCGACGCACCGATCGGAAAATCTGTGGCGCCGCTGCAGTGGGTGTTAGCGGCCACCGGCACCGATCCGAGCGACGACACGCTCACTTATCAATGGGCCGCAAAAGATGCGCTCGGGGCCGATGTAAGCCAATATTTAAATTCGACGACCGGGGCGCAATCCATCTTTCACATGCCACCCACCGACGCCCATGCCCAGTCGTCATGGACGCAATTTTTTATCGCGAGCGCCTTCGCAGCAACTGCCGACACGCAGTGGCCGGTGAGTGTGGTCGTGAATGTCTGCGATCCTGCGGGTGCGTGTTCGGAAAATGCGACCCAGCTCGACAACACACCGATGGATCAGAACAGCAACGCGGCGCTGGTTGAGCGCAGCGTCACGCCGGACGCTGGCGTCTCCAACAGCGCAGCGACCACGACCAACGCCACACCATCGAGGAGCACCGACGACGCCACCACTGCAACCACTGCAACCACGGTCGCTGCCGCTGCCGCCACGCACGACTCACCACTCACGAATCGCAACTCCGCCGACACCATCGCCACGGCGGGCACCGCCGAACGTGTCAACTCCGAGGCGCACAACTCCACCACCACCCCGCGCTCCGCAGTTGACGCGGGTACGCTGTCGGTCGATCACGGGACGGCCGATGTGCCAAACGGAGACACCCTCCCGCCACTGCAAACCGTACCGCACGACAACACCACCAACGACACAGCCGCTCCGGCTGGCGCATTTGCAATGGGTGGGGGTGTGGGATGCTCGTTGATAATGAGACGATAAGACGCGGACGGAAAAGCGAGGACCGAGGGACGACCGCTCCTTTCAGTCGCTGGGACGAGGGACGAAACGGCGGTGAACGACAGTGACTGCAATTTCGTCCCTCGCCCCAGTGAGCGTAGCGAACGGTCGTCCCTCGGTCCTCGCCTTTCGATTCGAGACAATTACACCATCGCGTGTTCGCGATATTCGCCAAACACATCGCGCAGGGCCGCGCTGATTTCACCGAGCGTGACGTACGCACGCACACACGCAATCATTGCGGGCATGAGATTGTCGCTACCGCGCGCGGTCGCGGTGAGTTGCTGCAACGCGGTCGCCGCCGCAGCCGCATTCCGCGTGGATCGCACGGCTTGCACGCGTTCGCATTGCTGGCGTTCCAGGTTGGGATCAACGCGCAGAATCGGTGGCGCGACATCACCCGCATCGGCGAAATCATTCACCCCCACGACAATCTGCTGATGCGATTCAATCGCCTGTTGCGTGGCGTACGCCGCCTGATGAATTTCGCGCTGAATAAATCCCGATTCAATCGCCGCAACACTCCCACCCATCGCGTCGATGCGCGCAATGTAGGCGCGGGCCTCTTGTTCAATGCGATCGGTGAGCGCTTCCACCACATGCGACCCGGCGAACGGATCAATAAATTCGCGCACGCCGGTTTCATGCGCCAGAATTTGTTGCGTACGCAATGCCGTACGGGCCGCCGCTTCCGTGGGCAGGGCGAGCGCCTCATCTTTGCTGTTGGTGTGTAAACTCTGCGTCCCACCCAACACCGCCGCCAGCGCCTGATACGCCACGCGCACAATATTGTTGTCGACCTGCTGCGCGGTCAGCGTGGAACCACCGGTCTGCGTATGAAAACGCAACCGACACGCCGCATCGTTCGCACCAAATCGCTCGCGCAACAGTAACGCCCACAACCGGCGCGCCGCGCGAAACTTGGCGACCTCTTCCAGAAAATTATTGTGGGCGTTGAAAAAAAATGAAAGGCGCGGACCAAACGCGTCGACCGACAGACCGCGCGCAACCGCCGCCGCCACATACGCCAACCCGTTCGCGATGGTGAACGCGACTTCCTGCACCGCCGTGCAACCCGCTTCCCGCATATGATAGCCCGAGATCGAAATCGGATTCCAGCGCGGCAATGCGTGTGCGCAATACGCAATAATGTCGGTGGTGATCCGCAGTGACGCCACGGCGGGATAAATAAAATTTCCGCGCGCGGCGAATTCCTTCAGCAAATCGTTTTGCACCGTACCCGACAATTGTGCGGGCGTAACGCCTTGCCGTTCCGCCACCACCAGGTAACACGCCAGCAACACCGCCGCCGTCGCGTTGATCGTCATGGACGTTGAAATTTTTTCGAGCGGAATTTTTTCGAAGAGCAACGCCATATCAGCGAGCGAAGAAATCGCCACGCCCGCTTTTCCGACTTCACCTTGCGCGCGCGGATCGTCGGCGTCCAGACCCAACTGCGTGGGCAAATCAAACGCGACCGACAAACCGGTCACACCTTGCGCTAATAAATATTGATACCGCTGATTCGATTCCTGCGCCGTCCCAAATCCCGCGTACTGCCGCATCGTCCAGAGTTGCTGTCGATACATCTCCGGATACACACCCTGCGTGAACGGAAAAATGCCAGCGGATGGTTTCGTCATGTCGCGTGGCTATCGAATTGACGCGAGAAAATCTAGGAACTTGTTTGTCCTTACGTCCCTATGTCCTTAGGTCCCTGCGCCAAAACAAATCTGTCACCTTCCCTCAAAAGGCATAGGGATGTAAGGACATAAGAACGTAGGGACACAACTCAACCAACAATAATCAACTGCGACGCGCTGGGATGTTGATACACGGCGTTGGTGAAGAGTTTGCGCGCACTGTGTGCCAGGCGGCGTTCGGCGGCGTAGGCCTCGCGCAAAATGGCGGCGCGGGTTTCTACCGAATAATATTTCAGCGATTTAATTCGTTCGGCGTTTTTGCGATTGCGATCAAGCTGCGATAAAAATCCGACGAGTGGTTCGACATCGTACGCCATTTTGTAGAGCGCACGACCGGCGTACGCATCGGCGCTCGCCTCTTCATCACGCCGCATTTCAAATAGTTCGTCCCAGGAAAATTCCGACCAATCCGCATCGCGCGGCAAATCACTCGTCATGTGACCCCATTCATGCGCCATGATACCAGCGATAATATCCTCGTTGCCCGCGCACGCCTGCAAAAATTCCACGCCGACATACAAATCGTCGTCGGCATCGACCGCCGCCACGGTGTTGTGCGCTGCCAAAATGCGGCGACCCGACTTGCGTGAAAGTGTCGCAAGTTTTTTGCGAATGCGTTCGAGCACGCCGCCTTTGCCGAACATCGCCAGCAACTGCGGGGAAAGTCGCGCCAAATCCGCCAAGCGCGGCACCGCATCGCCCAACGATTTGCGGACCTCGGCCTCGCTGGCAATGCCGCCACCGCCGCCGATCTGCCGTGACATCCAGTTCGGCGGCAGCTGCAAGCGCGAATTGTCGACCTTTAAAATACTCATACGCCCTCTGCGCCAGAAAGACGCTCATACTAATTATCGGTGATTTGTCATCTGAAGTTGCGTAACACCACTATCATTGTTATCGCAGCGCCCAGGGGGCTTTCCATGCAACCAGCGAGCGCATTCGTTTTCGACGACACGCACGATCTCATTAAACGCGACAAACTCTTGCAGCTCTGTGCGCTCGCACCAGATTTTGCCACCGTGAACGGATATCACGCGCACGACGCCGAATTGCCGGGCGCGGATCGCAATCAACTCGATGCGCAAATGCATTTTTTGCGCGCGTGGCTTGCGCAAGTGCAAACGATCCCCGCGCACCAACTCAGCGCCTCGCAGCAACTAGATCGGCGCCTCTTTGCGCATTACATGGATTTGCAGAATTTTTTTTACGATGACCTGCAGCTCTGGGAAAAAAGTACCGACGCGATTACCGAAGTCGGACATCTCTGCTTCATGATGCTTCTGCATCCGCACGCCGATCCCGAAACGCACTTTGCGAACATCACCGCGCGCCTCGACGCCCTGCCGCGGTTTGTGGCCGAACATCAATCGCGCACGGTGCGCCCGCCGAAACGGTGGCGGGATTTGTCGATTGAATCCACCGAACACATGCCGCATTTTTTCGATGCGATTCGCAACGCTCCCAACGGCGCCATTTCAGAAACATTGCATAAACGCCTCGCTACCGCTGTTTTACAGGCAAAATCGGAATGTATCCGCTATCTCGACTGGCTCAAAAATCTCGCCGTCGACGAGAATGAATCGTGGGTGTTGGGACCGGAACGTTTTGCACACTTCATGCGCTTGCGCCAACTCGACATGGATCCCGATCAACTCATTGCGTTCGGCGAAAATTCGTTGTCGCGTTACACCGCCGATCGCAATTACTGGGCGAAGCAAATCGTTGGTCGCCCCGACATCGCCGCCGCGCAGTCACATATCGAAACGCAAGTGCCATCCGATTTTGCGGCCGCCCTGCAGACCACGCGGAATGCCTGCGCCGACGCGCGGGCCTTTGTGCAGCAGCGCGGTCTCGTGGATTTGCCCGACGATGAACGCCTCGACGTTATCGAGACACCGCCGTTTCTGCGCAGCCTGATTGCGTTTGCCGCCATCTTTCCGCCCGCGAAATTTGCGCCCGTCCAAATCGGCACCTACATTGTGACGCCACCAACCGATCACGCGCGCCTGGCGAAACATTTAAATCTCACCAGCATCTACAACACCGCCGTGCACGAGGCGTACCCGGGACACCATGTGCAACTCGCCACCGCCAACCTGCATTGCAGCATGCTGCGCAGCGCGCCGTTCGTGGGCGGGAAGGCGACCGAGTTGGTGGAGGGCTGGGCGCATTATTGTGAAGAGCTCATGAAGGATCGCGGATTTCACGACACGCCCGAAGGCCGCTTCACCATGGTCGGTGATTTGGTGTGGCGCGCGGCGCGCGTCATCATCGACGTCAAACTCTCCAGCGGCACCATGAGTTTCGACGAGGCCACCGCCATGCTGGTGCAAACCGCCGGCATGACGAGCGACACCGCGCGCGTCGAAGTGAATCGCTACACGCAAAGTCCGGGCTATCAACTCAGCTATTTGGTCGGGAAACATTTGTTACTCGAACTCAAAGACAGCGTCGCCGCCCGCGATGGAAAAAAATTCAGCGAGCGCGATTTTCACAACGAACTGCTGCGCGCCGGTTCCATTCCCATTCGCATGATCCGCGAGGAAATTTTTGGGGTGTGAATTATGTCGAGTCGAAAAAAAATGTGATATAAGAAAGGTAAGGAAGGGAGGCGTCATGCCAGCAATTTTATCATGGGAAGAAGTCGTCGCGCGGTATCCGAATGAATGGGTGGCGTTTACGGATTATGAGTTGGTGGGGCCACGAGCGGTGCAGGGCACAATCATTGCCCATGAAAACAACAAAAAATCTTTATACCAATTCTTGTCACAAACGGTGCCTCCCGGTGGCAACGTGGCCGTACGTTATACTGGTCAATTAATCAAAGAAGACGCGCTACCAATGCTATGGGTGAATTCCACTATCAGTTAGATCGGGAACTCATTTTGATTCCCGTGACGCTCACCGGTCGAAGCCGAACCGATTCTGCACTGTTCGTTTTCGACACGGGTGCGTCAGGCATTTTGCTGGATCATGAACTGGCAGAATTTCTCGGTTATTCGGCAAAAGATGCCATCGGATTTTCCACGGTGTCGTCTGCGGTCGGCAAAGAACGGGGATACCGATTACAATTGGAGTGTATCGAAGCGATCGGCCATCGTGCGCCCTCTATCGAAGTCGCCTGTCACGATCTCAAAGAGCAAGGCATCGACGGTCTACTCGGCATGACGTTTCTGAATCGCTTCCGGTGGTGCGTGCATCCGGATCGACAGGTGATCGTGGTGTAGACGAAGATTTATGCCTTCACGCCACCAAGTTGTTTTTGAATTTCCGCGATGAGTCGACGGTACGGCTTCAATGTGCCGCGTCTCTCTAACGACTCGCTCATGCGCACCAGTTGTGCGTTGGCGGCCTGTGCGGCTGCCAGCTTCGCGGGCGTCGGTTTCCCTTTCGACATCACCGCAAAAATCTGCCGCGCGACATCCAGGGCAACGGTCACTGCATCTTCGAGTTGACCATTCAGATCGTTGCCGATTTCATCGACCATTACGGTCAGCTCCGCAATGCCATCCGATTGTTTCGGCGCGATCTGCGCCAGCAACCGCTCGAGCACGGCCTCACCCGCCGGACGTTCGTCCATCGCGAGCCGGAAGAGAACGCGATACGCCATGCGGTCTTCGGCGGCGCGGCGGAATAATTCATCGACGATGTTTTGCGCGGCGGCATTGCCCGCGTCGAGCAGCGCAAAGAGATCATCGCGCCATTGCGGTTCGCGGACCAATTCGAACATGCGAATGGCCGTCGAGATCGCGGGCCGATCTTTTTTGAGCAACGGTTTCATTATTTCCAATTCGATTTTTGCCGCCGCCACGGCGGCCGCATCGACATCGAGTTTGGCGAGTGCGTCCATCTGGTCAGCGAGGCGCTTGCGATAAATATTCGTGTCACCCCGCTCGCCGACAAACAATTGCGCGCGCAAGCTGCGCATCATGCGTTGCACGAGATCGAGCGTGAATTGTTTGGCAACGTCGGTCACACCGACCTCAACTCCGGCAGTCAATGTTTCCACCATCAGTTCAAGTTCCGCAAGCCCGTCGGAACCATTTCCAATCCGTTGCAAAAGTTTTTCGCGAATGACGGCGCTCTGTTCCTGCGTCGTCAACCCCAGCATGGCCAGCGTGCGATTGGCCATGGTGCGCTCAGATTCTTTTGCGCTCAACAATCGCTCGAGCATGCGCTGTGCCTTCGAATTCTCTTCCTGCACGAGCGACAAGAATCCATCGCGCCACGCCGGTTCACGGACCAAGGCGAAAATCGCCGCGGTGCTCAGTTGGGCTGGAGCCGCCAGATCAAACTGCGCGCGCATTTGCGCCAAGGTGCTTGCAGTAACCGATTGCGTGTACGGCACAGATACGGTTGGGTAGTGCGGCATGCCCGCACCAATCGCCGAGGCGGCCCAAACCAAGATTTCGTGGCGCATCCCATTTTTCAGTTTTCCGAGGAGCACCCCCAACTCGTCGTTCTTTGGCGACTGCATGATGGCCTCGGCGAACAGATCCAGCGCGGCCCAACCGACAGCACCACCGCGACGGATCATCGACAAGAGCGCATCGCGAAGCGACTCATCGGTCTGCTCGGCAAAATAGGACGACGCGGTTTTCAGCTGACCCAGCGCCGCGACAAGTTTGACGCGATTGTCCGGATCGGCGACAATTTCCGCAAAAGAATTTTCGTCGGCCAGGACCGAGCCGAGTAATTGATCCTTCGGTTGCGTCCAAAGATCTTGCAACGCGGCCACGGCCTGAGTGATTGCATTTTTCAAGACACGATCTTTGCCTGGCTTGACTACGGCCACAAAGGCCCGCAAATGGGTTGCGCGTAACAATGCATCGCTCGCACGCGCCGCAATCTGTTGCGTCAGTTGCGGCAACACCCGCGCCATCAACGCACGCACGTCATTTTTCGCCGGACCTTTTCGCTCCAACCATTCGGCAAAAATTGCGCGCACGGCAACACCAGTCGCATTTTCATCGACCAGATGCGACCACGCCAGTTCCATGGTGCCGAGCACAAATTTCTGCAAACGCGGATCGCGTGCGACCTGGCGTGCGGCCTGGACGGAATATTGTTCGATCAACCGTTGCGTCATAACTTCTTGCGACGTCACCTCGCGGAGCCGCGCAAAATAAGCATTCACGAGTGATTGATCGTCGCCGCGCAGCAGGTATTGCTCGACAATCGCCAGACAGTCGCGCATGCGAGCAGACCCGGCCGGATCCACGGCACCCGCCCTCGGATCGTGCAGCACCTTGATCGAGCCACGCAACTGCGTGCCCCGAAGAGTTGCAGCGAGGAATGATTTCAGGAAGAGCGCCGGAACAACATCAAGCATTGGGAGTGTCGTCACAATCTCGTTGATCGTTGCAGGTGAAATTTGCGCGACCGCAAACACATCATCATGTTGCTGCGACAACATCTCCGCCTGACGCTGCACCATGGCGCGCATCGCTTCATCGGTGCTCACCGCACGACGCACCGCTGCCGAATCAAACGCGGCAAACACCTCGGCGGCCGAGAGTTCTCGCGCGTCTCGCGCCGCTGTTGCGACCGTCATTACATACGCACTCGCGGTCGTTTTGCGCGATTTTTCGGTCCAATCAATCTCCACCGCCCCGACCAACGACCGCACCATCGCTTGACGCGGGCCTTCGCGGTTGGCGAGTTGTTGCAGCATCACAAATGCGGGCGCATCTTTGCCGTGTTGCAATGCGACGTCGACGAGCATTCGTAAATATGCATCGACGACGGCGTTCGAAATTTTGTCACTCGCCAAGGCCGACACCAACGCGTTGCGCACCGACTGTGCCGCCGGGACATCGAGTGTGGCCGCGGTGCGCAGGGCGGCTTGATTGGCGGCGTCTTCCAATAATTTCTGCAGCGTCTTCCCCGCAAACGCATTGCCCGACGCCGCAGCGCCTGCAATTTTTGCAATCTCTCTCCACCGATCGCGTTCGCCATCGGTGAAGGGCAAGGTCGGAATGACAATTGGTGTGACGGGTTTTTCCTCGACAACAACCGGCGGTGCAATGGCCGGCGCGGCTTTCACGACCGGCTCTGCGGCGACCACATCAACAACGGTGGGTGTCACATCGGCGACTGGTTCTTCGACGGTTGCAACCCCAGGGGCGGCGACGTCCGCTGGCGCCGCACGTTCTTCCGCCGCGATTTCCTCCAACGCAGTCGCCGCTGCTTCCTCCGCAATTTCGCGCGCTGCCGCATTCCAACGTTCAGCGTTCTGTGCACGTTCAGCCTCTGCCGCGATCGACGCAGCGATATCGGCACCAATTGCCTCCGACATATTTCCCAGCGCGGCCAATGCGGCTTGGCGTTCCTGTTCAATCTGCGCTTGTTCCGCTTCAATACTACGCACCAAACCCTGCATACCTGCGGTAATCGCATCAAGCGCCAGCGCGGCGGTTGCGGCTTGCGTCACACCGTCAAACAAATTTTTCAACCCTTGCTGTGCGCGCGCGCTGGCCGCCTCGCGCAGACGCGCTGCGTTGATTGCGTCGCGTTGTGCAGTGCGGGCTGCAGTGATTTCTGCCCACACCAGCGCCGCCTCGCCACCATTGACGCTCTCCACCGATGCCAACGGCGCCAAAATATCATCGGCGATTTTTTGCAACGCGGCGTCGTTGCCTTCCGACCACGTTTTCAAAATGGCAATCGCGGTACGTCCAGGCGCGCCATCGCTGATCACGCCGGTTTCGGCGAGCGCCTTCATCACTTCGATCAGGACTGTGCTATCTGCACGCGCGGCGGCGGTAAATTCAGCGCTGCGTTCCGGATCGGTGAGTGCGCGCATCAACACCTTTTGAATCGTGGCCCGATACGGCGTGTTGTCGGCGGTTTCACTGTCGCGGAAACGGGCGAACGGTACCACGGCGCACACGACTTCGAGCGATACCACGGGGCCACCGAGCAAAATATCGCCCGCGCGCTCACCCAACACGCCCGGATGCGTGGCGTATGTGGCCAACACCCGCTGCGCGAAGGCACGACGTGCGGCATCGCCCGAAGTGGCGTGTCGCTGCAACGTGTCCAGCACAACAGCGGCAGCGTCGGAATTTTCCGTAAGGGCGGTTGCCATCGCGGCTCGACTGGAGTCGATTTGCATTTGCTGGCGCAAACGATCCAATTCCCCTGGAGCGAGATCGATACTATCATCAAGATACATCTCGAGGTATTCTGAGAATATGAAGGCTGGTGCTTCAAGCGGCCGTCTGACCATTGCGAGGACGGCGTTGGCATTTGTAACGATCTCTTCCGTCAGCCGATCGGCGTCTTCTTCCGAACCAAACGCCGAAATACGGTCCAGCACGCTATAAATGGAATCGCCCAGGCTATCGACTTCCTCAATGCGATCCGCGAGGCGTTGGCGACCATCTTCGGTGGCCAATACCGCGCCCAAATTCGCGATGGCGTCGACGCCGACTTCCGCAAGATCCTCCGCAAACGGCACGAAAATATCGGCCAATTGTTCATCGGAGATAGGCGCGGCACCAACATCCGCAGCCCCAGCAATCTGCTCGATCATCGGATCGGGCGAGATGACTGCGGTACCAACCTGTTCGCGATCCACCTCAAACACCGGCAGAGCAGGTTCGCGTTCCAACACGCCCATGCCGTCGAGTGCACCCGTTGCACCAATTTCCATGAGCGGCTCGCCAGATTCGGCGGCGGCCGCGCGAAATTCCCCGAATGGATCGGTGGTAGCTGTCCAGTGTTCATCGGCGGCTTGTGTGGGGAGGGCATCAAATTCTATGTCTCCGTCTGCAACTGCGGCGAGGAAGTCACTTGTCCCGACGCCATGGATATCGACTCTGGTTTCGCCAAGAGCGGCTGGCGCAGCTTCAGGCGGGGCCACTTCATCGGGCCACGACAAATCATCATCTAATGGGATTGGCATATCGAAATCGGCATCGGCCGTATCGTCAGCGACTGGCAGCTCTGCTTCGCTGGCGACTTCTTCGGTATCATCCGCTGTGGCCGCGCGCAGTTTGTCCGCCATGGCGTTGCGCATGGCATCGGGCAGGCTCTCGTCCCGCGCAATGCGTGCCATGGCCGCCCTCGTCTGCACTGCCAATGGATTTTCTGTTGTACACAGGTCCACCAAGTGGTCTCGCGCACTCGCACCAGCCGGGGTATCGTCGGTGGCCCGTTCCGCCAAAATGTCCAACGCGGGTAGGCTGCCAGTGCGAATGGCATTCCAGATCGGCGCATGATAATTTGTCAATTTGCTGCGCTCGCGCAACCACACGCGGGCGGCGTCGCCCAGCCGGTCCTCGCGGGATAGGTAGGTCAGCATTTTCTGGAAGACGTCGGTTGAAATATCTTCGCCGTCTATTACCACCTGACTCACGGCCTCTTCCACGATCCAATTTTCAAACGTGTCCAGTGCGGTTTCGGCCAGAACGCCGATGAACCCCGAACGACTTGCGGCATCCGGCGTCGGCCACAAGCGTGCGATCATTTGCGCAATCGCCGCAGCAATCGTTTGCCGCGCAGGTTCCGAACTCGCATGCAACGCGGCCAGCCTCTCCACCACAATTTTGAATTCACCGTAGGTAGTGACGCTCGATGTCACGGCCTCCAACACAGGATTGGCGGCATTTGTGGCGATGGGCCGGATGAGATCTTGCAAGGCCCACACGCCGGGGGTGTTCGCGTTCGGATTGAGTCCGGCGAGTTTGACAATCGCCGCCACCAAACGTTCGTCGAATTGCTCGGCCACCGCACCAACAATGGCGTTCAATTCTTGGAGGAGCAAATCAGTGGGCGAACCCTTCATGCCCGCGACCATTCCAATGGCGTCACCCGCGTGAATCACGCGATCCAGAATAAACGCCGCCGCGCGACGGGCGCGGATTGGTCTTTGCCGCAGAAAATGCCAGGCTAAATCCTGCACCCGATTGCTGGCATCGCTACCGTCTCGCACAAACCCGGCGAGCGCTTGAAATGCAATCTCTGTCGCGGGTGTCATGTGCATAATCAGCGCATTCAACACAAAAAACGCCGCGTCCGACGCGGAGGTGTCGGTGTCTTGCACCGCAATTTTTACCAACGCGGCAAATTTTGGATCGCTGGCGTCGGTTATATTTTCAAACTGTTTATCAAAAATCGCTTGCGCATCGGCGGTCGTGACAGCGAGTAAATCCGCGCGCAGCTGATCCTCGATACTCACTACCGGAATGAAATCCATGGCATGATCGCGCACGACGTCGGGCAGCGTGTCGTCTTCGCTAATAACACGCAACGCACTCACCGCCACCTCGCGGCCATATTCTGTGGCCGTCACATCGACCGCAAGCTCTCCCAAGACTTTTCGCGTCGCGACACCTTGTAGGGTCTCGTCGTGGGCGATGTTCGTCAAGTGCGCTGCGGCATCGAAGGCAACAAAGTCGTCGGAGCTGCCCGCGACATACACGAGCTGCCGCAAATAATTGCCGTAGGTTTTTTCTTTGTCGGACGCGCGAATCATGGCGGCATAAAATGCGCGCGTGAGTTGCCCGCGTGCATTATTTTCGGCTTGCGAATCTTTCAACTGATCGCGAATGATCGCGCGTTGTCCAGTCGGCAAACGCATCAGGGTGGCCAAGACTACAACCCGCGATTCGTCGTCTATCGCCAAGGCGATGATGGATTCGATGTATTCTTTTGTCTTGGGTTTAACCAACGACTCTTTCGCGAGCGTTTCCAACGCCGCCAAGCGCCGCACGAGTTGCGCGCGTTGATAGCGCTGGGCAAAGGCCAGCATGATTGGATCATCCGTGAATTTTTCGACTGCGAAGATTTGATTCAACACGCCGCGGGCAATTTCATCTTCGGCCAAGTTCACCAGTGCGGCGATGCCAGCGTCTTCGATTGCTGCGGAACGTTCCGTCGAGAAATTCACCAGACGCTCCACGGCTTCGATTGCAGCGGGGCGTTGTGCATCATTAGTTACCGCCGCAGCAAAGTGGGCGCGGGCATTCATTTCCACGAGCGCAATTTGTTGGCCCACGATCGCGTCACGCAACGCATCGCCCGCGCGATCGCGTTGACCCAATAACCCGATGATCAAGGGGCGGGCACCTGGAGTTTTTTCGGCGGTCTGGTACAGCGATACCAACACGGGTGCGTCGGCACTTGCTGCGGTCGCGATCATGTGTCGAAGCGTCGCAACGGCCGGCGTACTCGGGCGACCGTCTCTCACTGCCAATCTCAACAGCGCACCAAAGAGCCCACCAAACAGCTTGGGATCGACGCTTTCTAACAACACGACCCGAATCGCCTCGCACGAAGCGCGCAAAATTTCCTCGCCACCAATCGCCGTGACAATTGTTGCGTAGTCGGACCGCGGATGCGCTTTCAGATACGCGGCCAACCGATGCGCCTTCACGGGCCGTAACACGAGTTCCAAATCGGTACGCACCGTGTCAGCCACGGCTGGATCGGGGGGTGTTTGCAAATTACGTTCTGCCTGTACAAGTGTTCGGTAAGCGGACTCGGCCACACGGCTGTCGGTGAGCACCAACGCCACCAACGCCCGGCGCGCTTGCGCCCCGGCGGAATCTGGTTCCTCGGCCAACAGGGCAAGGTTTTCAAATGCGGGTGGCTCCGAGGCCAGTATGCCCAACAATCCGCGTTCGGTCGATGCGGGCGCGTACTCCTGCTTCGTCACATCGAAGCGAGTCGTCTTCAGTAAACGGTCCAGCTGATCCAGATCGCCCGCTGCAATACCCGCGGACAATAATTCCATCGTGCGCATTTCAACACCATCTGCGCCCTGCCCAGTGCCAGTATCGGTGGTGTCGCCCAGTGCCCCCGCCACCAGCACACCCGCGCCTTCCAGCGCGGCGTGATAATCTTTGCCAAACCACGCCGCGACCGTTGGCGCCACCGCCATGACGAGCAACGATAATTGTTGCGACAGTGGCAATCCTGCAAGACGCGCCACCGATTCATTCCAGCGCACGCGCAGACCAGAGGACTGACTATTTTGCGCAAACGATTTTCGCGCGTCGGCAAAACTACTCGTCGTGGACGATTTGCCGTGCGCCGTCTGTCCACCGGCAGTCCGTCGTCCGGCGGCATCGCCAGTCGACGTCCGCACGCCGGAGCGCAGCCCAGAAAAAAATTGGTGCAATCGTGACCCTTTGTGACCGATATCCATAAAACTACCTCTCCGATTGTGTTCGGGAGCCCGTCCCCCTGAAGACGCCCCACGTCGTCCTCACGTACTTAGTATCGGCAGATCGTCAAAAAAGTTGCTTAGTTTTTAAAATAATTTTTTTGCCCCAAGGCCCCGGGGCCCCGATGATAACAATGGACGATGACCAGGCACTGATCATATGAGTGCGGGCCATGCAACGATTTTCCGCCGTTATTATTGGAGCCGGGATCGCCGGCGCAGCCACGGCCTACGAGCTTTCGCGGCGGGGCGTCGCCGATCTGCTGGTGCTGGAGCGTGAACCGGAGCCCGGACTACACGCCTCGGGACGCAACGCCGCCATGGCCCGCCAATTCGTACCCAACGCGGCGCTCCTGCCCTTCACCGCGGCAGGCACGCGGTTTTTGTACGATCCGCCCGCCGAGGTGAGCGATCGCCCGCTCATTCGCGCGACTGGTTCTTTACTGTTGTTCGCCCCCGAGCGTGCGGCCTGGCTCGATTCACAACTCGCGAGCGCCCACGCCGCCGGGATTCATGCGGAACGCGTCCGAATGGCCGAATGGACCGCTCGAGTGCCACTTTCAAAAAACAGCACCGCCGCCTGCGCGGTCTGGACCCCCACCGACGGCGTGGTCGATATTGCGGCCTATTTGCACGGCCTACTCCGCGCCACCACACATCGCGGCGGGGCCATGATCACCGATTGCCGAATCGACGCGATTGAACGCACCGCGACGGATTTCCTACTCTGTACGAGTCATGGTGAAATTCACACGCCGGTACTGGTGAATGCCGCTGGCGCCTGGGCCGATGAAGTTGGGCAGCTGGCTGGCGCTAAGCCGCGCGGATTGGTCTCGCGCCGTCGGCATCTGTTTGTGACCACGCCCATGCCGCAAGTCGATCCCGCCTGGCCGTTCGTGTGGGACGAAATCGCCTCGCTCTACTTTCGCCCCGAATCGGGCGGACTGCTGCTGTGCGCCTGCGATGAAAAAATCGTGTCGCCTGACGATGCCGAAATCGAAGACGCCACGGTACTCGATCTACTCGCCGAAAAATTCGCGGCCGCGTATCCACAATTGGCAAATGTCCAGATTGCCCACCATTGGTGCGGCGCCCGCACCTTCACACCAAACGGCGAATTCTGCATGACGTGGGACCCCGCCGTGCCGCGTCTATTCTGGATCACCGGCCTGGGTGGTCACGGCGTCACCTGCGCCGCCGCCATCGGCCGCGCCGCCGCCAAACAAATCGCCAGTGCCATATAACGTTGGGGACGTTTCTCGAAGTTATGCGAAGTAAACCACCCTATGAATTTTGATTCCCTCCAACGTGCAGCATTGTCACTCGGCTTCGCAACCATCGGCGTCACGCCGATTGCGATCGACGCTGCGGAGGAATTTCGCGCGCGCTTTTTGGCCTGGCTCGCCTTTGATCGCCACGGCGACATGGCCTGGATGGCGCGCGACCCGGCGCGACGCAGCGATCCGCATGAAATTTTGGCGAATGCGCGCAGCGTGATTTCCGTCACGATGAATTATTTCACGCCGCACCAAAAATCCGCCGACCCGCGGCACGGCTGGATTTCCCGCTATGCGTGGGGCGATGACTATCACGACATCATGTTGCCGCGTTTGCGCGAGTTGCTCGCGTGGATTCGCACCCAAGACACCACCGCAGAAGGCGTCGCGTATGTCGACACCGGACCGGTGCTCGAAAAACCGTGGGCCGCCGCGGCGGGCCTGGGTTTCCAAGGCAAGCACACCAACCTGATCGATCCACACCGCGGGTCATGGTTTTTTTTGGGAGAGATTATTACAACAGCAGTTATCGGTCGCCAGTCGCCAGTCGCCGGTAACAGCAAAGACGGCGCCAGTATGGACAATACGAGTGGAGCAGTTGCAGTAACCGGCGACCGGCGACCGGCGACCGGCTGCGGCCGTTGCACCAAATGCATTGATGTCTGCCCGACGCACGCGATCACGGCGCCGTATCAACTCGACGCGCGGCGCTGCATTTCGTATCTGACGATTGAACACAAAACCGCTATTCCCCGCGAGCTGCGACCGCTGCTGGGTCAACACATTTACGGTTGTGATTTGTGCCAAGATGTCTGTCCGTGGAATCGTTTCGCAATCGCCTCACCCGAACCGGCGTTTCAACCACGCGACGGCGCACTCGCTCCCGATCTGTGCGCGCTCATGTATCTCACCGACGAGGAATTTCGCGCACGTTTTCGCAAATCGCCGATCCAGCGCATCAAGCGCCGCCGTTTATTGCGCAACGTCGCCGTCGCGCTCGGCAATAGTCGCGACGCCGACAGCGTTCCCGCACTCACGCACGGCCTGCGCGACACCGAACCACTCATCCGCGCCCACGCCGCGTGGGCCTTGGGCCAAATCGCCACGGTCGATGCAGTCGCGGCGCTGCACACCGCGCAACACGTCGAGATGGACAACACCGTGCGATCCGAAATTACCAGCGCGCTGCGCGCAACAACGTCGCCGGTCGTCGGTCGCCAGTCGCCGGTCAAATACGAACAGTAAGAAACGGGGCAAACAATGTTACTGACTTTCATCATCGACCCACCGTTTGTTTTCTGCCTCGGTTATTTTTTTGCGGCGATGCTGCCATACACATTGCAACCGCCCATCTACACATCGCGTGCGTTTGCGGCGATGCTCTTCACGGCAACAATATTCAATGTCGCGGTCGCGATCAGTTATGTGCAATTCCCGGATTGGATGTGGATGTATTTTTTCGACACGCGTTTTCTTTCGATGTGGGAACATGGTCTGACATTGGCGATCAGCCTCATCATCTACTACGCACTCGGCATCGGCGGATTTTTTTGGGGCATACATCATCGTGTACATATATGGCGAACGATTGCAGCGTTGCTCGGCATGAGTGGATTATGTGGCGCGATTTTTTTCGATCGCTATTTTCACGTCGGCACCACCGCAGAATTTTTCGCCGGCACAGCACCCACGTTGCCCCAATCCCCACTCGCCGCGCTCTACAACATCACGGTGCCACTCATGCTGGCAGTAGGCAGCGGATTACTGTGGTGGGCACGATCACAGAAAAAAGACGCGAACACAAATTGACAAATTTTCCCCCACCGACTAATCGCGACAAAACATTTGTATGGGGGCGGTAGCTCAGCTGGGAGAGCGCGTCGTTCGCAATGACGAGGTCGAGGGTTCGATCCCCTTCCGCTCCACATTAGGGCGGGGGCCCCGTGCGCCGCTAATCGCGGCTCCGATGGCCCCCGTACCCCCGCGCTGCGGACCGGCAAAGCCGGATCCTCCGCTTTAGAAATTGCAAAGCCAGATCCTTCGCTTTAAAAATTAATTTTCTGTGGTGCAGGCAATCGGTGCGCTTTGCAGTTGGCCGGTGTCGGCGACGGTTACTTTAAAGCAGTGACCGCTGGGGGATTTGAGCACGATCGCCTCGGGGGCAGGTTCGGCGGCGATTTCTCGCCAGCCGGACTCCACAAAGACTAACACAACACCATCGCCACGTTCGACGCCGGTGAGCGCCTTACCGATCACTTGTCCTTTATGATTTGCCTTCATGGCAACGCCCGGTATTTCCGACGTGGTCAGATAATCGCCTTCACGAATCGGATCGCGTCCGTCATGCGTTGTCACTTTCACCGGCACGCGCCCCTTCAACGCGACCGGCACCGCGCGACCATGATCCTTGCCAATCGCATCGTCGAGCACGTGACCCGGCGCGGTGGAGACAATGCCGAGGGAGGCGTCGTCGTAAGCGGCATGCGATTTTTGTACGCCGGCCGGCAGCGACGCATCAATGCTCACCACATCGCCAGCGACCACCGTGTCATCGAGCGTGTAATAATTTTCGGCCAAGTCGGCGCCGAGAGCGACGAGGCTGAAGGTAATGACCGGCGTCGTATTGTCGACGGTGGTGGCCGCAATAGTGGCTGAATCTGTACAGACCGTGTAATTGACTTGACTCGTCGTGGCTGGTGTATCAATAAATGTGAGTGACGTGGTCTCAACGGAGTTGGTATCCGTGGTGAATACACCAAAGATCGCGCCAACCGCCGTCCCGCTGCAACTCGACGTGGTACCACCAATCGTGCGGTAAATCTGAAAATCATCGGTCTCGTTGTCGGTGCTCGCCCCATTGACTTTGATCATGACCGAAACCATCACGGTCTGCGCGGTCGCCGTGGGTGTGATGTTCGGATAGGTTCCGTCCCACAAATCGGTCGTGCTGTTGTCCACCATGGTATCGGAAGTCGAATCCGAAAAATACGCCGTGTCAGGGAAATTGGTGATGCAGGTAAACGCACTCGTTGTCGTGTCCCACCCCAATTTTTGATTCGGACTATCACAATCGGTCAGCCCTGCGCCAGTGATCGTACCCGACGAGCCGAGCGCCAAAGTCGTCGTCGCGCTCGAGCTTCCAATCCCGATCGTGTCTGCGCTCCCGCCGTTGCCGATATTCAGCGTCTTCGCGTTGTTGCTGTTACCAACACCGATCGTCGCCGTACCCGCATCGATCGTGATTGCTTGCGCCGCGGTCGCGTTGCCGATCGTCACACCACCCGCCGCAGTGGTGTTAATGATCGTATTGCCCCGCGCAACCACGGCGAGTGGTTTCACCGCGGAACTCGACGCGGTTTCGACATCGAGCATGTAACCCGTGCCGGTGTTGCTCGCACCATCGATCAGCTTGAAGAGATTACTCGCGCCGGTCGCGGTGTTGTACGTGAACGTGCTGGTGTACGCGGCCATCGTGAGCGCGAGATTGCCCACGGGATTGTTACTCGAATCCCAGGTTGGCGTACCACCCGTAGCGTCCGCCGCGCACTGCCACACCGCCGAGCCCGAGCTCCACTTGAGGATCTGCGTGTCCGAGCAGCCACCGAGCATTCGCAAACCCGCCGAGACAACTTCGAGTCCGGAATTGGCCGATGTCGTCGCGGTCGTACTCGTTGTCGTCGCATCAATCGTGAACGCGGTGCCAGCGCCGCCGCTGAGACCGTTGCCAGCGACCGAGGTCGCAATGTCTGCGGCCGCAATCGTGGCGTCCGCAATCTCAGTGGTCGTGACCGCACTCGCGGCAATGTCCGCCGTCGCGATCGTCGCGTCGGTGATCATCGTCGAGGTGACGGTTCCGCTATCGCCGGTCGTGATGATCGTGCCGGTCACATTCGGCAAGGTCCAGGTGCGGTCGGCCGTCACGTCGGCGGATTTGAGTAACCCTTCGCTCGCATCGGCCGTCGCGCCTTCATAAATCAGACCCGTCGTCCCGAAGGTGTACAAACTCGCCCCCAGGCTCGGGTCCGCGGCCAGCGTGGCCGTCATGTCGAGATCCGCAATCGCAATCGTGCCGTCCAGGATTTTTGCCGACGTTACCGCACCGGTCGCAATGTCGGCCGCCGCGATCGTGGCATCCGTGATGTCGCTGCTCGTGATGCTGCTCGCCAGA